>JAAUXT010148439.1_pt1 | contig 12967 bp, 10 predicted proteins | sample 7278171 | NCBI WGS metagenome assembly JAAUXT01 (sample SAMN14350112, study PRJNA611818) | marine sediment metagenome | isolation source: surface marine sediment (1.8m) | place: French Polynesia: Moorea | collected 2018-08
GGCATTTTCTCCATCCTGTAGATATATGCACAGATTTTCCTGGGCAATGCAAAATAATCATGTGCATCTGCTACATACAGAAATGTTTGTCATGACAATGGATTATGTCCATCCAGTGTGTCTCTTGTCATTTTGGAAAGCCTGCCGTTCAGTGGCACCCCGTGCTGTCAACCCGTTCAGCGCAGTGTGAACCCACCCTCACGTGGCACAGCGTGCGTCACGTGGCACAGCGTGCATCACGTGGCGGAACATACGCCCCGTAGTGAAACGTGCGACACGTCCAGGAACGTGCGTCACGTAGCAGAACGTGACATGTGTCCCGAAGCAGAAGGTTGCGTTTCACGAGTAAACACGTCGAAGTGAACGTTTCTTTTATCTGTTGGGCAGCCACATTTCAAACTTTCCACAGCAGGGGTGATTTTTTTATTTTACAGAAAAACATATTGCATCCTTTGGGTTTCCAACGCGTGTTTGTGGCTCTAATCACGTGTTTCCGGTGGAAGTCACGAGTCGTGTCACGTGTTGCAGGTTCTCGCTGACGGTGCAGCGTCGGAAAGGTTACCTCGCGCACCTGCTGATGCTGCCGTGCGTCTTCCTCGTCTGTATGAACCTCATGGTGTTCTGTCTGCCGCCAGAGAGGCCAGACAGACACACACTCGGTGAGTGTGCGTGTGTGTGCGTGTGTGTGTGTGTGTGTGTGTGTGTCTGTCTGTCTGTCCTCGTTAGCACGAATCTCAGGATCTGCGAACCACCTGCCGCCCAAGAGAGCCGAAAGACACACAATGTGCACGTGTGTGTACGCGAGTGTCTTGGTGCGTGCGTGTGTGTGTATGTTTGTCTGCGTGAGTGTGAGACTGTATGGTTCTGTTCTTTTGCAGCGATGAGTCTGTTCGCGAGCTTCATGGTTCTTCTGCTGATACTGGTGGAGGTGGCGCCTCCTAGTGCAGCCTCCGTGCCCAGACTAGGTCAGTACTCAACTGAAACTGGGTCAGTACTCAGCCAAGACCAGATCAGTACTCAGCCGAGACCAGGTCAGTTCTCCGGCCAAGGAGGTCACTTCTCAACAAACTCAGGTCGGGGGCAGTTTTTGCTACTTCTGTGGTCAAACGAGGCAAGAGCCGAAAAGTTTGGTTGAAACGTTGAGCGTTTGAGGTCACAGTCCGTGTGCCACCCACGGTGAGGACCACCCGAGGAGAAATCACAGAACACCAACCCAACCAATCTGAAGTATCTATCAAGGACCCGCAAGCGTGCTTCGTTCCCAAACCCGTGTCTTTCTTCTGGATTGGGCTATGTTTGTCGTGCCCTGTCTCCCTCTGGTGTGACGGATGCAAACCTCGCGCCACTGCCGAATCCTGGACTTCAACCCTGGCCTTCTTGGACCACTGTGTTTTGGACACCTGAACCTGAATCCTGGACATGAACCCTGGGCCCCAGACCCTGGCTTTGGACCCTGGGCCCCAGACCGGGGACCTGAACCCTGGACCCTGAACCCTGGACCTGAAACCTGGACCCTGGACCCCAGACCCTGACCTTGAACCCAAAGCACCAGACCATGGACCCTGAACCTACATCCACCACAGCTGCAATGGTGGGTGTGTCCAGCCTCCCTCCAGTGTGAAGGATAAACCTGAACCCAAGACCAGAACCCTTGATCCAAACGCTGGACCCTGAACCCAAGATCTGAAGCCTGGATGTCGCTCTGTGTCGCAGGGATCTACTACGCGTGCAACATGTCGATGGTGATGTGCTCCATCTTCCTCTCCGCGCTCGTCATCAACATCTCGCGCAAGGGCGACACCATGCGACCCGTGCCCCACATCGTCAAGAAGGTCAGCCTCAAGGTCGCGAGGTCAGACGTCAAGGTCACGGAGATCACGCGAGATTTGGCCCACAAAACAACAAGATTTCGAAGCCCGTCTCAAATTTCAGTGGTTGCGAAAGCTAAAAGTCAGGCCAGAAAAAGGTCACAACCTGTGCACAAATTCAGGTCAGAAATGTCAGTGGTGAAGGTCACCATTGTCAGTCAGAAATCAAAGCTGAACACATGGCTGACATGGTGACGGTTGTGAAGAAGTCAGCTCGGTTTGTCGCAGAAAGGGGTCAAGGTCAGATCTGTAGGTCACTGAGGTCAGATTGAGAAACACCGTGTTAGGTCAAGCAGCTTGGTTTCACAAGGCAGTCAGTCGACAATCGCCTACATTGGAGCCAAATTATGTCAGGAACAGGTCACATACAAATGTCACAAAAATTAATCAGGACAAAGCAAAGGTCAAACACAGGTCAACTAAAAGTTCCTGGGTCAATTGCAGGTTGTGATTGACGTCATGTCGCGGGCCCTCTTGATGCACGACCGCGTCAAGCGTCCATTCCATCACAAACTGCCGGCGCGGCGGGTGGAGGCCGACGAGCCGGGGGCGGCGCCGGCGGCGGCGTGGCGCAGCGCCGGCGGCGCCAACAACTCACAGACGGCGGCGCTGCTCTCACAGGTGCGAGGTGACGTTACCATAGGGGGAATCTGGGGGAATTAAATGAGGAGGCAGAGAGCTTCGTGAAGAAAAGAAATGGGAAGACAAGAGATCTATCCATTCAGATGCCACTTGAGGTTTCGCCCCAAAGGCCACATTTCCGAGGAACCACACTCACTCCGATCTCCCCCCCCCCCCGGCGTGGACACCAGGAGCCCATTCCCAACCGTGACCTCCACATCCAGAAAAAAAAAGTTTTGAACACAGATTTGTTTTGGTCACGTTTGTTCACATCAACATCCAAAACTGTTGCTGTTCAATTTAGATCTACATCTCGACTCTGCTGACTCTCCACTTCCCATTTTGGGTCCGGCCGATTTCAAGTTTGAGCAGAGAAAGAATATCCCTTTGCAAAAGATAAATTGTAGATCTGTTGTCTACTTTTAAGAAAAAAAAACCCAGATAAGTCTGCACGGATAAAATGACCCGATCAAGAGTCAACCCAAGCCAGATCTTGTGACCGAAACCCTGCAGTTTCCCGGCAGAAAACGTCTCTTTCGAGAGCAAAAACAAGTCTTTTCTTCACTTGGTGCCTTGCATTTCTTCCGTTTAATCTTGTTCTCAAGTTGTTTTCGCAATTTCAGAACCTGGACAGCAGTAGACAGCTAAATAGTCCGCCTTCTCCCACTCAAAACCACCACGCACTCACAACGTTCGACCAGCGCCTCCGAAAAATGGAAACACTGGTCGCGCGCGTCACGATGACGTCACCAGAGACGGAGAGTCGCGACTATGACGTCAGAATGTTACGTATACAGTGGCGCAACGTTGCCATAGTGCTGGACAGATTTTTCTTCGTCATCTACGCAGTAACCATCATCGCAACGACTTCTGTGATTTTTCCGAGACCTGCGTAGGAGGGAAGGGGAAAAATGTAACAATAAACTTCAACAAGGTGTTGGGAAACTCGCGGGAACAAAAATGGCAACATTTGCAGGTTTGTCGCGGTATCGTTTGCACTTTTCTGCGAGCTCGGGTTTTCAGTGCAGAAATGTCAGTAGCAACAGGCAAATTTCCTCCACAATACCTGGCTTTTGAACTTTGTTTCTGTTTGTTCTTTCTCAGATTTTTTCTTTTGATGACGGCATTGTTTTTTCTTTCAAATTTTGTCTCACTTTTCCTTTGTTTCCCTTCCATTTTGCCTTCTCGGCAGACAGATCTGGCGTTAAATTGCTTTCCTGTTGTCAGACCAAGCATTCTTTTCGGGTTTGGTCTTTTGTTGAGTTCTTTTGATGCCAGTTTGACTTTTTTCTTGCCATTTTGGCAGTGTGGAGGATACAGAACTCTGTTTCCCCTCGCATTTTGTTTCCGTCTGGTCATCTCCAAACCGATAAAAGCCCTCCCTCCCCCCGACCTGCGTGTTTCTTTTTTCTTTCCTTTTCTTTTCTGTTTTCGTGTTGTTTTGTTCCTGTTAGATGTGGTACGCACCAAAGGGAACAAGCAAAACAGTGACACAAACCTACAAATGTTGCTCTCTGTCTTCAGGCAAGAAACGAAACCAAAACTGAAGGTGAAAGTGAAAGTGAAAGTGAAAGTGTTCGGGACGATCGAAACGAAGCAAAACAGGAACTCGAGAAACTCAAGAAAAACGAAGAACTGTTCAAGAGTCGAGTTTTGAGTTCGTCCCGACCATGCACATCTACCCCACCCCCAGCGCAGAAGGTAGGAATGGTCACAGGAGAATCAAACACGATTGGTTCACACTGGTTGCGTCATGCGTTGTTTGTCGGCTACAAAAGTGCAAGCCCCAAACCATTTGTCTTCCCCACATTCATTTGTCACAGAGTTTGTTGCTGTATCCAAACCTATCCTGAGCTCCTTGGACCTTTGTTTGCTCGTGCGTCCCCCCCCCCCCCCTCCGCCTTTGACCCGTGTTCCTTCACTGAACTAACTTGCCTGAGATCATCCAACTTGTTGATCCAACCATGACGTAACCATTGTGAAACTGGCGTTTTGATCTGAAAGGGCGTGCAGTTGTCTGTTGCTAGATTCAAGTGGGACAAGAAAGACAGGGAAATCCCCCCCCCCCACCCTGCAGCGCAAAATCCAATTGTGTCATAAGAAAACCAAACTTCCCAAGTGATTTTGCGCTCAAAATCTGCACATGCACCATGCACATGCCTATCTGTACATGTACTTCGCGTTGTTTGGTTGTGTTCGATTCGGTGCACCGGCACACTCAGTCCGGAAGCTTTGGACCGGTGCGAGGGGTGTGACTGTCCCGGCAGGTGGCACGTTTGAATTCCTCCACGTTTGAGTGGAAAAAAAAATTGAAACAATTCCTCACAGTCACGGGGGTCTTCCTCACCGAATGCCGGGTGTGACCCTGCACCTACCCCTGGATCCACCCCCGGGTCTGCCCCTGGATCTGCCCCCAAAAACCGCACTTTTTTGAAAAAAATAGGGTTTGCTGATTGCACCCAATCGAACACAATTCCAAACGAACACTGACTCACTCAACGGGTTTCACGCTGTAAGAGGCGAACACAAACTTCTGACGAACTGCGAACACAAACCATCTCCATTTAGCCCAACACACAGTGATTGTGTGTGTTCGATTTGTGCGTCGAACACATCACGACATTTTGGTGCCTGCAGGCACGAAAGGACTCGTGGTGTATTTGGCGCAGGAATCGAACACACACCAGTTCATTTTCTGAGATCGTGTGAACGAAAAGTGAAAGATGTGTTCGTTGAACATTGTACACAACAAAGTGGAAGTGGGTTCACGACAATAAACGGTATTTTTTTTTCAATAAACTTCGTTTTGTTTTGTCAAAGAGAATTGACCTGCAAGCTTCCAGCAGGTTTGCAGACGAACCCAAAGAGTGCACCCCCGAGGCCCCCAAAATGCCAAACAACAGAGGGGTGACCCATTGGCAAGACACCCCGAAAACCCTTGGGCCACGCGCTAGTCCACATCAAAATTGAGTAGCAAAATCCAAGCGCGTCCAAGTCGATTTCTGCCTGTCTCCGTCAATGCAAGTGTGGCGTGCACGCAAGGGCTGGTGCGGCGTGCACCAGGCGCTTCGCTGAATGTGCCTCTCATCCCAACATAACTTGGCTCAGTGTCTGTCACGTGTTCTTGTACACTTCCTTCAGGGTGGTGGCACCGGCCTGCGAGTGGAGCGGCATCGGCACCCGAGCTCGTCCCGCACTCCCGGGAGGAGGCGGTCCCTCCGCCCGCGGGGACCACGGCCCCTCCCCCCGCGGGGACCACGGCCCCTCCGGCCGCGGGGACCGGTGCTCCTCCGCCCGCGGGGACCACGGCCCCTCCGCCCGCGGGGACCAGTGCTCCTCCCGCCGAGGGGAAAACACCCGCTGAACCTCAAGCCCATCTCCACCAGCAGGACACACCCCACAGAGTGGAGATGCACGCAACGCAACAACACACGCAACAACCAACGCAACACGAGGAGCAACAAACGACACCTCACGCGTGGCTGAACAAACTCTTCAAAACAGAAAAACAGGCGCAAGAACACACAAAGAAAGAGGAGAAGCAACAGATGACACATCAGGTGTGGTTGAACAAGTTGATCAAACCACACAAACAGCAAGATGCACAACAACCAGGAGCAAAGACACAAGAGCCGGCAGGGAAACAACAGACTGCACACCAGATGTGGATGACCAATTTGTTCAAACCAGAAAACCAGACGCAACAACAGACACTGCAGGGGAAACATCAGATGTTGTGGAACAAACTCATCAAGCCACAAAAGGAACAAGAAACGCAGCAACAACCAGGAGAAGATTCGCAACAGCAGATGCAACAACAGAAGCAACAGACAACGCATCAAGAGTGGTTGAATAATTTGTTCAAACCAGAAAACCAGACGCAACTACAAGCACTGCAAGAGAAACATCAGATGTGGTTCAACAATTTGTTCAAAACAGAAAAACAGGCACAACAACCAGTGAATGGCGCACAACAAGAGAAGCAACAACAAACGCCACTGGAGGTGCAGGCTTGGTTGAACAAATTGCTCCAACCAAACAAAGAACGACAACCAACGACAGAGGTGCAACAGCAGACCCAACAAGGGAAGGACCAGCTTCCACACCAAGCGTGGCTGAACAATCTGTTCAAACCAGAAAACCAGACGCCACAACAGACACCACAGGAGGAACATCAGATGTTGTGGAACAAACTCATCAAACCAAACAAAGAACAAGAAACGCAGCAACCAACGACAGAGCAGAAGCAACAGACAACACAGCAAACCTGGCTGAACAAATTCATCATGTCACACAAACAGGCGCAACAACAAACGCAGCAACAGACGCAACAACCAACGTCACAGCCCGCTGACGGCGGCACTCGGGACGGGTCACGTGACGGGTCAGGTGACCCCGGCCCGACCTTGACCTCTGACCCGGAAGGAGACGGGGTTGACTGGTCAGCGCTGCCGGGTCTGGACGCCCGCATCCGATGTGAGTATTCAAGTCGATGGGCGAGTTTTTGCTCTGAATGCATTTTGCATTTTGTCCTTCACGTCCGTCTTTGGGGACTGCGTCACTGACTGCACCCAGTACCCTTTGAAAAGGGAGAGGGTGACGCATCAGGTGTGAGATGGCCCTCCATGCTGACTCGATCCGGTTTTCAGGGTTTGAGGGCTCAGGCTCATTCGACGTTTCATGGACGTCTTCCATTATGAAATAAGGTTTAGAAATATGAGTAGATCTAAGTCAAGAATCGTCCAGAAAAAAGTTTTGGAATTGTGAGAACATAGATCTAAGTCAAGTATTGTCTCAAAAATGTTCGGCTCTTTCAGTGAAGTTGTTAAGTGTTTTGGCCATTCTTAAGCGCAGTCTCCAGTATCGCGTTCTTGTTGTTCTTGGGTCAAAGATTTTGAGTGCGACCCACCCAGATTCTCACCCGCTGTTTCCAAATGACCTCAGTTGAGCTCCACTTATAAATGCCAAGGATGAGTCGTGTGTAAGTGAAGCTCATAAGCGTCTCCCGTCACGGAGATGCAAAGAAAACACAGCTGGAAATTATGAAAGAAATCACTGGAGTACCCCATAGCCAGAAGAAGACAGTGCCACAAGAGAGAACTGGACAAAACAGGAATATCTGACTTCGTTCTGGAGTCGGCGTCACACACGTATCTCTGTGACCGTGGAACCTGGAAATGCTTCCATGACGACCACCGCACCAGATGGAAAGAATGTGAATGGCGAAGTTCCCATGGCAACGTGATGACAGTCAAAGTTGCGACGCCGCGTCTGCGACGTCAATGCTGGAACACATCCCGCTTTCAACTGTGCGACGCTGTCCTGCGGGACCTGTATCCGAGGAAACGAGAGGAAGAAGTTGTCATAGCAACGACGAAGGACACAAAAACTGGACCAACAGGACAAGAACAATGGTGAGTGGAAAAACTGTTCAGTGCTCCAACCGCCCTCGTGTTTGTTCCTCCCGGTTTGCTTCATCTTCTGATTCGCGCCTTTTGTTTTCTTGTTGCAGATCATCGTGGTGCCCGGTGCCGAGGATTTACAAGCCGCATCGCACGACACTCGAAGAATGATACAAGACCACATGTTTCTGCTGGTGCCACTGCCCATACAAATTGCGTTTTCCAAAACTGCGTTCACCTCAGTTCTTCTCAAAACCAAACACCAACAGAATCTTTGGATCAGCCTTGAAACATCAGCTGCGAATGTGATTGAAGCTTTGGACGCCGGATCCCTCACGCATGGCGTCGCTGGAGAGTGGTCGTGAAGAGCTCACGTGGGAATAGATCTATCAAAGATGAAGAATTCCTGGGAATTTGAAGCAGAATTGAAGACTGAAGACCACACGCAGTGGAATGACGGACAAACTGGCTTCAGGTTGGGCAGCCAGGGGTGGATCCAGGCCCCTGACCTCCCACCCCCCCCCCATCACTGTCCCCACCGCGTTTCATGTCCTCCATTCCAGCAACGTGCTCAAAAGCCAACAAACTCCCCCACAATGGGACGAGTCCACCTCCCTGGGGGACCTGGCCAAAAACCTGGATCCTCCCCAGAAAGAGGACAACATTCAGTACAACCTTGATTCACATGTATTTGTTTCCGTGCAGGTTCTGAAGTGTCGTGTGCAGAGACCGACGCCAGAGTTCAGAACCCGACGATGAATCGGAACCAAGTAATCGATGAATCGCCTCAAGTTGCATCGCCAGACAGCAGCGACTCCAGTCCACAGGCGGACGATAGTGTTGAGATCACGACGACGAATCGGAACCAAACAATCGATGGATCGGCTGAAGTCTTCACCCGAGGATTCATCGAACCTGGCACCCAGGCCGGACACAAAACTGGTGAGTTTTCACTCCAGGTGTGATCGCTCACGCACATACTCGTATGGGTGTCTGTTCCACCCTTAAATGGCAGCGGATTGCATTCACATGCACCGCAAAGGGTGCGCGGTACACGGGGGTGGTGGTGGGAGGGGTCATGGGCTTTCTTTTCTTCACACACGTGTACAAAACACCCAACAATCGCACCCCGTCGGTACCCCATAGTTTCTGACCCCAGGACCGAACGTTTGGTGTTCCACTGGCACCAACTGCGTGCACAGAGATGCAATTCCGACACCCACCACACAAATTGCTTGTTGAACGTGAATGGCTCATTTTCAATGCTGATGCGTTTTGCGTTTTACAGATGGGTTGACGCGACCTCTGGGGAGGACCGAGGAACTCTTCCACAAGGTGCACGCCGGCGTCAGCGCAGTGAAGACGGCCCTGAAGATCAACCTGCAGCCGGGACAGCAGGTCCCGAACCACGTGATCATCCGGGCACTGCGGTTCTGGCAGATGGAGAACCCAGCCCTACAGGTGCAGGTCCAGAAGAAGGGCTCCAAGTTCTGGTTTGTGCCCCTGACCCAGGGGGTACCTTACCAAGAGGTGTTCAGTGATGATTGGTTGAAGGAGTTCCATGAGATTTCAAGGGAAAAGTTGGATCCAGAAGGAATTTTGTGGAAAGTGAGGAGAGTGAGTGGATCAGGCAATTTTTTGCTTCTGATGTTTGTGGTTAAGCATTCCATAGCAGATGGGCTTTCCCTGTGTCAAACCCTCGTGCAGTTTGTGGATATTTTGAGTGACATACTGAATGGCAAGCAGCCTGAAGGCAACAAAAACAAGGAAGTTTCCCTGCTGCCCCCTATGGAGCACTTCTTGAGGAAATTCAAGATGTCACCCTGGTGGCTCCCTGTACTCAACTCTTCACCCAAGAAACTGAAGAAATCAGTCATCATGAAGGTTCTGGCACCATCCTCAAAGAAATTCTGGGAAGAGCACAAGAAAATTATTGAAATATTTTCATCCAAGGGAAATGATATCTTGGCCAGGCCTTTGCCAATGCACTTGACAAGGGAGGAAACACTGAGACTGCTTACCATCACAAGGCTACACCAGGCCACAGTGTATGGAGTAGTAGCAGCAGCAGCCAGGCAGGCAGTCCAGCAGATGTTTGAAGAAAAATCTTCCATCCCAGTCAAAAACCTCAAGTTCACCACTTTCAACAAGACCACAGGGACCCTGTCCTTCAGGCAGGTCTTCAAGAACCACGTCCCCAAGGACCACCTCGGCCTCTACCTGGGCTCCACCACCCAGAACATCCCAAGGCTGGAGCAGATCGAGGGGGAGACGGAGTTCGAGCACTTCTGGAAGATGGCGCGCAAGTACTCGGAGGACATGCGCAGACAACTGCGCACTCGGCTGCGCGGGATCGTCGCCCATAGTTACGTCGCCAACATCGCCCTGGAGGCATGTGAGTAGATCTATCTGGTGTGTTACGAGTTGCGTCACTGCACTATTCAAGAACACTGCGTCACACTGTGCGCGTTTTGTGTCCCTGCCCAATCCTTGCACGCGTCAAGTCAATGCGCTTCACAGCCATTGGGCGCTGCACTGACTGATTATTGCACGAAGGCAACGAACACCGCAATCAAGTGTTGCGATGTGGCTTTTGGACACACACACACACACACACACGCACACACACACACACACACACACACACAAACACACACACACACACACACACACACACACAGCTGCACAACGTAGGGACACACGCTCGCTTGACCTGTGTGGTTGTAGTTTCGTGACATTTTATGACTTTTGCACAGGCGAGATCCAAACTCCACAAGTGGACCAAGAATGGTGCACAACGCTGCCCGGTCCAGGTCTCAAACCTGTCGGTGTTTTTTCCAGTTGGAAACGAGAAGTTGGACACAGAGCACGACCGCTCCACGGAGCATGCGCACGGCTCGAGCCGCATGCGCAAACGCGTCTTCGTCGTCAACAACTACGGGCGCTGTTCCACTAGGGGGCGACGGCGCGCGCGCGAGGAGCGGTCACGTGAGCTCTCTGCGCATGCGTCCGCTCAGCCAATCACAGAGCTCAAGATCTCCCTGGACGACATTGAGGTGTACACGGGGGGCCTGGAGATAGACCTTCCCGTCGTGCAGCTCTTCGTCCTCGGGTTGGTCACGGTGAATGACCGGATGTGCTTCACAACGCTCTACTACGCTGGGGGCCCCTCCCTCGAGGACGCTCAGGAATTTTTGGGGAGGATCAAGAAACTTCTTGTGTCTCTGGAGTAAGAATGCGAACTGTGGCATTCTGACGCCAAAGTGTCTTTGGATTTGTGTGGTTTTGCTTGTGCAAGGTGTTGTTAAGGTGTTGTTCGTTGTTAAGCAAAATAGAATGAGCTAGTTTCCTGTTTTTCAATTTCAAGATCTGACTTTTCTGTACCACGCCTTTTTCGTGCACGGCGCAAACCACGACGCATTACAGCAAGTGAGTTTCGGGGTGGGGGAATCCAGGCACCCCCAGGGGCCTCCACCTGACCCCAAGAACAAATAGCTCAAATGTCGCACCGCATGCACAGAAAGTTTCCTGTTCATACGATGCCCGAATGTTCAAGGTTGAACTCCAGGTCCTTGAGGTACGGGCGTCACTGTTTTGCCATGAGCCAACCCTGCCTCCGTGCTGCTGTTGGTTTGTGCACATCACCATCGATGAAAAAGAACGAGAAAGTGACTGATTGATGCTGAACGCGTCATGCGGCACGTCAAACGTTTGGTTTCTTGGTCTGAGGCCTCTTGGTTCACAGGGGAACCAGCCCCTCGTGACCTCGGCAGCAGGTACGAGTGCTTCTTTCCCATGAATTCAAACGCTGTCCACAACAGAATCTTTCTGTTGATTGTTCCATGTTGTTCGGCTTGCTTTGTGCCGTGCAGGTCCTCACCAGAGAAGCTGACACTGTCCTGGATTTCAGTTTGCGATGTGACTTGGACACAAAGGAAAAAGTCTGGAGGGACCACACATCAAACCAAAGGAATCGGGCCAGCTCAATGGAATGCCGCACGTACCATTTGGGGAAACACTCCAACTGGCTACTGGCTCCACGTACCACCGTCCAGTCTACAGTCCCTTCAGATACAAATACTGTATGAAGAGAGCGACACTGTACCATCCTCAGTTGTCAGAGGCCGGGACTGGATCTTGAGTCAGAACTACGTTCTCTTCACCACAACGGAGGCTGAAACACTGGTTCCACAGGCATTGCATAAATGCTGCTATGTCGATCAGGAATAAGTAGAATAAGATAGACAATAGATAATAGATAAGGTTGGAAAGACCAGAAACCGGACAATGTAGAACACAAGACTTACACAAAGTAAGAATGCACATTGTAAGACACAAGTATTTTGTAAGTGGTCTGTACCTGTGTGTACCCCATGCTTCCTGTTCCATGGATGGACAGAACACAGACTTTAGAACAAGATCAGATAAGGCGGAAATTTAGGAGCCAAGACCCTGGATGCTTCTGCACGCTCACGTGCATCACCACTGGCCCCTGGGCCCCAATGGCCTCAGCCTCTGCTGGTGACTGGACACGCCTTCATCATTTCACTGTGCTGTTGAGTGTCTCTTCTCGTATTGTAGACTCGGGACCCACGGAGACCCAGGAGAACTTCGCCACGATGCACGTGTCGATGAGCCCCGAACAAGGTGAGATATTGTCCTGTCCTCTTAAGTGTGAAACCGGTATGTAAATTTGCTTGAAGTCGTCGGCGGTGTCCGCTCAATCTCGCAAGTCCAGCTGTCACACGTCTGTGACAGTTATCCAAGTTGGTGCAGTGGTCCGATAACCAACTCAGACTTTTTGTGCCAAGCTGTTGAGTCAACCAGAGGAGATCGTACTCTGCACCCTGAGTACTCACTCGGACCCACAGCCGCTTCCTTCCATCCGGGCACTTACATTCCTACCTTGCTCGTGATGCATATTTATGTAGCCGAGTCTGTCTCACGAAGATGAGCTTGGATTTAAAGGAAGAACGATGTCATATGTGTGAACGTTTATTCCAAAGCTAAGAGAGTGCATTATGGAACATCCTCCTTTCATAGAAATTTTGAAAAGATCAAAAACTACATTTTTCA
>JAAUXT010085465.1_pt1 | contig 12966 bp, 11 predicted proteins | sample 7278171 | NCBI WGS metagenome assembly JAAUXT01 (sample SAMN14350112, study PRJNA611818) | marine sediment metagenome | isolation source: surface marine sediment (1.8m) | place: French Polynesia: Moorea | collected 2018-08
ACTCGTCCAGTGTGTGTGAGTACATAGAAAAAGCCTGAGATCCATCCAGTGGACGCGACAGGTGCGTTGCGGGGCGCCCCATCCCCCTGGGCGGGGCGCCCCGCCCGGCCTCAGTGTGTCCACGCCCTCACATCTTCTTGGCTCAATGGCTCTCCTGAGTATCGTATGGAAAGTTGAAAAGCACGGAGTAAACGGCTGATTATGACGCTTGAACCAGACGCGAGACTGCTCCCTGGCCTTGCTGTGTGGTTGATGTGAAAAGGAAAGTGAGGCCACAGACAGTTTGGTTGACCAGGGTACGAACTCTGACAAGGCGTAAACCAGTGTCACCGTGTGCACTGGACTGTTGAACATGTACTGGGCTCATGGATTGACATTTGAGCTCAGAGGGGTGTCAGCCAATCCTGACGATCTTGGGCTCTGTGGAAAGCTGACAGTGTCAAAAAGGCCTCGGCCATTTCTGAGGGAAGGGGAAGCGGGGGAAAGGTGAAGGGAATAGGGAAGAGGAAAAGGAAAGCGGGAAAGGGGAATGAATGGAAAAGTGAAAGGCATGCTGCATTCCAACGGAGACAGCTGAGTTATTTCTGCAAACTTCTCGCTGCGTGTCTGTCAAATCTAAAAAACGTTGATGAGCGACTGAAGTTCAGATTCTCTTCAACTCCCAAAACACGTCCTGTCGCTTGTCCATTTTGTTGGCGCAAAAAAAAACTTTTTTTTTTTGTGGAACACGAGAAGTGACAATGCTGAAGAGACGGCTCAATTTGTAGTTGCTTGTGGGTTGTTTTCTTCAGGCCGTCAGTGCAAAGAGCCTTTTGTTGAAAAAGAAACAAGGGAGGTTCCGGTTTTGCCACTGAAGCTTGTTGATGCACGAAACACAAACTCCACTCCAAAACGAAAATCCTTGCATCGCAATATCCTTGCTGGTGTTTTGAAGGCATGGGCACGCAAACGAGGGGAAAACTCCAAACAGTCAGAATGTCAATGCGTGCAGTCCTACATTGGGAAGAAATTCACTGCTTCGATCATGCATAAACAGTTTGCGAGATCATATCCAAGCACTTTTTTGGCAGAACACACCTTTGCCTGCGCCCTCAACCACGTTCACCCACTACCAAACAAACGGTACCACCTCAGCAGTTGGATCCGATGTGACAAGTCAGTCTGCGAGGCTCTGGCCCTGACAATTTTGGAGACGCAGGTCATGTCACGAATACTTTGTCTGTCGCCCATCCTCAAAGAAGATGTATGGCATTTAATCTACCTCCGTACGTGATCTCATATCATTCTGGAGTCCCCATGTGGCCTTCATATCTCTTCTGTTGCAGCCAGACAAGAGACGACACCAGTGTTGTCTTGGAGCAATATCCATCACGAAAACAAGGCAAAACCTTCCTGCCATTTTGTTGCTTGGAGAAGGTTCAGACAAGTATTTTTCAAACATTTCAATTCTTTTCGAGAATGTCATGTCTCTGCGGGGCAAACAGTTGTTATATTGGCAAACAAATCCTGATGGATGCGACAGAAGGTTCTCACTATTCTGCGTTTCCTTTTCCCAATGATGCCATGAGCCTATGTTTGAGCATGCGGTCTGCGACCCGAAAGACCCAAGACCACTCCACTCATGGAGTCGTGCTGACCCACAGATATTTCTGTTTTCAGGTTTCCGTGAAAGACGAAACCAGCTTTGGAATTGTTGGTTGTACGTGTGTGTGGCTGCGACACGATCTCCAGGGGCACTCACGACTCGCAAATGAGAATACTCGGGTTCGTCAAAAACGAGCTGAAGTTTCACTGTAGTAGCTTGCAGTTTGATTTGATTCCCAAACTCATTTTGAACAAAAATCACGTATTTGACGTCTTTGCGTCATTGGGTGGCAGCTGGTGTCACACATGTCGAGATTCATGCTGAAGAGAATCGTTCTCTCAGTTACGAGTACAAGGGGCCAGATATTGTTGAGGCTTCTCCATGATTTTCTCAGGTCCAAACCTGCAGGTGTTGAGCAATGACATTCAATTGACACGACTCTTGCTGGTGCAGAAAAAGTTTTAATATTGTGGTGATTCTGTCGCAATTACCGGCGAGACGAGCCACAGGATTTTGCTGTGTGAAGACGACACGATCTCTGCAAATCTGGTGTTCACCACGTTCCTCGTGTCAAGAAGCTTCGCGAAAAACATGTGAGATGACAAGAACCTCAGTCACGCAAACAGTTCGCTTTTTCACTTTGTGAACTGAACTGGTGCAGTTCATAGAGGTTGGACCAAAGAAGGACAACAGACAGTGAACGTTTCACAAATTTACGTATGATCACTTTTTCAAGCAGACACCTGTCTGTCATTGTCGCTCTTGTTCTTCTCGACAGAAACTCAAAACGTTCAGTTTGTCGGAAAGTTCGTCGCTGCAATCTCACATCTTGATCAATCTGTGAGGAAGCAATCTCTTGAGCAGAGTTGCTCAGTGGATGGGCTCCATCGAACACGCAATCGTCGATTTCAGTCGTGAGCGACGAACACATTTTCCGACCTTGTGTGAGATTTACAGTTTCTGTCACCAGCGATGCTGAGGTTACTCTCGGTGCAAATGACGAGCTGATGATCACAGACAGAAGGGTCTTTTCGCAGAAACTGACCCAACAGACTGACATTCGGATTGAGCGAGACACGAAAACATTCATCCCTGAAAAAAATGTACAACTTTTAGGCGCATGGAAATTTTAGTGCCGCATAACTCGCTCAATCTGTTGCCTGCAAGTGTGGTGTGGAAGCACTTGGGACCACATGCACGGCACACGGAAAACCGGAATTAAACTCAGCGTTCTTCATTTTCTACTTCTTCGTACAACAGGCAAAAGTTGCTCTTTCTAAGATATTGTTTCAAACATTCTGTTACAGTCTGGTACACCTGCTCGTGCTTGAATCAGACTCGATTTTCGCAAAATTTTTTTGTCCGGATTGGGCCCAAGTTCAGTCATTTTTTCGGAGCCAGTTGGGTCTCGAACAGTTTGTTTGAACGAAGTGCAATTTTGGATCAAGCCTGTTCGAATGAAGCGCGATTAGATCTTGACACAAAGACACCAGGATCCCTGGATTACGATCAAATGGCGAAAGTGATATCGCCGGGTCAAAAAGGAGTCCGCAGCGCGTCCCTGTCAAAACCCCTTGTGCGATCTGAGAGTCACTGACCACGACTGAGAGTTCCACGTACCACATACTATTCACACCACACATCCTCAGTCCCACCCTTTTGCATGCCCAGGCCACTTTCACAGACAAATGTGGTCAGGAGTCGAACCCTGGACCACGCGTACGAAAGTTCGATCCACCACTGGGCGAAGATTGATTTCATTGTCGAAACTTGCCGGTTTGATCGTGGAAAAGAAGAAACCGTTTTTTTCGCAAGTTGTGGAATACGACGCACTCCTTTACATTCAAAATCCTTGTCAGTCACGGTGGGTAGTTTCTCGGGGGAATGAGGGAGAGCGAGCGGCAGCGCACCGTGTGTGTGTCACGTGTGATTATCATCTTCCAGGCTTTCCTCACACACGAAGAAAACAACCGGGAACAACCAAGCCTTGGGAGTGGTGGTGTTCAACCATTATTGGCGAGGATTTCCCTTTGTTTGGGCATTACTGAAGACACATGAAAGAGTGGCGCAGGAATTGTGTGAGGTAATCTCGCAGCTGAAAGTTACAGTCTATCAGAGGGCTCGGACGAAGCTTTGCTCCGGATGGTTCACCTGCTACAAAGAGGCCCAGACTTGCTCACGGCAGAAACACAGTGCCGAGAAAAACAGAGCCCCTTTCTTCATGCATGTTTTGCCGAAATGGGACACATTTATTGAGAATTGTTTTGTCAGAACTTAGAGTACAACTGCAAGAATTCTTTCTCTCGTCAAACACCACAGAAAGAAACGGCGGTTGCAGGCAGCAGGTTCACGTGCATGTCATCTGTTATTTTCAACGCATAAACACAATGTGCACACGACACACAACTTATACTAATTGTCACTGCGAACAATTTTATTGCCTGTTTTGTGCCACATCAAAAGGCAGGACATTTCTGGAAACATGCATCCAGAAGTAATTTTAGTCCATGAAAAAAGGAATTGTGCCTGTGTTGTGTGTTGCCGGGTTTGACAAGCTGTTGTGCCTTTTCTTTTGGGGCTTTTTCCGTCCTTGCAGTATTTAAAGAGGATCCAGGAATTTTCTGAGTCAAAAGACCACCACTCACATCACTTCAGTGACTCATCGACATGTTGGCAGAGCATGGATTCTTTGAATCTACGGCGGACGTTTGGTTCCATATTCAGTGCAGTTTCCACTTGCCCAAGACTGCAAGGACTGTGTTGTTGCTTCAGAACAACACCAATCAAGTCGCTGATCTACAACGGTGTAAACGTTACCCTCCATACAGTGTCCCTGCCGTGTCAAATGTTCACAGTTCTGTCAACGCAACAATCGAGATGGATCATGCAATCTGTTGTAGCCAGCCTATCTCGGGCGCCTCTGGTTGTTGAGTCACATTCGATGCTGATGAGTCCAATTCTTTTGATGGATTTGGCCAGAAAGCAGATCCAGTGCGTGCTGAAAGGGACACTCAGAAAATAGCAGTCTGCACCAAACTGATTTTTAAAGCTTGCATATATTTGTGTGCTCGGACACGCTCAGTGCTGTCCTCAACACAACTGAAACTTCTTTTGCAAAAATATCAGATCAAACAGTTTGTGAAACGGGTAATATCCTCCAACCTGTGCAAAAAGGAACCTGAACTGTATCTAGGAAGGAGTTCTGGAGGCTCAGGTGAATGAATTTAACATTTATCATTTCTGCTGCTTCCGTCGAGGCTTGATTTGCAGCTGCTGTTCCACTGAGCTCACCGGCGTCCTGTTACAGTTGCGAAGGCCTTTCTCGGCAACATGCGCAGAAGAAGCCTCACAGCTCTGAGAAACACTGCACTGAAGGTTATGGCCGCAGTGTAATTCTGAGGTATTCGTCTGGACTGGTTCGGTGGCTTTTAGAACTTGTAGCGTGTTCTCAGGGATCAAACCCCGCTTGTTCCGTTTCGGTTCAGATTGACTTTCATGGTTGTTTCAGGGATACTGGATTGAAGCTGAAGATCTCGCCAGTTTCTCTTCCCGCCCACTGCTGCCTCGTCTGAAAGGACTTTCTGGCATTTTGTGATTTCTAAGGTTTTGAAAAGCTGCTGAGGTTACAGGTGCAGGAAAGGAGATGAAGATGGTTGCCCTTTTGGCCAGAGAGAGCCAAGCTGAACTCCTCGGAAAGTGGATTCCTGTGAAAGTGTGCGCTTCCTCTTTCACGTTGTCCTTCCACCCACTCTCTTCGAACATTTGACAAACACACACGTTTTTCTGAAATTTTCTCACTTGGCATGGAGGTAGTTCCAACGTGGTTCTAACTCGTGACGCAAAAGGCAAAAAGAGTGAGGCTGGGGCTCACGGGGAAACAATCTTCTGTCACCTGGATCTGCTGGAAGCTACTCGTACATCCTGCATCATTCTCAGTCTCAAAATCTCATTTGCACATCGTGTTGCAAGCTTGACATGTGAAACGAGTCACGCGAAATGAGTTTTCGTGTCGTTGGGTGCATGCAGCAGCCTGTCCCACACCATGGCCAGTGACCGCTTTACCTTTGACTGTTTGCCTTACTATCAGGTGTCCAAAGCTGGATTGCGTTGGTGATTCGGCACGTGAAGACCACACACGCATGCACGACAGCCAGAATTCCAGCAAATATAACGCGTTGGAAAGCCTGTTTCTTCCACTCGCTCTGTGGGTGCAAACACCGAAAGGTGTTCTTGTTTCACCATGAGCTGTGACTGAAACAGGTCAGGCTCGTGTTTTGAGAGTTACGTATTCTTCGTTCCACAAGGCAATGCGAAAACAAGGCGTGGGATTCAGTTTCAGCACAGCACATGCCATTAAAGCTGCTCTTAACCACGATGTCGGGAATAAATTCTACGGCGAAGCTTTCCTCACATTGACAGAGTCTGAGCTGCAGTAACAAACGACGCGAAGTAGAGTGGGGACGACATACATAGTGAGTGGGATGACATCGACAATAGAGATTCCGGATGAATTTGAGGAGTTCAGAGCCAGATCTTACAGTGGAGGGTGCAGAGTGGCTTTGCTTTCAACAGTGAGCAAAGAACGAAATTCCCAAAACATTGAGCGCACGATATCCAGAAGCCCTTGTCCTGCAGAGTTTGATACGTCTGACAGCGAGGATGAGAGAAAGACACGCAGAAGGGGAAGCAGCTTGGAAGCAAGGACAAATTACACTCGCTCACCCTCCCCAAGGCCAGGTCCTGGCCCGGGGCCGGTGGGGTTTCCTCGCCGAGGAAGTGCAGGGCCTACCGCTGGGTGCGCAGGAGGAGGCAGTTCCGGGCCCCACGGTCTCAAGGTGCCCCGGAACTACCGCACCCGCTCGGTCTCGCCGCAGTCAACCCTCGGCTCGGCCAGGATCAGGGCGAGGATGAAGGTGGAGGAAATGCGCAAACTGATGGCCAAGAAGAGCGAGGACTCGCAAGATGAGTTCTTCAAAACAAAAGACGTGATCACTCAGAAACCACCCGCAGGTCCGAGACGCAGGAAGAGTGGCGAGAGCGAGGCTGGTGGAGCAGCCTTCACCGGAAGTGCACATCTGAACCACCAGAACCAGAGAAGAACCTCAAGTCCAATGGAATCTCGATTTCTGTCTCACATGTCCTTTGTGGTTCTGGACGCGGATGACGAACTTGGAGACATGCGACCCAGAGTTGCCACTGAACCGTCAAGAACTCTGTCCAAACGATCATTTCGCAGTGAAGTGCCTCACCCCAGCAACGCGCACAGGGACTCCGTCCCTTTCCACACCGTGCGTCACTTCACCATCACCTGCAAAGGAAACGTGGTCAGTCAAGGTCAATACCTGAGCAAGAGCAGCACGTCGTTGGGGTCGTACGAGAGCGCAAGTTCGACATACAGCGCTGCCAGCGACGATCTGGAAGACTACACGGTGTTGATACTTGGGAATCCAGGCGTCGGCAAAAACGCGCTCATTGACAAGTTCTTGCCACCTCACAATGTTGAAAGCTCATCCCCTTGTCCAGGTAAGTCGGTCAAAGCGGATGTAGTGTCATCACATCCTTCAGATTCTTGTTGGGCTGAACTGTCAATTCAGAGGACCGTTTGCCCTTCGATTGTGGGGTGTTGTGTGAGTCGTGCTTCCTTCGCTACATTCTGCCTTCAGCCGCGTCTGTCAGGGAGATCCGCACAGGCAGCTGCAACGTCTCTTCCTTTACACGCTCTCCTTGATGACCACAAAAACTGAACGAAAGTGCTCGCGGACATTCTGTGAATCCCGGTTTGGTGATGGTCCCCATTTCATGGCAAGAGGAACAAATGTCCTCAAGCATAATCTTTCTCTTGCTGCTGTGCAACAATTATCTTTGCCTCTTTTTTCAGACATGCCTCTTGTCCGTCTTTTGTTTGTCTTGTTTTCTTTTGAAATTGGACACTGAGTAAAACGGAAGAGACACAAGAACTGTGTTCCCACATCGTCCAGCTGGTGTTGGCTTTCTGACCATCTTGACCAAAATGTGTTTTGTGCCAAAGTAGCAATGAAGCACGAGTGTTGATCTTTTGGGTGAAAGCAGCTGCTCCGAATGAATGTTCGTCTGTCCTCTATTGTTGGAGATGTTGCTGAGGGCGGATATTTGGTTTCGTCTTTCATTTGGTGACCGGTACATGTCAACTTGTATCCATGTCTGAGTCCCAGTTCAAGCAAGCTCGTGTACGTGTTGTCCCAACACGCGTTTGCCTTGTAAACCACAGGCTGCACTGAACCTGAAAGATTATTTTCGTTCTTTTGGTCTCACGACAATGGTCCACCAATACAAAACTGGAACTGACGTCCCCCAAAAAATGAACAGCGAATGTTTCTTCACTGCCTGTTTGCTCGCGGGTAACCCCAGAAAATGGAAAGAACCAAAGGTTGTTTGTGGGTTGTTAGCCCGCAGGTTTTATCCTCACCATCAAGGAGACGCAGAAGCGAAAGTCAAACAAACTTCTGTGCTGCAGCAAAGAGCAGCGAGGCAGGAAGACACCTTCACTTCTGTGACCTGTGTGCGGCCACGAAGCAAACTTCTGAGGGTGCAAACGTTCACTTCAATGGAGCATCGACCTTGTTCCGGGGAAGTGGAATTGTGCATCTGTCCAGTGTCTTTGGACCGAGATTCACAAGATTGGCCCAAACTCAAAAAAAGTAGTGCCCTTGTGCATTTTTCGAAAATGTCAAAATGTGACGTCCTCAGAAAGGACACCTGCCCCAGGCTTGCGAAAACGTCAAAGGACCATCACAGGCTTTCATCAGCTCCCACACGTACTGATTGAGAGTCCAGATTGTTGTCGTTCTGCTGTGTTCGGAACCTGCTTCTAGAGCGGCAAGCTACTGCGTAGGCCTCCCAGCCTGACTGCGGAGAAAGCAGAAGTCTTAGAACTCGGTTTTGTCAAATAAAGCCTCGATTCACCCTTGATCCGATTTACTTGACGTCAGTTTTGTGTTTTTCATTTTGGCAGCAACACAAATAACCCCCTCACCTAGCCTGCAAATTCTTTGCCTTCGTTTGGCTTTTGATGACGTTTTTACAGATTTTGCTCTCACAAAGGTTTCGCCAATCGGATAACGCCAATGGGGATTCGAGCGTTGTTGGCACACTTCTCAAACGAAGGCAAGTTTGTGACATCGAGATCCGAACTCCAGTGGGGAACTGTCCCACCAGATGTGGTCACTCGGATTCAGCTCTTGAACCCACTTGCTCTCTGAGTTTTCTCTGCTGGAGAAGTGTTTGAAATGCCTCTCTTACAAGTACTTACAAATTGGCCATTTCTGGTGGTAATTTTGTTTGTTCCTCTTGCAGCCTTGCACTTCACCCAGCACCAAATTGGTTCGCAAATACTTGAATTGCACCTGCAGCTGGCTCCTACTGATCTTTCCCAGTTTCCCCATCAGATGATCAATGGTGCAAATAGAAGAAATTTCCATGAAAAACTTGTGCTTCCCAACATGCCTTGTTTTGAACTTGTTAGATTGTCGGTTGCAGTACGATGCTGGTCACATGACGGCTTCATCAGAGTCTCTGGCGGCTCTGAACTCAGCCACGTTTTTCGCAAGAGAGGATGATACGAAGTGCACCCTCAAGGCTTCGAACGCAAAATTCAGTGAGTTGTTTGCACGTGCTTTCTTTTCTGCCTGGTCATGACAGCTGGAGCCAAAAGTATACATTAGGGATCAGGATCGGCCCAGAAAGATGCCCTCAAAAGGAAGAAGTGGGGCGAAAGATGAACCAGCAGAAGCACCTGTCGTTCTGGACCGAACAGATGCGCGACTGAAGACAACAAAAAGAACAATAGAACAAAGAACACGCTGTACGCGTAGAAACCAAGGATTGAACGAAGGACAGAAAAACAGCAACCAACTCCTGGCTGCAGTCGCTGCCTGAGTCTTTGTAAAGAAACTGCAGGAACAAAGCACGTTACACCATGCATCTTGGTGCTGTTTCAATGGAGAGTTGTGGCAACCTTGGACTGTCCACAGAATACCTTCAGAAGTCAAAACACCGAGCAAGCTCACGGGGGTCACAAACTCTGTTTTGCTGTTGTGTGAGGAAAAATCAAGGCACACCTGCACGAGTTGCTGGAAAGATTTGTCCAAACCGTTCCTCTTGTACATGTTCCCCGCTGAAGTTATTTTGACCGGTATCAGAAGTGGGCACTAGATTCCGTATTTTGTGTGTGTGTGCGTGTGTGTGTGCGCGCACGTGTGCGTGTGTGTGAGAGAGAGACAGAGAGAGAAAGAGAGAGACAGAGAGAGAGAGTCAAAAGAGGAAGTTCTTACAAACAATAATGTAGACGGTCTCAACGCCTGCCTTCAGCTTGTGTTCATCAAGCCGACACTCAGTGTCACTCAAAGAGTGATATTTCGTTTTCCTCAGGGGAAAACTGGAAGAACAATCTGTGTATTCGAGTCGTGGTGATGACTTCTGACTGAAGTTACATGTGACTCCAGCCAGATAGACTTTCCACGTTTCTTTCAGTTGCAGGGATTGTGTGACTGTGACTGTACGAGGTTGCCTCGGAAAGTGCAGATACTTATCCAGTTTCAAGAACAATACATGTACTCCCTCAAACGGTGGTGACCTGCCTTGGGGCAGGAGTATCAACCAAACACGGTGAGCTGAAGGGCCAAGTGTTTGGTTGGGACACCAAACCCTCAATCAAGGGTCTGGCTTGACTTCAGCCCGAAGGGGAGCTACTTTGTTCCTTGAACAAAAAGAAAATGAAGTTGGACTTTTTGTCTTCGTAAGTTGTTTCTATCTATCTTTGCAGTCAATCCAAGCCGGTTTGTTTTGAAATTTTAGCCAAATACTGACCCCCAAAATTTTGGTTGTGCGTCATTGTGTCGACGAGAACCTTTTGGGAAATATGTCTCGTCGCGTGGTCAGTTCATGCCTCCACAACTGATTTGTGTTGTCAATCCAGCAGACAGAGGAAGAAAAAAGGTCTCTGGACTACCATTTTCCTTGCTTGACTTTGACCATCGAACTCACCACAAAGAAGCAACACGAAAACTTTGTCACAAAAGCCAGAAAAAATGCCCGCACGTCACATGGAAGCCCCACAAGAAAACGAAATTCATCAAATAACATCAGGACCTTGACTGAATATTGTTCTTTTTTTCTGAGACTTGAATACAATTGAAAACTAAACTCCAAAAATCATGAATCTACTGTTTTGAATTTTTGTCTCCAAAATTGGCTTTAAAAGTTCTGTTGTGTTCTTTTCACATTTTGTTTATGTTTTTTTACTCAATATGTTATCCACAGCATACGAATAGCATTAGGTGATATGAGCATTTGGTTTGCATGTCCAGGTTGCTCAACAATTGAACAACCCTGATGGGCAACCCAAGTCAAATGACTCCGTAAGATCAGGTGCACCTGAAATGTGACATGATTCGTATGCAGGTTCCATTCTGGTAAAAAGAACCCAACCCATTCTGGATTTGTATGCTGGCACACCAAATGCTGCAATCACTGTTCGGGACTCTGCCCACACCCAGTTCATCAGGGAAACTCGTTTTGATTGGACGAAGAGCACTGTCACAAAACAAACCACAAACAGCTGCCGAAATGTCAAAAAATACAAAATACTTTGTTTTGGGAGCATTTGGGACAGTGAACCAGTTCTCAGGTCCCATTGTCCGAACATCTGAATGACAGTGGAAGTTTCGTTCGAATTCGTTGTTCGTGAGAACAAGAACACACACATGATTTTTCTCACAACTTTCCGACACAACCTCGTCTGTCGCTGCTTGTTCGCTTCGGAACACAATGGACTCAATTCGCGCAAGATACGCTGGTCTCATTCATCAACAACATGTATTCAGCCAATTCTACAACGGTCCGCTCAGGTGAATGAACGCAATTCGCAAAATCACCCATTAGATGCATTGAGCGCATTTTGGCTTTGCAGGCAGACTCCTGTAGTTGCCATTAACAAACGTGCAGTGCCTTGATTTGTGGTCATCATGGAGAATATCGTGATGATTTCTCACCTGTAGCGTCGCCTGCTGATCTCTATCGACTACAGCCTGGGCGTGTGACAGGTTTCATCTTTTGTTTTATTTTTCGCCTTGAGAAGTTTCTTCCTTTAAAGTCCCTCTCCCTCAACGTGAATTTCAGTTGCCGCCAATGGCATGACCCGAGTGGTCAAATACAAGAGTGGAGTGGTCTGAGAAGGTTGGTCAGTGCAGATTTGACCTCCAGTGTTGGAAAAATTTCGATTTGTCTCACACAAAGCGGAAAAATATTTTTTGGAGGTCCTCTTGTCTTTGTTTTGGTTCAGGTTGACACATGATTATGGCTGTTATGCCATTTACCCAATTACAGTAATGTACTCGTGAGGCGCTTGGGTGCCTGATCTGACTGGCGGAGCGGCCGTCCCTTCCACAGAAACAACTGGAAGGAGCTTCCTGCTTCCAAAGTATAGTACACCAGCATGAGCTAATTCGAATCGTTTTCCCTCGAATTAGCCATTTCCACGAATTAGCCGAGTTTCACCCTTGCATGGTGTTGGTTTGACTGCAAGCAAAATCTTCAAATTAACCCAATAAACGAAGTAGCCGTGACCGAATTAGCCGAGTTGTGGTTGGAGGGAAAATGTGCAACAAGACCAATCTTTTTCAGGTCTCTTGGCACACGCAAGTAGTGTTTGAGGACCGTCAAATTTGCACTTTGGGTTGTACACTTCAATCACTGTGCAATAAGACTCCGCTCAGTTCTCACGTTTGCCTCCGCGAAGGTGAAAGTGTCGTGAAGCTGTGTGACAGAACATGACGTCTGAGGGTCAGTGTTCTGGACGTTGTTACTCATCTCCTCGCAGCCTTCGGTTCAGACGCACCATGCATCCAGACAGCGATCAGCCGACGCGTGTTAAACCGGACCTAGTACCCAACGAAGACGACTTGAGTGGAATTTGACAGCTATCTGACCCGTGCAGATTTGTCAAAAGAGTCAACTGTAATTTCATGCCAGTGGCTTTCAGCTCAGTGAACTTGCAAATTACCCAGGCTGACGCTGCATGATCTCAATGTAAAGATTGAAAATCATCACAATTGTCTCCTCTTTTTGTGCTGAATTTTTGCGAGGGTGTCAACTGGGAAAGTATGGGCTGTGACCTGCCCTGCGATGTTGCATCTGTCCATCAAAATGGCCCAACGAACGAGTCCCCTTGTGACCTGTCCATCCTGCAAGGGGTTCCCTTGACGAGACCAAATTTCGTACATCCTTCCCTTGCAGGTCCTGGCTACGCAAAAAAAACCCATGAATTTGTTTTGTCACGACATGAAAAAATCGGTGCTGAGACAGGAATTTGTTCCATTGGTGGATTCACCAGTCGGAAAGGTGCT
>JAAUXT010053784.1_pt1 | contig 12965 bp, 9 predicted proteins | sample 7278171 | NCBI WGS metagenome assembly JAAUXT01 (sample SAMN14350112, study PRJNA611818) | marine sediment metagenome | isolation source: surface marine sediment (1.8m) | place: French Polynesia: Moorea | collected 2018-08
AAGGCGATCCTTGGTCTAGCACTCGAGAACCTCCATGTTGTGTGCGGATCGGGTCCTGGTGGTTCCCGTCCTCACAACCACCGCTCTTCGCAGCACTGCGGTACTAAGCAGCCTTGGTACGGCCAAGCTGCCGCAGTGGAGTAAGACTCAAGCATACGCTTCAAACGTTTATTCAAACCTGTCTAAAGCTAAGCAGCTCTCGACAGACACAGGGTGTTGTGGGGCGCGGCTTTTGTAGGCGGCACGAGCTACGAGTCCGGTGTGCAGCTTCAGCTTTGCACAGCTCCGCTGAAACAGCTCCATCGGTACTCAGCACCTCGCTTCGAAAGCTGGATTGCACGCACGTGGGAAGAGCCAACTCTTCCACACGACAACATGGTCAGGAAGAAAAGAAAAATCTTTGAATGATAAATACTTCTATGCTGAAATTTGTGGCCAAAAAGAAAAATGAGTTTTATTGATTGTACCTTTGATATTTCAGACAAAGATTTCCACTGGTTGAGTGGTGAAGAAGCCAAGAGTTATACAGGTGACCAGGTTTCCAGGAGACCAATATTTCCAGCTGTTCTGGGATACAGAGTTCAGTTGGTGGATATATTTACTGATATCACCCTTCAAACCTGTGAAAATAAACCAACTGGTCCAAACTGCACTGATGTGGGTGTGTACAATGATCTGTTCAGAACAGATGTGGGAAAACAAAGTATCAAACCAACCAGGATTCTGCTGAAAGGATATGCAGGAATGGGCAAAACTACCTTGGCAAGGAAAATTGTCTTGGACTGGGCAAATGGAACATTTATAAATTATCAAATTGTCTTCTTTGTATCTCTGAGTCAGATCAGAAATGAGGAAACTTTTGAAAGATCTATTTTGCACCAGAATCCTTGGCTTCAAGGACACATGGAGTTCACTGAGGAGAGACTGAAGGCAGTTCTCAACAAATATTGTAAACAAATTATTTTCATTTTGGATGGTCTGAATGAATTTCCTCACCAGGAAAATCAGGACTTGAAGGACATAATTGAGAGAAGAAAATACTTGAGATGTGGATACTTTGTCACAACAAGGCAACATGAGATTGTTGACATTCTGGAGCACTTTCCTTCAGTGGTTGAAAGCAAAGGCTTTTCTCAGTCCCAAGCAAAGCAGTTTGCAGAGAAACTCCTCATGGACAAAGACAAAGTTTCCCTGATATATGAATTCTACCCCCCAGTTATTAAAACTGAGAAAGACATTTATGAAACACCTATTTTTGTCACTATTTTGTGTCTCTCCATAAATAACATGGAATCAGCAATTTCTGTTGCTCCTCAGAAACGAGAGCTTCTTTCATATGGTGACATGTTCAGGCAAATCATTTGGAAATTGCACGTGGATCATCAAAAAAAGACACATGGGAAATTTGAAGAAGAAGAGTTCAACATGATGATGATGAGAGGAGGAAAATTTGCTTTCCAAGTCATGTTTCAGCAGAAGAAACTATGGCAAAAAGATTCAATCATGCACGATCTCAAAGGCCTTGTTGATTGTGGATTGCTCATTGTGGAGACAAATTATTATCCTATTCAAAACAACAAAGAAGATGAAACAGCTGACATTTTTGTTGAATTCTTACACAGCACTATTCAGGAATTCTTTGCTGCTTATTACATCACAAATCAGGTAGATTCTGGTTTGGACATTCCAACATTGTTTGATGGTTCTTCCAAAAAGGCTGCAATTTTCATGGTCAAGTTTCCAACCTTTCAAATGTTTTGCTTTTATCACATCCAAAAGAATTCCTTGTCACAGGAAATTGAAAGCAAATTTGGTGAGGTTATCTTTGACTTTCCAAGTATTTTTGAGCTGGTTATGGACATGATGATGAAGTTGAATGCTTTCCCTTCTCCCTTTCATCTTTCTGACACCAGCTTACCTCATCTTGCTGAAACTAGGCCCAAATCCATGTACCATTTGCTTCATGTCTCCAAAGAACTATTCAGTTCAGCTGAAGAGTCATGCAAACACAGAGAGGATATTCAAACTATGTTGAACATTGTTGAGGAAAGGACAATGGTTGGTGTTCAGCTGATGCTTCTGAGGCATCATGCAAATATGAAAAAGATGAGCTATTCCAAAGTGACCAAAATTCAAAGAGAATGTTCACTGGTTGTCCTTCCTGACAAATGCACTGAGATAATCAACAAATTTGAAGAAAAACCTGACTTTTTCATGCACCTGATTGAAGTTTTTAAAGGGATTGCAAGTCTTCATGATAACAACACCCTTCAGGACACCACTGTTCTTGACACTGTTCCTGCACATGCTGCTCTGACAATTCTCATCCAGAACAAGGATCAAATCTGCAATTTCATCAGTGAGAAGGGATTTTTTGCAGGAGGGTGGTGCCCTTTGTTTTCATTTTTGTTGAAAAAGGAGCCACATCTCAAGCACTACCTCCTGCATGTTTTTCTCAAAATCATGTTCAATCATCTGGAATGGACGCACAAAATTACCCCTCATGAAATGGAAGCCATGATCACTGACTCCGAAATGACTTTCTGTGGATATGTTTCAGAAGATATGCAGAAAAGTGAAAAATGTTATTTCCTCTCAGATGTGCTGATCAGACATCCAAAGTTAATCTACATCCTGTGGGATGCTTTTCGATCTGTACTACCCAGAGAAATCTTGGTTCATGCTGTTTCTGGAAAACATTGGTCCTGAAGCCACAAGGGTTCTTCTCGTCCAGCAAACAAAGGATGTGTGCACACTTCTGAACAAAGACATTGCCATCAGGACAAAGTGTGCAGCTTTTGTCAACTTGCTGAAGGAGAGGCCACAAGGGGTTGATTCCAGTTTGCTTCATCTGTTTGACTTTGTTTTTGGACAGCTTTCGGAAACTGAGCATGCTACTTTTGGCTGGAACAGCAGCCAACTAAGGAAAGTGTTGAACTTTCAATATGCAAAGCAGATTACGATTGAGTTTGCAAAACATATGTTGAGAGATGAACCTGAACTTTTTTGCTCTTTTCTCAACACAATATGGCAAGAACCAGCAGAATCAGGACTTGATGCATGTCTAAAACATGTGAAGTTTCTGTATGAAACACCAAAGATGAGAATTTTCTACATAAATTTTCTGAAGTCTCTTTGGGTAAAAACTACAGTCCATACCTCCAGAACAAGGAGCTCTAAAATTGTGGACTTTATTGATCAATATGGCACAGATGAGATGATAGAAGACATTTTTGAGGCAAAGGAAGGTGTGTGCAAATATGTTGATGAAGGCATGAAAAAAGGCTCCTTGGAACTTCACCCTGTAAATTTCTTGTGCTTCTTGCCTTCTGAGTACTTGATGAAAAACCCAAACATGAGATTCATTTCCAAACTCAGCAAGAAACTTGTGGAAATGGCACCTGAACTGATAGGAGACTCACAAGGATTTGTCTTCAGCATTCTGGCACAAACCAGTCAAGCCAAACTACAAGGTTTTCTGATGGAGGCATTTCTTCAGGATAAGGAGCCAATATGTGAACTTGTCTCAGACCTGCAAAGAGATAAATCACCTGAAGGAAAGTGCATTGCACTTGTAAAACTCTTGTCAAAGCGAAAGTCACTCAACTTCAACTACCATAGCAGTTTCCAAAACATTTTGGATGATGCCAAGGGTTATCTGGAAGACAAAGGTATTCACATTACAAGGACAGATCCAAGTGAATTGTTTGAACTGTTGGTGAAGGAAGGAAGAAGTATTTGTAGTTTCAGGAATGAAAAAATATCCATGGAAACCAAGTGTCTTTCTCTGGCAGGAATCATCAACAAAGATCCAAGATACAGCATTTATGCCTTGCAAAAATTCAGATATGAAGTGTCAAAATGGCAGATAGGAGGAAGAAAGCTTCATCCACTATGGAACAGGTTAATTCAAGACTTCTTTAAAATGGCAAATGCAGAGAAATTTGCAAAAGTATTTGTTGCAGGGAGTACAAAAATATGCAGGGTTGTTGACAAACTAGCTTCTGCAATATCAAATGAAAAGCGATGTACATTGATGTTAAACTTGCTCAATCAAAATTATCAGTTGGGTGAAATCCTACTGGAAACATTTGTGAAAATGTTCAGAAACATTGTTGAGATGCCTGCTTGGACAGAATTGGTCAGAAGTTTGGATTCACTGGAAGTATTTGAAGCCCTGGATGAGGAAAAACAAACTATTTGCAAATTTATGAGAAAAGACATGGACTCCCAAACATACTGTGTGGAGGTTGCCAGTCTTCTTGAAACTAATCCTACATTTCAGATTCTCTTCTACAAATATTTCAAAGCAAGGATGGACACAATCTCAGAATTTAGTGTGGATGGCTTGGGAGCAAATGAAGTGTCAGCCTTGAAAGAACTTGTTGCATTAGGGCCTGAAGCAGTTGCAGCAGCTGTTTGGCTGACAAGAAAGATTTCTGTCAAAATGCGATAGTACAAATTACTAGTGATTTGAATAAACATTGACATCCTGTTTGAGCCTATTTTCTTGAGTAGTATTGTCGTGTGCAGTTGGGGACTCGGTTGGGTCTCGCCTCACACTCGCCACCGCTTGCGGCACCGCGGTCAGTAGCAGTCTCGGGCCAGTCGGACTGCCTCGGTACAAGTAAAACTCAAGCTCAAACTGTGCTGAGGTCTACAAACAGTCTTCTTGCAAATTTGTGTAAACTGGCTGCAATGGAATGACACTTGTGTTTTCTTTGTAATTCTCCAGGTTTTGTTTTTGACGTTTTCATCGGGTACCCACTGGAACAAAGAAACATGGACACCTAGGAGACTGTAAAAGAACAGTGTAAAAGAACAGTGTGGCACTTGACTCAGATCACACGTGCAGTATTCAAGCATACAGGAGTTAAAAGCAGCTGTGATGAAATTTGAACACCCCAATTCTTAATGTCAATAAAAAAGGAACCAGTGTGCAGAGACCAGGTCACTGTTGGAAAGGATCCTCTACCATTTGGAAAAGAAACTGTCCATCAGCAGGATCATCTCCGAATTTGGTTCCGCAAACCTTTCTGGTGGTTTTGTACAGATCTTACGGGGTCAAAATCAGTCAGCAAAATTTGGAAGTGATCCTATTTCAAAATTGGGTGCTAAATCGGTGACAAACATCGAACCAGCCCCCAAGTTCATACCTAAATTCAAGGTGTCAAGAGATCACCACTGGCTTTCTCCTCAAAACATGTGCACCAATATTTCTGAATAGATCTGTGTTTGTTGTAAAATCAGCAGAATTGTGAATGCTCAGGAGATGCAGTCACTTGGCAACACACTGGAAAGCATCAGAAAACAACATGTTGTATCTGATGACTTTTCACAAAAATTCCTCTCCCTATAGAAAACTAATTGGGTTGGACTCAAGTGGAGGGAGTGTTACACAATACAAGGTGAATAGGGTTGTGCAGCTTGATGATGAGGGGTGATTTGAGAGCGTGACATGTTTGCACATGGTGACTTCTTCAAGCAGTCCTCTCCCTATGAAAACGCAATGGAGTCTTGTTGGACGGGTGGGGCAGTTTGAAACTGGGCATGGTATGAGAGCGTGACATGGACCCAGCGGGTGTGGAGCGCTGGGAGAGTTTCCCATCATACTGCAGCTGTTAAAAGACGTGTTTTTGGTGTTTTTGTTCGATCTTGGAGCAGCTGCAGGACGCTGGGAAACTTTCCCATCGCTGACCACATGTTGTTCAGACCTGTTTCTTTCAGGGACTTTTCTGTATTCTCACCACAGTTCATTCAGACACTGAACAATCAACATGGCAAAGCTTGCTGTGCAGACAATCCTTCTCTTGGCTGGGCTCGCTATCAACCTTTGCTATGGAGAGGTTGATGTTGATGCTCTTCAGGTGATTCCTCATAATAACGAGACTCACATTGCTTGTTTGAAATGAGCTTTGCAGCTCAAAATGCTCAAGCTGGAGTTGCTAAACCACAATGCAAGACGACAAACCAAGAAAATTTGTCACCACTTCCAACTTGAATTCATTTTTTTGTCCCATGTGTTTCTCAATTTCATGCACCAAGTGGCAGATGCAACAAGTTTGTTTGATTTTTGTAGGAAACAGTTCTGGCTCAAGTTGAAGAAATCCAAGCACTAAAGGTGACCAATCAAGACCTCCTTAAATGGAAACAAAAATCCTATGGAAAACGTGAACACAGACTTTTTTGTGAACCTCACGCCTTTTTTTCCAGAAAACAGTTGTCGTTGAATTTGAGCAAATTCAGGCACTGAAAGTGACCAACAAAGAACTGACTGCGAAAATGAACACCATTGAAAGCAAATATGAGGAACAGCAGAGAGAAATCAAGAAATTGCTGGGATCAGGTAACAGGGCATGAAGGGGTGCTTCAAACTGTGCATCCAGGGTTGTGTGATAAGTATTACAATCACAACCAACAAAACTTTGACACCAGGTGGCATCCAATCCTCCGGAAAATCGATTCTCTTCAGTGTGATTGTCCGCAATGATATTTGAACCTTCAATGCAACAGAGCATTGCTATTTCATATTCACGGATCATTTAACTCAACTCAGGACACATACTTTTGTGGAATGTTTGTTCCATATGTTTCTTTTGTTCTGAAAACCAAGGGAAATGTGTTCTCATTTGTACTTTTCAGCGGACTCTTTCTTTCTCGCAACCATTGCTGCCTCAACTGTCAGTGTCACCCCTGGTGACCCAATAGTCTGGGACAGGGAGCTTGTTGATGCTGGGGGCAACTTCAACCCAGCTCTGGGAATGTACACAGCTCCTGTGGATGGCTACTATCAGTAAGAACCATGATGAATGTCGAAGTATAATTCAAACTTTTGCACACAATTCTTCACAGCTTTCTTTGCTTGGCACAAGCATTCTGTTTATTCTTGATTTATTTGGCAGAACTGAGCACATGAATAGAGGTGTGAAGAAAACAGAACAACAGACAAGCCGATAAATTTGACGTCACAGCTTGAAACACTGCCTTCCTCTTTCTTTTGGTGCAATTGTTGCCAATCCAAAATGAAATCTGCTTGCAGGTTCTCCATTAACAAACATGGATACAGCTACAGTGGGTCATTTTACCTGCTGGTGGATGAGGTCAGGTATGCACTAAAAGATGCGTACTCTCCCAACTCCAATGCCACCCCATCAGGATCTGCCACCATCAACCTGAGGCTCCAGGCTGGGCAGGTTGTCAGGGTTGAAAACTATAGCTCCAGTACTCTCCTTGGAACTGACAGTTCTGGGTATCTCTACTCCTGGTTCACTGGGCACCTGCTGTACACCATCTGAGACACAACTGAAACTGATGAGAATGACTTGGCTTTGTGACCCTCTTGTAAAGCAATGAAATATACAAGCATCATAAGCAATACAACTGTCTCTGGTCTTCTTTAAAATCAGTTACAGCTAGCTTACTTGTTGTCTGTATCCATTCAAGTGAAGTCGTAGAGGCCTCTATGACTTCACCTCAATGGATACAGACAACAAAATATATACTGGAACTGCTGGTTGAAACATGGAGAGCCTCACAGGACAATCGTATGGTTGTGGGTGATCATGGAGTTCCAGTCAGTATGGTGACCCAGGTGAGTCAGATAAAGATGGTAGAAACTGGAGTTCCCTTCAGTGTGGTGACCCAGGTGAGTCAGAAACAGATGGTAGCCCAAAGAAAAAGATGACTTCATTTTCATCTTGCAATGGCCTTTCCAGTCCACTTTAGTCCAGTCACTTTTTACAAGCTATTTCAATGGGGAACATTTCTGCCTGCTGCCTTTACATTTCATTAAGAAAGCAAAACTATTGCTTTTTTCTTTTGAAGATAACCAAGTTAAAATCAAGCAAATGAAAAAAGAGCTCAAATGTCATTGGGACTGACAGATACAGCAAAAAGCTTGTCATTCAGGTGGTCCACTTGGTGGTCTGTTTCCACTAATTTTGCCTTATCCAACATCATTGCTTTTGTTTCAGAGAGCTGCAAGTCTCAAACTTGTTGTATTTTCCAAGACAACTTGTTTTCTGGCAACACAAGAGGAACAGTTTGGAATTTTGTGGATCAAAAACAGGCATAAGCTGAGCTTTTTGAAGGAACAAAATGCAAAAATCTGCTTCCTGTTTGTTGACAACTGATTCAAGATTCTACACTAATTCTTTGGGGTCCCTTCCTTTGTTTTTAACTTCAGCCCAGGTTCCAAATGAGGGGTGGTCCTGTCGCTATGGGTTTGTTGTACAGTTGAATTGATGAGCACTGCAAAAACAACTATTTTGTAAATCTTCATTTTCTTGTTTCCTTTCTTTGTAAACTGGTGCATCAGCTCATGTGGACTCAAATATAGGATTCTGAAGTAAAATATGCCAACAGCACAACACGAGCAGAGACAATTTGTGAAGTGGGGTTGAGTGGCGTGGGCACAATCAGATCAACTACAAGGTAAAGTGTCTGGTGGGGTGCACTGTTTGTGACCAGTACATCCAGCGAGATTCAATTGTTTGCTTGACAACATTTTCCCTACTAAATGGGAAAAATGGATATTCACTCAAAATTGGAATCGTTTTTGACAACACAAGGAAACTGGAGAGTGTGCACGATAATTCAGATCTCTGTGGTCAAACCAAAGTGGAGAAAGCAACAACAAATCAGTGATGATCACTTCTCAATTTCTGAAAATCTGAGCTGATTGGGAATTTGAGCTCATGCAATGCACCACACATGTATCAAGTGCAAGGTGAACCCTGACATGGGTGTTGATTCAACTCCTGGTGAGAGAGTCTGGTCACACTGTTCTCAGGCTCAGACAAACACAAGCAACAAGACCAATAGCATCTACTCTCTCAGACAGAAGGACTTTGTGTTGGCATTCAGATATTCCCATGCAGACTCACATTCTCAAACCAACTTCTATGCAATGGAAAAATACATCACATCTCATAAACTTCACAACCACTATGTATAATAACTCAACAATAAGAAGTTGTTCTCCGTAGGACCAGCACAGCTACTACAACTATCTTGAGTGATCGTGGCAGGAAAGCTGTCATCCAGTTTGCTGGTTTGGCGGAATAGTTTAATCTACGATGTTTAAAACTGCAAAGATCAACTCAAAGGAGGGGAATTTGTGCATCTGATTTAATTTCTGAATGGGTTCTGGCTCAAAGATGAGCACAAAGGGACTGCAATTTACAATCATGTCAAGATCAAGCATCGAGTCCTCAGCATACTAATTATTTGAACCCTTGGTAAACAAGACTCATGCTTTGTGAACACACTGATATGAAAGAATCAAACAATTGACAGTGATTCCTTTACAAGGAATAAAATCTTTCTCACAATCAGCAAGTTTCTTGATCTCAAGGAAAAAGCCTGCCCACCAAGGGTTACCAAAAAAATATTGAATTTCAGAAGAACTGAACTTTGTAAACTGTTGTTCTGTCCTTCTTAGTGTGAAACCGGCAAGTAAATATGTTGCAACTCGTGCACGGATTGTCCTTCTCTCGAACTGTCCGGCTGTCACACGTCTGTGACAGTCTACCGAGTCAGGTGCGGCAGTCCGATAACCAACGCAGATGTTTTTGTGCCGTGCTGTTGGGTCCACCAGAGGAGATCACACTCTGCGCCCTGAGTACTCACTACGCGCTTGCTGCCGCTTCCTTCAATCCGGGCACTTGCACTCTACTACCGCGCAATGCATATGCATTAACTGAGCTATTATTACGCTGAATAGTCTTCTTCTGTCATACACATTCGACACACAGATGCTTAATGCTAATTGATTGTGGTTTCAAATCATACCCGATAATATACCCAACAATGCAACTTCCAAGTACAAGTTGATCCTGCAATGTATCACAGTCAACGCTACGAGATATGTTTCTTTGTTTCCGGCAGAACAGACTCTCACTCACACACTACTCAGTTAATCACCACCACTACCATCCTTGCACTGTGCTTGGTTTGAGGAACAAGGAGCAAAGAACAGGCCAAGATTTGCAAGTCACAAAATGCCTACATTTGCTCCATTTCCAACTCAGGCAGGAGGTGGGGACAGGTCATGTGGCTTTGCAAGTGGTTAACTACAAGTGTATAAGTAGGATGGGCTGATTAATTGCCTGAATATGATCGAAAATAGGAATCAATCTCAGGATCCAGTTGCGATCAAATTGGGAATTTGAGCTGCCAACTTGATCACATTATCCTGGGAAAATCAATGCTGAACGAATATGCTTGCATAAAGTTTTGCGTGACACATTGCTCACTTGCTGCTGCATTTCTATTGTTGACTTGGCTCGGTGCTTGCTGCATTTTTATTGTCAGGACCCATTGAACATGCAGCTGTGCAGTCATTAGGGCTGTGAAGAGGAAGTGTCAGGTGAAGGTGGAGCTGGTAGGTGAGAGGTGAACAAAGATACTAACCACACCAACACACATGCAAATTGGGAGCTTCTGCAGTATAGCAATCGTGACCAAGGAGAATTGCGTGCACACACACATTCACACACATCCACACACACACTCACACACATTTACACACGCACAAATACACATCTGCACACACAAATGCATTCACCTGTCCATCAATCCATCTGTCAGTTCGCACAACACAAGTGATTCCAAAACTGTGATCACTTCCAAGAAGCCAAATATGAATTTTGAGAAAAAATGGATCCACACACATTCAGACTCATACACATTCACACAAACCTACACATCAATGTACACATGCACCACATACTGACACACATACAGCGCTACACTCTTACACACTCACGCACTCACTCTGTCGCACACACACAATCACACACACACACACAAATCAATAGACCAATTAAAAGACCTGAATGATCATTGATCATTGATTTTTTTGCTGTGAGAGTAGCAGATCGATATAACTCTGAAGTAATTGGCTATTTGATCTGGCAACAGTGCAAAAACACCAAAGCGCGCAATAATGCAATGACCTGCAAAAATATATGTACCAGAAGTGCAACACAACAAGCTGACAACTTCTTGGCAAAGCCTTGTGACATGAGCAGGAAAAACTTTTGATCACTGTGTGGTCAAACAGATGGTTCTCCCATTGCAACAGGATCTGAACTCACACATTTACCTTCAGTTGTGAACCCAGATCAACTGTTCAGCTTGACTTCCCTGGACTTGTTGAGGTCACAGAGGCACAGAAAATCTTAGCAATATGGAAGGAACTTGCAATCACTGTATATTTCCACTCACCAAAGAAAAGAGTGAAAAATACACGTCACAGCAAGGTCTGACATCTTTGATTTATGCTGCTCACAGAGGGAAAATAAAGTGTGTGAAGCAACTGCTGCAAGTGAGAGAAGTGGATGTGAATACACAGACCAGAGATGGACACTCAGCTTTATCAGCTGCTTCCAGCACAGGGAAATTGGACTGTGTGAAGGAACTGATCAAGGCTGGAGCTGAGGTGAACAAGACAAACAGACAGGGCTGGACTGCTTTGTTCTGGGCAGCTGATAATGGACATGCAGACTGTGTGAGGGAACTGATCAAGAATGGAGCTGAGGTGAACACCAAGAGTACCTATGGCTGGAATGCTCTGATGCATGCCAGCTACAAGGGGCATTTAGAGGTGGTTCAAGAGCTGATTTATGAAAGTGTTGATGTGAATCATTCAGGATTGGATGGATGGACAACTCTCATGGTGGCTGTTTTCATGGGACACACAGAGTGTCTCAGTATGCTGCTTGAAGCTGGAGCAGATCACAGCAAACAAAACAGTCAAGGCAGAACAGCTTTGATGCTGGCTGCTCATCAAGGTCATCACAAGTGCCTCACACAGCTCATTGGTGCAGGGGCTGATGTCAATCAGGCTGACAATCACTACATCACAGCATTGTCTCTAACTGCATTCTTTGGACATTTAAAATGCCTGCAGTCCCTTGTCACAGCTGAAGCTCATCTTGAACATGTTGACAAAGGTGGTGATACAGCTCTGAACTGTGCAGCTATTGCACAGCAGTTTGAATGCATACAATGTCTGACTGAGGCTGGAGCTGACATTGACACTCAAGGTCACATGGGCTACACTGCACTCATGTGGTCTGTGATAAAGAAGGATAACTGCAGCATGTTGAAACTCATAGAGGCAGGAGCAGATGTGAACATCCAGAACAGGTTTGGCTGGACAGCCCTGATGTGGGCAGCTAGAACTGGAGATGAAGACAGTGTCAAGAAACTCATTGACCATGGAGCTCACACAGAATTGCAAAACAGCTGCAGGGCATCAGCCTGGCATGTGGCATTGCAAGGGAAACATCAGTCATGTGCTGATATCTTGAAACAAGCAGACATCAGTCATTGTAAACCAAGATGTTGCCATGATAGAAATGAGTATAGCACAGCTTCCAGCAGAGCAAAACCATGCAAAAATGTGTTCAAAGGGAATAAGAAAGATCTGAGAGTGTCTGCATTCAAGGGAAATATTGATTGGCTGAAAAGGACAATTCAATCAGGAATCAATATCAATGCCACAGACAAGAACAGCAACACAGCTCTGATGTATGCTGTAGTTCTTGGCCAGGTGGAGTGTGTGAAGGAGTTGATTGCTGAAGGTACTGTCGTCCCTGCTTAATTCGACCCCGGTTAGTACGTCGCCCTGCATAATCAGTCGTTTTTTCTGTGCCTTGAACTCAGTCCATTTGAAAAGCATTGAGTTCACCCCGGATAGTTTGTATCCTCTTAATTCGGACACCCCGCCTATTTCGGCAGTATTGAAGCAGAATCTGAGATCCTGCACCTCATAATTCGACAACTTTTTGATGACTCTTGTGACCCTTCCTTTTAATCGAACACACGCAGATTCATGTTCTCTTAATCCGACAGCCTATTTTCACGACTCTTGCGGCTGTCAAATTAAGGGGGGTCCCTTTATTTCAACATCTGAGAGATCCATGTCCTCATAATTCAACAGCCTTTTGCGACTATTG
>JAAUXT010085355.1_pt1 | contig 12964 bp, 13 predicted proteins | sample 7278171 | NCBI WGS metagenome assembly JAAUXT01 (sample SAMN14350112, study PRJNA611818) | marine sediment metagenome | isolation source: surface marine sediment (1.8m) | place: French Polynesia: Moorea | collected 2018-08
AAGCCAAAGAGAACACATCCGATGACATTAAGAAGCAAAAAAAAGACGGTGACTGGAGGAAAGAAAGGACAGTGATTACCCCCTTTGTTCATTTGAAAACAAGGAGGTTTCGAGACAAATTGACATGAAGGAAAAACCTGAAATAAAAAAGTTTAAACCGTAGAAATGACTGACTTTATTTAGCATCACAAGCTGAAGCTGATTTGACACGTAGATATACACAGTTCTCTTTCTTTTGGAGGTGAAAAAACCTGAAAAATATAAACAACAAACGCGAAGTGTGCACCAAGTAACGGGCCCTAATACTACTGTTGTGGACAGTATCCAAATAAATCAAATGTATTGAGTGTTGCAAAGTAACAAATGTGCTCCTTGCACTTGAAAAATGACTGCAGTCCTGATCAAACATGTGCTTCTTCCAGCAGGTTTGTCCAATTTCTGTGGATTCTGGCCACCACAGAACTCGTTTTGTCCAACCTGGATGATGAATCAACCAATGAGAAGGTTTCCTGTTCTGGTCTCGTTGTTGCTGCAGTACTTGTATTTGGACTGGGTTCTTTGAGCAGCATGAACGTCTCACATGTCTCTATCTCAAGGAGACAAACTTCCCAGGTGAGACCAACCATTTGGTTTCTTGGCATCTTGAACTCCATGAAACCACTCAAGTTTTACCTTGTGATCTGTGTGTGTGTGTGTGTGTGTGTGCGTGTGTGTGTGAGTGTTGCGTCCGTGCGTGCATGTGTGAGAGTGTGCGTGTGTCGGTAGAGACTCTCAGTGTTTGCACACGTGCGTGAGTGTGTATCTGATTGACAGTTTGTGCACACGACCTCACATTGGGCGTGTTCGATTTGCCCCCGTGACCAGCCGCCGGCGAAGTGTCACACTTCACCCCCTGGGTTGGAGATTGGTAAAGTGGGCGTGGTCAGCCATTTTTGCCAACTCAGCCACAACGCGCAAATCGAACACAGGGAATGATCTTTTGCGAAGACCAAGTGGACTCATCAGCGACTTCTTGTCAGAGCAGAGAGGTTCTTTCCCATCACAACAGGTGCCCACAAGACTACTGTACACCAATTATTCAACAGGATGAATGTGTATGTCAAGAAGTGAGTTTCGACAAGTTTTTGATTTGTGAGTGAACACACGACGACATCGAATTTTGCGAGGAAACATCCGGGTGACAAGCGAACCTCCAGAGCCAGGAGGAAACGGTTATCAGGTGGGGCCCGAACCATGTGAGAAATCGAGTTTGTTTTTCCTTTGGCATGTTGATGTATTTTGAAAGAGCAACGTGAATCCGCGTCACTCTGATGGCCTCAACCGCTGCGAAAAAATATATGAATCAATGTTGGTGCCACTGCAGCTAAGAAGTACATTCCCATTCAAACTAACATCCAGCACAGTCTGCATGGGGTGAGAAGTTTTGTGGGTGAATCCAAGGGACCTCAGTGGTATTGCTCCGACACCCTGAGAAACAATATTGCAGCCCCTTCCAAACTGGTATTGCACCATAGATGCAGTGTCTGTTTTCACACGCAAATTTTTATCTTTTTCAAGTTGCTGTTAGCACCCTGAAAAATGTTCTCTCCTTGCCCAATTCACCCGCTGCCTTTCGTTATGTGCGTCAGCGCATCACGGCACAAGATTCTTTCAAGATATGTTGTCCCACAAACACGTGTGTTCAGGCAAAAAACATCTCAAACTAGATGTTGCACGCAACTCAATATAGGCCGATTGAAGCGTTTCCTAGGGCAGAAATGAGTGTTCCAAGGGCATACAGTGTTCCAAGGGCACATACAATAGCAAGAAAAGCAAGAGCAATAAGCCACAGCCCTTCAAAGTGGCTAAAAATGGCATTTTCACAAAATCCAAGATGGTGGCCAGACCATGTGACCTACATATGCCAATTTTGAACTTGTTCGATGGGGGGCCCCAAGGACCATACCCATGAAGTTTGGTAAGGATTGAGGCAAGCTTTCAAAAGTTATAGGGCGAACATACAAAAAAATAAATAAATAAATAAATAAATAAAAAAAAACAAAAAAAACCGACAGAGGTGAAAACAATATAGTCCGATTTTCGGAGAAATCGGCCTATAAAATTCCCCTGGGTGTTTCCTTCCATTTGATCCCTGGCAACAACTTTTTCTGTAAACCTGAGTTGAATGTTGGGTTCTTGTTCAACGAAAAACAAACTTCCCCTGCAGTCACACAGATGGTGCTGGAAAATTACCCAGAGGAACCACCTGCACAAGATACAAAGACATTGTCTGCATTCAAGTAACTTTCCATAGAAAGAGTCGCTCCCTCAATAATCCCAGATTCATCATCAGAACACTGCAAATTGCGAAGGTCAGCAGCGATGAAAGGGCTTTTCCTCGCACACGACGGAAAGGTCTCAATGTATCTGAGGAACCTGAACCTTCTGTGATACTCTCTTCTTCCTTCCGGATTTTCTTCGAGAATTCAGATTTCTCCATAGAACTGGTGGAAACAGTTGTAGAATGAGATATTATTTTTGCTGAGGCCACACCAGCCGTCTCGTCATTCTGTTCATTTCTCTGTGACTTGCAAGGATGTTTCTGTGAAAGGTAAGACATGTGCTTCGCAAAAACTTTTGTTCACGGTTTGTCCTGTTTTCGAGAAGCCGCAAATTTAAGATTTTTGGTTTCAGCTTGTGTCTTCACAGCTTTCGCTGGTTGTCTCTTCTCAAGATTGAGCCTTTGAACTTTTCTTCTGCTGTCATGAACAACTCAACACGCTGGTTGGATTTACCACAAGAAGAAACGTTCACAGACAATGGTACAAGACAACTAAATGAAAAAACCAGTCAATATGTAAGACTCATGAATATGTCGAATAACATAATGGTTTATGGTGGAATGGTTATCATTCCCATTGGAATTGTTCTGAATCTTTTGACAGTTATTACTTTTCTTAAAATTAAGATCCAAAAAAGCACTGCTGGTTTACATTTGCTGTGCCTGGCTATTTCAGAGTTCATTTTACTTCTAGCATCTGCTGTATACTGGCCTTGGCCATACAGGATAAAATACCTTCCTGTCACTTACTGTATAATCACAAACTTCATTATTTCATCACAGCAAACATGGGCTGGTCTCCTGATGGTATCAATGATAGTTGAAAGATACATTTCTGTTGCTTTTCCACTCAAAGTTAAATCCTGGAATTTGAAAAGAATCAGCAAAGTTTCAATCTCATTTCTTGGTATTTGTAGCCTCATTATGGGAGGCTTGTCTGGTGCCAGGAGGAGTGTAAATTCAAATGTTGTCCCAAATCAGTGTGTGAACAATCCCTTCTTCAAGGAATTGAATGTCTTCTCAAGTATTTTTACATACACAGTTGTTGGGTTTGGCTTGTGTCCGATCATAACGTTCATTTTTACCTTTCTTATCGCACATCAACTCTTCAAACAGAAAAATGCCAGAAATACCATACTTTCCACAAGACAAACAAACAACAAAGAGTTCACGATCACTTTGATGCTCTTTCTAGTTTCTTGTTTGTTTTTGGTTTCAAAGACATTTGCTATAATCACTTGGCAAATGATGCAAAATTTTGGTAGAAATTCTGCTTATTTTCAGCACGCATCTGTTGCATATTTTTACGCAAGACTGTTGCTTTTGATCAATCATTCTATGAATTCCTTCGTTTATGTCATATTTTTTCATGAATTTAGGAAAGCTTTTGCAGCAATGTTGTGTTTCAAGTACAAGACTGACCAAGGGCAAGACACGGATATGAGAAGACGGCAAATGTCATCTTTCTCTGAGGAGATTCAGACAGTTTCCAGACAGTTTCCAGCCACGAGGAAAACAGGTTCAAAACAAATCGAAATCCTCATTGAAGCTGAACAACATGTTGTCCAAATGAATAAACTGTATTACGTGTCGCTAACTATTTGCAAACTGTTTGATATCTGAACCATGTCTAGCTGCCTGTTTTGGGGCAAATCGGACAAAGATATTCTTTCCAGACTCACATGGCAAAGAGGCCTGAACCTTACACTTCCAGCTATTGCAGCTTTCTTTTCCTTCGTCACTTGTCAGGTACATACTCGTACTGCCCATTTCGTGGTGGCGTTGTTCACAGAAAACTTTGTTCGGGATGTTTCTGTCCGAGGTGAACGCCATGCACACATCGCTCGTCACTGCTCTCGTGAACATTTCGTTACATTTTGACTTCCAAACGTACAACAATCAATTGGCTACTTGACAACTTCTCAGTGCTCTGATGAACTGATGACAAGATCAAAGTTTCCTGTCAGTGCAACAAACAACATGAGAAATTTTTCACTTGCACAGTTCCACACTTTGGCTTGGGTTTGTGCCCATTTCTGACATTTTTTTGGTCACTGTTCTCCCAACAAAGGGCTCATGGACCACTTGAATCATACAGAGGTCTCTCTTTCTTCTGGAAATTCACCCACCCAGAGCAGAATGAGAAGAAACCAGGAGTCTGGACTTTGACTCCAACTGACAGACCAACGGTTGGTGCACAGCAAGAGTTCGCTGCATGTGATGGAAGCAGCTGCGCAACCAGCCACCAGCGAGTCATCACACCGGCTGCTGGGTCACAGTCACAAAAATATAACACACTTCCACCTGTTGCTGATAGTTGAGATGCTCGGAAACTTTGTCAAACTGAAGTGTCCATAAACACAAGTCTCCCCGCCTTCAGTGCAAGAGAAATGTGAAAGAAGGCAAACGCGCAGTTTTCGTTTGACCTGTACTCGTAGTTTTCATGGGGAAAAGGGTGCAGGCTTTTGTTCACTTGAATTCAGTTTCATTGAACCTCCCGCAACCAAACCAGGACACTTCACCTTCGTACAGCACAAAGTGAGAATATCTCTTACAGAAGCGATGAGGTGCAGGGGTGGGTCCAGCGTTCTACCTCAGTGGGTTGATACGAATCGCAGGCTTGGGCAAACTCTTCCAAAAGTCCCATGCTTTTTGAGAAATTTGGAGTGCGTGTTTCCTGTGTCAAACAGCTGTCAGATACCCTGTTCGGACGAAAAGAGCAAGAACTCAAACAGTACAGGCTTGAGGTGCTGAGTGAGACAGAGCCAATCATATCGCTTGAGGCCTGAGGACTGAAACAGTAGAATCTTGAAAAAAATCTCCAAAAGAAGATGAGCTGAAAAAGACAGAAAACGAAGACGCTTGATGTCTTTGAGTGCTGAGGGAAACGAAGGGAATTTTCCTGTGGCCTTGATCCACATGTGCAAAGGGTTCAAAAAAAGATGATTTTTGCAATGGGTAGAGATCAAAGTCCAGCGGATGAAGGCCAAGGCAGGGGTGTGGGTGTGGGGATGATCCAGCAAGGAGTGTGAGTGGGGGAGGCTGAGTTCACTTTGAAAATGAAACAAGATTTCAAGGTAACAACTGTAACTCATAATTCGTGTGTGTGTGTGTGTGTGTGTGTGTGTGTGTGTGTTTGAGTGTGTGTGTGCGCGCATGTTGGTGTGTGAGTGCGTGTGTGTGTGATGTGTGTGTGAAAATGTGTGTGTGTTTCTGTGTTCTTGTGTGTTCTTGTGTGTTCTTGTGTGGTTTGTGTGTTGGTGGGTGTGTCTAAATTTGTGTGTGTGGGATACAATCACGTGTGTGTGCTGTTCCATGTTCCTCATTCTTGTTTGTGCACGCGTGCATGTTTCTCGCGCACGTGCGTGTGACAGGGTGGGTGGTTTCTTGACACCTTCACTGAAGACTCCCTTCTTCTGGACCCATACATAAAAAGTCGATGGTGTTAAATAGAACTTTGTCATGATTCACTTGGCTGGAGCTGCTGTGAACAACCTGGAGCCTCCAGACAACTTCTAACAAAGGATTTGTCCAGTCTTCGCTTTATCTGTGGCCCTGACTCTGCTTTGCCGTTGAAACTTTATCTCACAAGGACGCAAAAGGTACAACTTGGCAGGGAAACTACCCATCGTTTTCTCAGAGAACACAAATCTTAATTAGCACAAGTAAAAGAGGTATATAGATAGTGTGTGCCCAAGAACCTCGTGTTTGCGAATGGGGCATCTTTCACGCTGTGCTTAGGAAAACAACACCATCACAACAACAATTCACCACAGGGCAGCACAGGTCTGGGAACTCTAAGATCATGCCACCCGTGGGCGTCAGTACACCATGCAACAATGAAATATAATTTTGAATCCTGAAAAACAAAAGCAGCTGGGAATTTTTGGGCTTGGCTCACATTACAGTTTAAACCTTCAATGATGGTCTGGCGTTGCTTGTGTTTTTTGCAGGTTTTGCCTTGACCCGAGAAAGGAGTTCAACAAAACATCCATGGAGAACGCAACTGAAATCACTAATATACCAGCGGAGTTCCCTCACCAGCAAAACTCCACAGGGGATACACAACAGAGAAATTTACAATTTCTCAAACTCTTGGATATTGCAAACAACATCAGGATTTACACTTCAATGTCTATCATCCCAATTGGGCTACTTTTGAATCTTTTAACAGTTGTGCTTTTCCTTAAAATCAGGATCCACAAAACAGCAACAGGGTTACATCTTCTGTGTCTGGCAGTTTCAGAGTTTTTCTTGTTGCTGGGATTAGGTATGAGTGTACCATGGCCATTGAGGATCAAACATTTTCATGTCAGTTTCTGTATGATTATGAATTTCTTCATTTCCTCACAACAAACTTGGGCTGGTTTTCTGTTGGTATCAATGACAATTGAGAGGTATTTGTCAATTATATTTCCACTCAAAGTTAATTCCTGGAATTTGAAAAGAGTCAGCAAGGTATCATTCTTGGTTTTTGCTATTTTGCTATTTTTAGCTGTTTTCTGGGAGACTTCTCTGCTCCTAGGTGGATTGTGGACAGAAGAACTAAGTTGTGTAAAAATAATTTATTGATTTCTCAAATATATTCACTTACACAGTTCTAGGGTTTGGCTTGTGCCCAATTCTAACATTTGTTTTCACTGTTCTGATTGCTCACCAACTGTACAAGCAGAAAAAATCCAGAAATACAATGATTCCAGAAAGTCAGGCCAATAACAATGAGACAAAAGAGTTTGTCATCAGTTTAATGCTCTTTCTTGTAGCTTGCATGTTTTTGGCATCAAAGATTATTCAAGTTACAATCTGGTATATCAGGGAATACTCCCATAAAAATTCTCTTCAGTTTCAGCATGCTTCTGTTGCAATGCAGTATGCCAGACTTCTGATAATTTTGAATCATTCTGCAAATTCACTGATCTACATTGTATTCTTTCAAAAATTCAGAAAAGCTTTTCTTGGCTTGCTTTGCTTCAAGCCAACAAGGTTGACAAGTGGTAATGAACAGATGAGAACAACAAGAAGCAGACAGGAAACATCCTCGACAGAACTGGCTCGGCCCCATTCAAGTGACACACCACAACGTGAACAGCAACTTTGAAACCAAAGTTGAAGGCAAAAATTTGTTTTTTTCTTTCATGTCATTTTAAAGTTGCACAATAAAAGACAGAGCGCTGCAAGTGGATTCGTTCGTCTCTGTGGCACGAATTTTCTTTCTCAGTTTGCGTCGTACTCCAGCCTGCTTGAAGAGCACAGCGAGGAAATATTTCGTTTTAGCTCGAGCAGGAGCTGCATCTTCCCCTCACAGAACAGTACCTGACCAAGGACCTTTGACCACTCCTGCGTTTACCTCATGAACATTTTCTTGAAGGTGACCCCGCCCAAAACCCAGAAAATTCTGGGACATGTAGTCTAAGTTACTTGACCTTTGTTCACCACTGTTTTGCCACGAACTGGCATCAAAAATTTTGAGGCCGGGTCGCCAATGTGAAAACCCCCAATCGCATCGGGGATTGAGAGCAGCTCTTCAAAAATTCACAACCTTCAGGACAAATTTTTCTGCTACTTGTTTCTGGTCTCAGGGAGCTGTCAGACCTGCATGAGTCTTCCCCTTTTCGGACACAAAGAGCAAGAAACAAACAGCACAGGCCTTTAGGTGTTGAGTGAGATTGAGCCAATTATTATCAGGTTGCGTGAACTTTTCAGTACTGAACAAAACAATTGATAATTGCTCAATTTGGACACAAACTAAAGAAACTTCTGCAAGAGAAGATTAGCTGACAAAACAGGAAACAAAGATACCTGATATATCAGCATTTGGGCGCTGCGAGAAATGTGATCAATGTGAATTGTATTTGAACAAAAGGAATTTGAGGTGATTTGAGCGTTGCACATTCAGGTTGCTCTGTACAGTGATTGGACCTGACGTCATCGTTGACGTCATCGTGTTGACGAAATCTGCACCTGCTGTGCGTCAGGTTTCTGGTGCAAACGCGAAACTCACAACAGAGAACACAACTCAGAGCCAGACTGCATCATCCCTTATGCGGACAAAAAGTGCAAAAAAATAACAAACAGGATGTACTTTCAGGTGCGAAATTCGATGGAGCCAGTCAAGTTGTTTTGACTCTCAAACCTGTAGTGTGAAAAAAGCAAACGTCAGGAAACATCTCCCACAGGAGAGATTGGCTGGCAAAACAGTCACCAATGATGCCTGATGTCTTCAGGTGTCCAGAAGAAGGGGAGGACTTTGTGGTGTAACAAAGGCAATTTTAATATCTGCTGGACTTGAAGCAGCAGCGGATCTATGATTGTGTGTGTGTGTGTGTGTGTGTGTGTGTGTATGTGTGTGTATGTGCGTGTGTGTGTGTATGTGCACGTGTTAGCTGTGCGAACAACACAGTAAAGTGCATTTTTGCCTCACAAAAAGAAACTGTGTGTGTGTGTGTGTTTGTGTGTGTGTGTGTGAATGTGTCCATGCGTAGAGACAACAAACCACGCCTGTTCATTGTGTTTGTGTGCAATTGGAGAGAAAGGGTTTCTGTTGAGACCTTGAACCGTTTTAACCTCCTCCTGGATCCATCTGAGGACAGTCCACGTTGTTTTGATGAGAGTCATTATCTCTGCACAACACACACATTGTTCGGCTTCTGCTGTGTCTGAAAGATCTGGAGCCTCAGTATCAGCATTTCACACAAGACACACAGCACTGCGATTATCTTCACCAAAATTGTTTGCAGTTTATTGCTATTGAAATTTGTTTGTTGATCAGGATGCAAAAGGTACAGTCTGACAAATTGTTTTCGTCAACTTGAAAACGTCTGTTGAAATCAGCAGTTTGGTCTTGCTTTGCGTGATTGGATCGGCGGTGATATTTTTCAGTCATCAAAGAACTTGAAGATCGATTGAAATTTGTGGACTTTGACTTTCAATAATTTTGTTCCCGTTGTATTGCAGATTCTGCCTTGAGCTGACGGAGGAAGTCTCTACAAAACACCGCCATGGAAAACTCAACTGAAATCATAAATTTGCCAATGGAGATTTCGCACCAGCAAAACTCCACAGGAGATACACCAAAAAGAATTTTACAATTTCTCAAACTCTTGGATATTTCAAACAGCATAAGGGTTTACACATCAATGTCTTTCATCCCAATTGGGATGCTTTTGAATTTTTTAACAGTTATTGTTTTTCTAAAAATCAAAACCCACAAAACATCCACAGGGTTACATCTTCTGTGCCTGGCAGTTTCAGAGTTTTTCTTGTTACTGGGATTAAGTGTGGGTATGCCTTGGCCTTTGAGGATCAAACATTTTCATGTCAGTTTCTGTATGATCATGAATTTCTTTGTTTCTTCACAACAAACTTGGGCTGGCTTTCTATTGGTATCCATGACAATTGAGAGATATCTCTCAATTACCTGTCCATTCAAAGTTAAATCCTGGAATTTGAAAAGAATCAGTAAAGTTTCTGTCTTAATTTTTGCTATTTTGAGCTGTATTCTGGGGGGCTTGTCTGCTCCTAGATGGATTGTAGACAACAGAACTTACAAGTGCAAAAACAATCCTAGTTTTCAGGAATTGATTGATTTCTCAAATACATTCACTTACACAGTTCTAGGTTTTGGCTTGTGCCCAATTCTAACATTTGTTTTTACTGTTCTGATTGCTCACCAACTGTACAAGCAGAAGAAAACCAGGAATGCTATGGTTCAGGAAGGTCAAGCCAACAACAATGAGTCCAAAGAGTTCATAATAAGCTTGATGCTCTTTCTTGTAGCTTGCATGTTTCTAATTTCAAAGATTATTCAAGTCACAATATGGTATGTTAGAGAATACTCCCAAAAAATTCTCTTCAGTTTCAGCATGCTTCTGTTGCAATGCTTTATGCTAGACTTCTGATAATTTTAAATCATTCTGCAAATTCACTGATCTACATCATATTCTTTCCAAAATTCAGAAAAGCTCTTGTGAGTATGTTGTGCTTCACCAGAAGCAAGTTGACTGATAAAAGCCAGATGCTAACATTTGGAAACAGACCGGTAGAATCCTTTTCAGATATGAAACAGGTGCATTCAGTTGAAATGTCTTGTAAAGAACCACCAACTGAACACCACATGTAGATGGAAACATTTGGTGATGATCTGGACAATGTACAAAGTTGCAAAATAAAAGGCCAGTGTATTGTGAGCTGCAAACAGGTTATTTTGTTTTCTTCCATGGACATTTCTATGGGGAAGTGGTCCAGGTTTGGCCCACTGAGGGAGTGCTGGATGATTTGACTGGACTTGAGCAATAGCCACAGGTCCTCTGCCTCCATGGGGCTACAACATGGTTCACCCTTGATCTGCCTGAGAGGACTGTTCCCCCCAAATGGAGGTTCAAATTATGGTTTGAAAATGACACGCAATCTTCAAAGAAATGTTTTTGCACTTTTGACATAATTTTTATTGGTGGGTTGTGGCAGTTTTGAGGGCTATTGCCTCCTGTTCGATGCACCCGTGACCCAAACTGAGATCAGTGTCCACACGGGAAGGGCCTTGCTTGTTTCTACCAAAAGAAAGCCCTGGTGTTGTCAGTCAATTTCATACAAGGCAAAGCAGGGACATATCTACTGGGGGTGGGGAGTGGAGCCATTGCAGTTCATAATACTCAGAACAAACAACGCACATGAACACAGGTATATATTTTTGAAGCACAGCTTCTTTCTCATTTTGTACCTACTCAGCACCCCCTTGACAAGAAAGATGATGGAACGTCTCGGCAGTAAATTTCGCCCTCACTGAATGCCATAGTTGTGCCACCCCACAAACTGAAGCAGGGCAGCAATTTGGCCAAGTCTTCCTTCACTGGCACCAAAGCTTCTTGTGACTTGTCAGGTTCTTTGTCCCTTTTCAATGTACCGGAGTACTGTTTGTTTTTTCAGAAAAAAACTCCACATTTTTGAAGGTCAAAGAAGAGGAAAACCACGTAGCAATGCAACTGAGAAAGGTCTCTGCTATCAGTGGAATTTTGATTTCGATTTGATGTCTTTTTTCCACAATAAACCGACTCATTGTTTGTGTGTGGCTGAGAAAATGTTATGAATCTCCTTGTGGAAAGAGAAACGAAACAAAATTCACTTCACTGCGCATGTGCAGTAACTGCCACTGGGAGCAACTGAACAGAAACAATGTCACAACAGAGTGAAGCAACAGCTCTACGATGTCATCTGACTTTGAGTGGCTGCCTTGCTGTGGTGCGGAGTGACTAATGCAGGCAGAAGGTCTTCAGGTCTGTGGTCTGCCCACTGAAGGGGAAACATAACTGGGCTGGGCAGGAGTGGCAGCAATGTTTCAGAAGGAAGCAAATACCAAAAGCACAACATACTTTGATAAAACCCAGTGCAAAATGTGTTTCAGGTCAAAAGAACACTTGAAAAAAATGCTCACATCAGGGACACCCTATTGTGAGCATAATCAATGCTGCTCTTTGGACTGTTGGGTACAATGTCTTGTTGAATCTTCTGAAGTGTGTAAAGCATGATACTGATTCTCTAACCCCAGGAATGGCTGAATATTTTTGCGCTTTTCTTTCTTTCTGAATGAAATCCCAACTCAGGACCAACAAGAGGTCAATAAGAACACAACACCACAGGGTGAACAACAACTCTGGAAATTGATCTTCCACACTCAGTTGAATCAAACATTGTTGTCCATTTCACACTCTGACACACGGAAACCCTCTGATTCTCTCACAAAACAGGAATAATTTGAAAAGATAATTTCCTTTGGGCTTCATGCATTTCTGCCAATGTGTAACTTGTCAGCTTGTGTCTTGTGTCAAAAATTACAGACTCGGTGGAAAGCAAAGTGTGTGTTGTCTTCCTGGATGACCTCTTCAATGCTTCTGAATCTTTGACCACTGAAGTGATGTTCCAAGGGGAAGAGATGAAATCAGGATGATGGGGTGGCTGGAGCATTGTTAACACATTTCACTTGATCATTTTCATCTTGCTTTTATTGGCATTGTGTTCAGAGGTACTGTCATGGTGGTTGGGGAAGTTCCTGTCTCTCCAATGTTGAAGTATTTTTCTCTGTGTGCAATTGATGACTTGGCTCAGAGTTTTGCAATATCTGTGATATTTGTTGGTTTCTCAAGAAATTGATTATGACCACTCCCTGAATGTCAAAGAACAGAGTCAACACAGTCTTTCCCCTGGAAAAACGACGGCTTTTTGGGTGATTTTAGGTGTCTTGTGCAATTTGGGCTCAAATGAGCCAAATTGGTGTGAGCCAAATCAAAGCACCTACAGGCAGTGTCTTCCAAAAGTATGTCTACAGCAGTTACATGGTCAAGATGAGGATTGATTTAGGATCTTTGGGCTCTTTTGGTTCATTTTTGGTTGGGAATAATGCATGAGGAAGGAATTTGTCAAATTTGAATTTTTGGGTTTCTGAGGTCATAAAGTTCAAATTTGGAAGTGCACAAAAATGGGGTGTGGACATAGAAATGTCTCCATATCTCAGAAGGTACAAATATTTGGTGAAAGAAGTATATTGATGAAATGTAGTATATTGTATTGGGGTTTCAGAGGTAGCATTCAATTTTTGATTTTTGAAAATTTTTATATGGTTTTTAGGTGGGGTTAAAGTTTGAGTTGAAAAGT
>JAAUXT010002029.1_pt1 | contig 12960 bp, 12 predicted proteins | sample 7278171 | NCBI WGS metagenome assembly JAAUXT01 (sample SAMN14350112, study PRJNA611818) | marine sediment metagenome | isolation source: surface marine sediment (1.8m) | place: French Polynesia: Moorea | collected 2018-08
CTCAAGACCAAAAATTTTCTGAGTCTGAAACCAGGGGGGGGGCACAAGACCAAAAATTTTCTGAGTCCGAAACTGGGGGGGGGTCCCTTAAGGGGTCGGGGTGGGGGGGGTCTAACCATGCCACGAAACCTATCACCATTGCATAACACACGCCGATCCCTTAGGACGGCGTGTGTAAAAAAGAACAAACCACGCGCTTCCTTTGCCTGGCCAGAGACTGTGTCCATGGGGGTGGGGTGGGGCGCTCACGCCAAATTTCAAAGTCCAACTTGGCCCTGTCAGAGAATTTGTTCCGTGACACGGGGGTTCCGACCTCACCCGAAAGGCCTCGCAGAAGACTTGCCAGATTTTTTCTGACTTTATTTCTCGGGGATGACGAGGGGGACATCACCATTTCTCTGCAAAGCGCGATTGCACACCTCGATGCTCTAGCAAATCGGTGGGTGCAAATACATATGCGACCTGCAGAACGACTCCTTACTCCAAACGGAAGATTTGGTTTTCCCTAAACTTTTCACACTAAAACTGAGGTGCCAGATGTCTTGGAGAGAGCCTCATTCAAATGAACAACATTTACGGAGCGCGGCTCGTCAGTTCTTCGTGTTTTCATCTGGGCTCTCGTTGAGCACCTTTTGTGGAGATAAGCGATGCTGGGGTCCTATCCCGGTGCAAACCGAACACATGTACTGGGCATTAACATTGTGCTGGATACTTCCTGACATTCGGCAAATCACTTGGCGTTGTCAGCACCGCTTTCTTTGAAGTTTCGCCCATAAATCACCGAAATGGAGCGAATTTCCATACAATTCTCTTCAAAATGACTAACACAATCAGCTAATCTACAAGTACTTTATACCGCCTGACTCTGCAGCCAGCCATGTGCGCGGTGCACTTCTTTCAAAGAAAATGTCTATTCGGAGCACGTATTTGGAAAAGAGATAATTTGTTCGGCAATAAGCATGGTCAATTGATAACGACCCAGATTTGGAATAAATTTCCGTCCATATCCGTTTCGCACAGAAAATTGACAAAAGTCGAGGGTTTCCTAAGAATGTGCTTTTGCGAGCAGTCTTTGGCACATATGGCAAAAGACAAACAGCCGGCAGGTGAGAAGTGAGCACCTATTGTACACATTTCTAAACATCCTTAGCAGTTGCCAAGAACCTAATTTTACAAACTTCTGTCGACGACAACGGACAAACTGCTTTCCTTCAGCTTGGCAAGAACGAATTTGAATTTTGAAAGCAGGTTTGTCACATCACCGCTCAAGATCAGCGTCTGTCTGTCCGCCCTCAGCTAATCAACAGCAAAAATAGCCTCGCGGGTTGTGGTCATGAACGGTGGGAAATGAACACAATTTCTACTGTGCATATTGTCTCAACACAGTTCAGGCTCCAAAGGAACCAGTACGTACGAACCGTGCAACAAATCTGCCACAGGAAACCACTCAAAAATCTTATGCTCTTGGGTCCGCAATTCATCTTTGCAGTCAACTGATACAGGACAGGGTTGCAGTTTTCTGCAAAACAAAACGTATTTCATGCCACTCAGATATCACTGCAACAAAAGCCTCAGGGACAGTATTCCTCTTCCAAAAACAGATGAGCGATTAGAATCGCCAATCCCACAGCCAGCTTTGAAATTGTGATCAACTTGTGATCTACGAGGCAAAATCCCCTTGGACAACGAGGACACAACTTTTGAAGCGGCTCTGAACCAGTGTCTGAATTCAATCACTGATTACTGCCGGCTCGCTTTTGATCAATCGGGTAAAGTTATCAAGAGAGAAATGAAATCGGCTTTCTGGAGAGGGGACAAATGACAAAATGTGCACACGCATATTGTCATCCAATTATAAGGCTGTCAATATTCCGAACAAAAGTTTGCACTTTCCAGCAAATATCCAAAAGCATCTTTCCCCTTGCATGTCTCTGTTATCTAATTGTATTGATTAGTCTCTCCTATTTCACATCCAGACTGGAAAACCTGTTCCCCTGATCAAACTACTGAGCTCCTTTTTCCACAAATGCCCACTTTTTTACAGCACATTTCCATTTTGGTCGGAAATGAAACATTTGTTTGGACAAATTCACTGCAACGCACGAAAAGTGGGAGCTTCTCTAACCATCACAGGGCTCCAGATTTCCCTCAAGCAAACAGGGATTCTCAATTTCAGCCAAACACATCAACGCTATTTTTTCTCAACTATGTCATTTCGTCAAAAAGAAAAGCATGACGAGCTGATGAATGGTATTGATAATATCTTGACTGTCAGGGGCAACTCCATTTATTGCATGCATTTTCACTACCAATTGACATGTATAAATGTTGACCTTGCACAAATAAGGGCCACACAGATGAGGGTAGCAGTCTCGGGGCCAGGCTCAAGATGGTTCTCAGGGCTTCAGATCCTCAGTCGCGGGGAATCCCTGCCTGCCCTGCCAGCAATTTGCTTTGATTCCTGTGACAAAATGTGTGGCAAGGAACCGACATCGACGAAGGCATGTTATGCGCCAACGAGTCCTGCTAGGCTGCAAAGCGTGCCGAGGACCTTCCGTCCGCGACAAAGTCCGAAAAAAAGGTTCTGTTTTGAAAGAAAGTTTAGAGTACATGTCATTTGTCACACAACATTCAACCCAAGAGTACCAGTCATGAAAATGGCAAAAAGCTGCAAACATTGTGAGCTGCAAACATTGTGAGCCAACCTTCCGTGCTAAATCTCGTCGTCTGCATCACTTTCATCTTTACATCCCCACAGAACTTCTCTTCACTCTGAAAAGGTCTGATGTGTACATTTTAAACATGGAGATCAATACAACGCCAGGAAATTAATGTCAATGTCCATACAGGGAGTGTGCGAGTGTTTTTGAACAAGCAGGCACGCCGCAGGGTGGCTTCTAACAGGCTGGGAAGCCTGCCATCTGTCTCTGTATTATTGCGTTTTCAGGGCATGGCACTATCGGAGGTTCATCTCACCCAACCCTTCCTCCCTCCCTCCCTCCCATAACGCGAAGCGTTTCCTTATCAACCGCACACTCATCGTTCACCGCGTTCACTGAGATTCACACAGATTCACAAGACTTGCAATCCCCTTGTAAAACTGTTTCAATTGATCTGTTTGAAGGATGGTGTCACAGATCTACGTAGGCGGCATCCAATTCCCCGTTCTGAAGTTCTTGAGTGGCCAGTGTGTGGAGCAGAAACGGAGAAAAAAAAAAGGCCCACTGTCCAAAAATCAATCGGAGTGCCGATCTCCAACACGACGCCAGGTCAACTGCTGAGACAAATTGCTCGGCCAGGTGAAAAGTTTAAATGCTGAGGGTACTGAATTGTGAGATACACAATACCCAACAGTTTACAATGCACGCCATCTTTATCAAAGCCATAAAAGAGGGGCGAAATGTCATACTCGCCCATTTCTGGGAAAATATGGCCAAACTTACAGCTGTTTGGGAAAAAACTCCCAATTATGCTAATTCGTCAAGAAAAAAATTCTGGTTCACACGCATTGATTACGCTTCCGTGGGTAGCAATTAAAGCTATCAATTATTCAGGCCCTGCAAACTAACTTGCGTATTAATTATTGAAACTAACAATCAAAACTTGAGCAGATTTCATGCATCGGGTGCACCGCTGCCGGAGCGGAGACGCTGCAGCAGAAAAACTGTCATGACAGTTGAGGCTGCAAGTCACAACTTTGGTGTCGACTGCAAAAAATCATTGCACGCAATTGCACTGACGACGTCAGAATCACCAACCATAAATGTTCGAAGCTCTTCGATTCCAAGATCAATTTCGTGTGATCGTGAAAATCTGCAAGAGCAACATACGTAAACTTTGGCAATTCAGGCTCAAACTAAAACTTGGTGACAAGACACTTGGTCCCTGCAGAGACGCCGCTCGTTTCAAATGATGCGGCGCAGTTACCACGGCAACGGACGCTGCCTTAATCCCTCTAATTGTGGCGCTGACCATTTGTCATAAAGCGTGATTCTCAGTAATCTTCACCCGCTGCCACAGTGATTGCAAAGAGATTACAAATGACATTAATAATTTTTCTTACAAAGTATTTGGCGCTCATGAGTGCAGCTGCAGATGAGGTCATTCACCTGATGCGTTCCGACGCCAATCTGAAAAGAACGCGTCAGTCGCGTAAATCCCGATTAATCAGGGCGAATATTTTGAATTTGAGCTTCCTTATTTGAAGTTGTGAGGATCTGTTTCGTCGTCTTGTTCGGTTTCAACACAACGGGACGAAATAGTGATGGGGAGAGTTTCTTGCTTCATTTCCCCGGTGACCAAACACGATAACTGAAGTGCGCTCTTGACCTGTCCAGGGCTGACCAAGCAACGAAGAAAATCCCAATATTTACTTCACAGCTGGGTGTTCATTTCCAGTTGCACAACAAGCCAGCTGGCAATCAACTGGCGAGAATGTTATCAGAAAGTTACAGATTTCAAAGCCACCCAGGCCTTTCATCTCACGTTGCACTTTCTGACACTATCAGCTGAGTGAGACAACGACGCCAAAGTTTCTTCCCAAACTTTGGATATACCTCCGACAACTGCAAATGTGCACACCGCCTGGATCGAAACAGCCTGAAATTTTGAACACGACACAAACAGCGCAGTGTCACCAAGCGTATTCATTACAACTCATTTTGGCGAGCTCGTTCACATCGTACTTTGCATAAAACACCCGAAGCCACCGTATGACGTGGTCACGCACACCTCCCAGCGTAAGACGTACTCTGGTTGGTTCACCACCAAAAAGAAACATTCAGCCGCGCATGGGACACTCGGAGAAATCACACAGTCGCGTGGAGAAGCAGCGCGCAGCGAACCCGACGTGCGCAGCTTTGACAGGCCTGCGGCTCGCTGTGCTTCCCTTCACTTGACCTGAAGCAGTCGATGCCAGCGACTTTTGTATACGACATCAAACCTGGGTCCACATATGTGTGTCAAAGTTAAAAATCTGGGTCACCCCATTCCCACTTTGTGAACTGCCCGCCGAAAACACGAAATTACATTGCCCAGTCATGAGGTCCGTGAGGTCTTGTCGTCCACCCAAAATATTCAGTGCGTTTGGTCCTGTGTACTGCCACATTTAGCAAAAGAAGCATTTTCGGACCAACTCCAGAACAACAACTTGATGACCAAACGTAACGTCCGTACTGATCTGAATCGCTGCAAGTTTGCAAGAACAAAACACAGCAAGGTCGTTGAAAAGAATATCTGCCTCGCATCTCCAGCACTTCAGCTTGACGAATGCATCTGCAGATGAGATTCTTCATTCAAAACGTCATGTGACACACGATTATTCTTTACAACGCAGCCCAGTTGACACATGGCAATTGTGAAAGGCTCCACTTATGTGGCAATAAGTAGCCATTCGAGGTCTGGGGTATTGTATCCGCAGCACACGGACACCCTCGGGGCTTCGTCCCTTATCTGCGCATTGTAAACCTGTACTCATTGTGATCATCAAGGTTAGATGACACACGCCCCTGTCCAACTTTTCTTTCAGTCGGTTTTAAAGACCTCTAACCCTGCTCCGACCCTGGCAACGACCTCTCATGTCTCTGATGTCCCATTCTTACTTCAGCATCCACAATCAGCCAACAATGCCCTCTTGTAATCAAGTCTACCCCTGAGTTCTTTGGCCCTGTCACACACAACCATCGGAACATTACCCCACAAGCACATTTGTCATTTTCTGCAATCAAGGTTGCACCTTTGAAAATTTGAAACCTTTTTCGAATGCTGAAAACCCTCCCACAATTCAACTGTGGAAGAATCGTGTCTATACAAAATGCACAATAGTCCATTTACTGTTTTTACGAGCATGACTTCAGCTTTTTGTGGGTGAGGAGGGCTCCGTGGTAATTTACTTCTTCAGATTTAATTTACTTCTTCAGATTTGTCACAATTTTTACCAAGACGGGTCTGATTTAACACAGCTCATAGAGCCTCTGTCGAGCTTGTCCTCAACTTGCGGTCCGAAACACCTGTGAGGCATCCTTGTACAAACAGTTGAAACCCAATTCGTGATTCGTAAGGGACCCAACTGTCTGGTCACGAAGGACTTGTGTCAAAAGTGTAAACTTGTAAATGAGACAATCAAACGAAATTCCAACAAGCCGGTTCGTCTGAGTGGATAGCACTGTGAACGCGATCCAATGTGGTGGTGCGCTACGACATGTCAAGAGGCAAGGAAAATGTACTTGGAACCGACTCGCCACCAGACGAAGTCGCTTCCCGTTTGTTCCTCGAGGTTTCAAAACCACCGAGATTCTGTGTCAATTAGGCTTTGCATAAATTATCATCTCCCGTCAGAACGTTCAAAGCGTGTCAAGCACTTACAAACGGGGAACTATCACAGAATTCCAGACTGCAAAATCAGTTCCCATTTCAAGTGAGTTTCATCCCCTCTTCTCATTCACGGGTATTCACAGCACAGACCCAAATTCAGAGGCAACTTGCTCGAAATAAAAGAGCTACCAACCACTTGAATGTAACAGACCAGAATGCAAAATTAGCCAGTCATGGACCTCGCAGAAGATTTCGTGGGCAAATGGCCGAATCTTTTCAGCTTATTCAAGGACTCTTGGAAAGGAAACTCAACAAAACTCAACTCAGCGACAACTGGATGAGAATCCATGCAAGACATGCAGTTCTTCTGAGTCAATTTCCACGCCAGTCAACGGATTTCTTCAATCAGGTTGCAAACCTATCTGGAAGCACCCCTTCATTTCGCAGTGAAATCATGTTCGGCCAAGAAAAGCTCTCCAGGCAATCCAGGAGCACTTCTGGGAGTTCCACTCAGCTAAAGTTTCACAAACACAATGCCTCAACACAAATTGAGCTGTGCAGAACACAACCTGATCGCGTCTTGTCCGAGATTGCAAATTATCTACAAATTACCTCTATATTTACACTACATTTGTCAGATTTCTACCAAAGCACCCCACTTATTAAGGCCAGTCACGTCTGCAAACTGATCAAACAAACTGGAACTGGATAGAACGTGTAAACCGCTTTGCGCCCTCTCTGTGAAAACATACCCACAGGCTGGCTTGAAATGCAAATCAGCTGGCAATTTAATTAATGGATTGAATAATACTGTGGAATGACGCTGTGTGAATATCCTCTGATTTTTTCTTCCCAACAAACCAGCCGACTGCTGTGTTCAGAGGGTAACAGTTGTTCAGTTGTTTCAGTCACGGTTCAACAGACCAGTCAAACAATTGCTGGCGATAAGTTCCCGTCCTCTCATCTGTCTCAGCAGCCTGCCACGAAGGGACATATTCGATGGCGTCTGTCAATATTTATCAAGTTTTGTTATTAATGTCCCAGCTGTTGTTCAAGTCGCAGAGCCACAAAATTGTTTTTTGTCAACAACTTCACTGCCAACAGTGTGGCACACGTGCTTGGTTCGAACATTTTCCACCAAAGTCACTTTCGCAACATAAAATTTTTCGTGAACCAAACAGTAATCGAAGCCAAAATGTGCGAGTACTCAAAAGAGCATTGGGCAGCGTTCAAAAACACTGACACCAACAACTGACCACACAACCTCTACAACATTCTTTTGATCATAAAGAGTCATGAAAATCTATCAAAGAGGATAATGCAAAGCTTTATATTCCAGGCAAACACACTGCTTGGGCTTTCCCTGGTCCTTTATCATGCAATCATTGTATATGGTTTCTGCAAAGAGACATCGAGATGTCTTTTTCAATAAGGAATTGAAGAGATCATAAAACGACTCAAGGGGTATTTTCTCCAAACTGCAGGTTCCGATAGGATCAATGTAACATTGGGTGATGCCTCTTTGCATTACAGTTGTTCGTCATCATAAACTCGACCGGCGATTCTTTCTGCGTTTCTGCATGGTAATCACCCTCAAAGATGAGAGCCTCCTGTCCGGCGATCAGAGCCATAAATCGAGCAGCGCATCGACCCCACAACCCATCACATTATCCCGCTGACATCGGGTCAGAACGCTTCCCTTGCGTCCGTTCGGCCAGCTTCTGATGGAAGGGGAATCGCAGGAACTCCACGACCATCAACCACTCCATTTTGGAGAATTCTAACACACTTGACCCTCAATTGACAAAGGTTTTTTGACGCGGGACCAAGGACTCAAACCAAACGAAGCAGATGGTGTGTCCCAAGACAACAGCCCATGTGGATATCCTCCATCACGTAACAAAATTTCAGCACCAGCCGGACACATTTAGAACGTACAAAAATTACGACCCAAGAAACACGACTCTTGAGAAGTCGGTCCACTTGCACAGTTTGGTTTGGTTTACTGGTATATTTGTTTCAAGTCTTCACTCAGGGTGCCACTGTTACTTGAAAGCGAGTCCGACTCGAACTGCATGGCGGGTAGTCGCCTTCTTTTATTTTCTACATTGGGCGAGACTTCGCCGGACACCAATTGGGATGCAAATCACACCTCAACGACATCAGTTTGATAGACTACATAATCCCCTGAAAAGGAAGTGGGGTCATTTCTTGTCTGGAGAAAGTTTCCTCAAAATGTGTTCAGCCTCCTGGGAATTTTGGGTGGGCCAGACGGACAAAGGCTCATTCCAGGTCTGTTTTCAACGGCTTTCCATTCCGTCGAAGACTGAACTGTTTTCACTGTCTCTCGCGCACAACTTTACGACAGTTTGATACTTGGAACGCTCTGTGCGATGTCACTTTGGAGCAGAGCAAAGCGGCATGGGCAAAGTCAGCCAGATGTCTTCACCCCCCCCCCTACGGATGACTCCTCCCCGGTGGACACCCCCCCCCCTATCTCCCGCAGATGACCTGCTGGGCTGGTCTGGACATTTGGCTCACCTTCAGGAGAGACCTCACACCCACAATTCCTGATACTGTGCTGACACCTTGCGATACGCAGAACAGCATGGAACCACAACGTCCCCTTCAGGCTTGGAGTGGTGCCCTCTTCCCTTTCTTTCCCACAAGTCACAATGTCCTTCACAACTTCATCCAAGGTTTTCGCGTTGAAATTTGAACACCCAAAAAATACCCTGACTCTCTCTGAGGCCTACTGCCTCAACCCTGGATCCGCGACAGCTTTTCAGGTGTTCTGAACTTAAGATTATGGTGACATCTCATTCGCTCAGACTGATAACTTCGGGGGCCGGGGACGCCAGCCTTTTGCCCCGAAGTCTACTTTCAGCGCCCGGTCAGAAACTTCATGTGTCAAAGCTGACATCTCATTTGGTCAGAAATTATCAATTTTGAGGCAGGGGGAACGGCTGGTGAGCCCAGGAGTTCACTGTTTAGCACCTTATTTTGGCAAACTGGTCGGTACAAGTTATCACTAATGGGGAACAACCTGGAAAATGTGTGAACACATATCTTCTTTTTGTCAACTTTGATTGTTTTGTGGTTCCATTTTAGCCTCTGGTTGATGCAAGAAGTGTCAACAAATGATTTTGAGATTTGGCAGGTTTTTATGGGCAAAAATCAACATAGCTACCACAGTGAAGTTTGGGTATGATTGTACAAATGGCTTCACACCTGAGTCAGCACAAATTGTAGACAATTGCTGGGGCTGAATTGAAGAAGTGCTCATTGGCTGCTGGGGCAACTTTATGAGGGGCTTTTATTTCTTCAGTTAAATTTGTGATTGTTGAAATTTTGGACAAACAGTTCTTGCAGCTGCAGAGCTGTTGTTGAATCGGGGGGGGGGGGTAACCCACCTCAGCCAAGTTGACTTTGGCTGACATAAGTTGAATATGTTGATGAGACCATGTGACCAGAAATACAACATATTATAAAGATCATGGGTAGGAGCACTTTACCTGTTTGAATGTGTTTATGAGGCTTTCTGACCAAAACATAACATGGGTAGGAGCACAACATTTCCCAAAATTCCATGAAGAAATGAGCCCAGGATAGCCCAAAATGTGTTTTCACAAATCCAGGATGATGGCTGTGCTACATGACTTTTCATCACCTGTGTTGCACCAGAAAGTGGGGGACCACAACACTACTTTACCCTTACCGTTGCAACATTCCGCACACAACCATTGCCATTGCATAGTCATGGTCTAAGCTGAGCAACCCAGGGGGTAACTCAACATGACCCATTTGAATAATAAACAAGACTTTCAAGTAGAGAATCAGCCACAGGCAGCATACATCGGCAGGACAGCACTTGTCCCAATCTGCCAATGCCCTAGTCAGGAAATATCCGAGTTGAAAATTTTCTATAACCAGGAGGGGGGTAACTCAGACAATGTCTGAGTTGCCCTAATAATGTCCAAGTCAGACATTGTCTGGGTTACCCCCCCCCATTGGCAAAATTTTTTTTAAATTTGACATTGTCCACCTCACACAATGTCCAACTTGAAGTCAGGGTAATGTGGACAATTGTCTGAGGGTAATGCGGACAATTGTCCAAGGGTATCTCAGACAACTTGGATAATATCTGAGTTGTCTGAGTTACCCTGACTCGGATAATGTCCTAGTTGGACAATGTCTAAGTTGGACTTGTAGAACCTGTCTGGGCTGTCCAAGATTGAGAATGTCCAAGTCAGACAATGTCTGAGTTACAAATTGTTTGCATTACCCTAACTCGGACAACCTGTCTGGGCCAAACAATGTCCATGTTGGACTCGGACAACCTGTCTTGCCTGGACAATGTCCAAGTTGAAATTTTTTTTTGTCAGTGGGGGGGGGGGTAACCCAGACAATGTCTGACTTGAACATTGTCCAAGTTTGGGTAACTTGGACAATGAGTTACCCCCCCTGCTGGCAAAAAATTTTCAACTTGGACTTTGTCCAGTAGCCTGGACAGGTTGTCCAAGTTGCTGTAAGGCAGACAATTTGCACCTTGGACATTGTCCAACTTGGACATTCTCAAATTTGGACAGCCCAGACAGGTAGTCCAAGTCCAACTTCGACATTGTCTGGCCTGGACAGGTTGTCCAAGTTAAAGTAATGCAGACAATTTGCAACTCAGACATTGTCTGACTTGACATTGTCCAACTTGGACAGCCTGGACAGGTTGTCCAAGTCCAACTTGGACATTGTCCAGCCTTTACAGGTTGTCCAAATTAGAATAATGCATACAATTTGCAACTCAGACATTGTCTGACTTGAACATTGTCTTAGTCAGGGTAACTTGGACAACTCAGACATTATCCAAGTTGTCCAAGATACCCTCAGACAATTGTCCGCATTACCCTGACTCCAAATTCGACATTGTGTGAGGCAGACAATGTCAAAGTTGAAATATTTTTTCACTGGGGTGGGGTAACCTAGACAATGTCTGAGTTCAGACAATGTCTGAGTTTGGACAATGTCTGAGTTTAAATTCTTTTTTGCCGGTGGGGGGGGGGGGGGAAACCAGGACAATGTCTGAGTTTGGACAATGTCCATATTCAGACAATGTCCAAGTTGAAAAAAATTTTACCAGCAGAGGGGGGGGGTAACTCAGACAATGTCTGCATTACCCAGGACAGGACATTCAGAGACAGATACAGGGGCAAACCAATATCAGCTTGCTACTGTGGCTGATAACAAGGTCATGTGACCAAAAATACAACACTTCTTTTTGGTCCTGGGCAGGAGCACAATAGTCACTTTCTGCAAAGAAATGAGTCTGGGATGGCTTCAAATGTGTTTTCACACAATCCAAGACAGGGGCCAAACCATGCAACTTACATCACCCATCCTGCACCAGAAAGGCCACAAGACCATTTTGACTTGCATGCAATTGTTGAGGAGTTATTGCAAGTTGAGTTTCTCCCTGGGGTAGCCCAACTTGTCCAAGTTGACTTGTCCACAGAGGGGTACTCAACTTTGGGGAAATGATCATGATGTGATACTGAACATTGTGGCATCAAATCCTAAAGTTGAGTTCCCCCCTGGTAACTCAACTGTGCACAGGCAGAGATACAGATGGCGATTGCACCAAGACTGTGGTGTCAGATGCCTATCAGCAGACCACAAGCTTAAAAAGGTCAAAATTGGTCAAATATCCCCATTTTTACTCACACAAAGTGCAACTAATATTGTCAGTGTGTCTCAGTCCTGAACACAAGGTGGGACCCCACCCCACGAATAGAACTTGGGCCTTGGAATCAGCATTGGTATCATTTGGATGCTGGCATCCAAAGTGGTAAGAACAACACATACAAAACACTGAAGCCCTCAAGGCCCTGGATTTAGTACAACAATGTTGTAGTATAAGTATTACTTCAAGGCCCTGGAGTCAGCATAAGTATCATTTTGATGCTGCAGGGTTCCCACTGCAGCTGATCAACAAAATTCCATGATTTTTCCAGGTTTTCAAAGTTTTTTCCAGGTATTTATTTCTCCTTTTTGTAGGCTTTGTGTACCCTTTTTCCAAAAGAAATAAAGTAAAATGAAGTAATTTTGTACCCCATAAAAAACTTTTTGGCAAAAAAATTAAATTTTTTTTAAAAGATTGATGTCTTTTTACTTGTAGCACAAAATTTGAAAAGCAACAACATAGAATCTTTTCTTGAATTGTCACTTGTTTTGAGAAGGCTTTGTTTTTCTTTTTTATACAAAACAAAATTTTGATCTCTCCCACTTTTGTTGGTTATGAATTGGAAAATAACTAGACTTTCAAGTAGAGAATCAGCCACAGGCAGCATACATCAGTAGGACAGTACTTGTCCCAATCTGCCAATGCCCCAGTCAGAAAATGTCTGAGTTGAAATTTTCTGTGGGCAGGAAGGGGGGTAACTTGGACAATTTTTTGTCTGCATTACCCAAGACAGACACATGGACACTGATACAAGGGGTAAACCAATATATCACCTCGCTATCACAGCTGATAAACCAGTTGACCAGTTTTATTTGGAATATTTGAGATTTTTTATTCTCAATACTCAGGCTTGAAATGAGCTCTTTATATTAGAACTATATTTTTGAAGTTCCAACAAAAACCAATAATTCCCA
>JAAUXT010024006.1_pt1 | contig 12960 bp, 19 predicted proteins | sample 7278171 | NCBI WGS metagenome assembly JAAUXT01 (sample SAMN14350112, study PRJNA611818) | marine sediment metagenome | isolation source: surface marine sediment (1.8m) | place: French Polynesia: Moorea | collected 2018-08
ATATGTTCTCTTTTCCGGATGCAAGGAAAGTTCACAACCGACTGCGATGGATCGGTAAGACACGAAAAATGGCAGGAACCAGCGGGAACTCTTTCAATGGCTCTTACCGCATACAAAGGAACTATCCATGAAAGTTATGTCAAAATCATGCATTCCACCTGATGAGCAGCTGGTTCATTTTTGGCCGCCATCTTGAAGATGCTGATTGTCAGCCACGATGGATGATGCTGTTTCACCAGTGTATCTTCGGTTATCTCAGTCTGTGGCCTGGTTACCAGGGTGTGTGTGGTAACTCTGATAGCTTGTCCATAGGTTTCAACTGTGTTCCTGCTTGCTATGCTGAGCCTGCAGAGTTACCTCCCACCCCACCCCACCCCTCTGTGACAACTCTGCTGAGCCTGCAAAGTTTGAGCCATGGGGCCACAAACCCACCAGAATACTGCTTGGGTCCCTTGCACACTTTATGAACCATCTGGCAAAAGTAGGTCATAGTTTGGCCACTGTCTTGCACTTTAGGTCCCACATGAGAGCTCTGCTGTTTGAGCCACACGGCTGCTAACCCATCAGAATACTCCTTGGGTCCCTTGCCCACTGTAATTGTTCGAAAACATTTGGACCAGTACTGTAACTTTCCCTAAAGGTTTGGTTTGGATAGAAGCAGTCTTTATATTTCAGGTTCAGGGTGAACGGACATTCAGAACAAACCAAACAGGCAAACAACAAAGAAGTGAACGAAAGAATAAACCGACACAGCTGAAAAACAATATTGTCCGAAATCGGCCAATAAAAGTCTTGCCAAGTGCTAGCAAGTACCAGCAACGGAAGAATACCTGTATTGTGTTCGTTTTCTTTCAGACGAACTCGGACTTCGTGAAGACCGTCCACGTTGTCTTCATGAATCATTTAGGTATTCAAGAAAACTTACCAGCGTTGGTCCAAACCCTACATTGGGGACAGGATGGGACAAGGGCATCTTGGCCGGGATTCCTCACACGCAGAAGAAACAAGTTCTAAGAAGGAAAAAAATTCGGTTTCAACCACATGCATAGTGCCCAAAAGGGACAGCGCACAACAACGGCCCAGAGGCACAGCCCAATCGTTCAATTGTTGTCGCACAAACGCGGGCCTTGGCATAAATTTGAAGATCCTTTGTATCCTTTCGTGCAAAAAACACTTTGAATGTCGCGGGGTTGCAATTGCGATGGTGTTCAGTGTGTGCCGGGAACACCAGTCGTTCAAAAATTTGCTTTTTCACAAAACCAACGGTTCCTTGCAGCAAGGCAGCTTTTGCCTGTTTGCTGGATGCTTGTTCATGTTGTTGTGAACACTGCCTGCTGTTCAGAGCCGCGGGCTGGTTGATCTTTGATCTATTGTTTGCATTGCAGACGTGGGGTATTCGTTCTTCTCTGAAGTGGGCTTCGTTAGCACTGTGTTGAATGGGTACTTCCACGAACATTTCCCGAAAGCTGCGAACGTTTCACTGATGCTGAGAGAGCAACAGTATGAGGAAACTTTCATCTACACAACACACCCCTGGCTTGTCACTTTGTATCTGAACTGTCAGCCTGACTGGAGTCTGCAAGGAGTGAAGATTCAAGTACGTTTCCCATCTCAAAAATGACGCTGTCGTTGGAGTAGTTCCTCATTTCCAGACACCAAATTTCTGGAGTCGCGTTCTCTCAACTGGATCCAGATTTGGAGTCAGGAAACGTGGGGAAATCTAATTTTGTTGATAATTTGGGGAGGATTGAGACGGGAAATGGTGGTGAGGCCCGCTGGAGGCAGACTGCAAGAACTGTGAGTTTCTGTTTGGTTTGTATTGCAGTGTCCAACCAAAACTGAGCTGGCCAACTTCACGGCGGCTGTGAAACGAGGCGACATCACGTGGCACGCCGGTCCGATGAACATGCAGGCGGAGAATGGGGACGAAACGCTCTTCCAGTTCGGACTCAGCCTCAGCGACCGCCTCGACAAAATGTTTGGCATACAGCGACAGTTCAAGACCCTCAGTCAGCGAGATGTACCAGGTAAAGCCGCAGTTGTCCCACGGACACATGCACGAGGACCGTTCAGTTTTTGTTTGGTTTTGAAAGTCTTTTGGGACTTGTTTGATTTCAGGAATGACGCGAGCTGTAATTCCATCTCTGGTGAAAATGAACATTTCCGCCGTCTCAGTCGGTGTCAACGGTGCCACAGCTCCTCCCGCGGTTCCAAAAGGAGCATTTCTGTGGAAGTATGGTGATTCAAGTGTCATGGCAACGTGGCACCCAGGTCAGCAGCTTCCTGAACGCAGGAGCAAAATGTTTTGTTCAGCTTCAAGTGAACATTTTTTCTGCTCCACAGTTGGAAAAAATAGGATTGGCAGGAACACTGCATTCCTTTTTGATGAATGACACTGTGGGACTGGTGTGTAGCTTTTGCGTCTGCCACTTCAGGTGGTTACCCGAACAACCCAGGACCGAATCCCAGCCAGCCGGGCGGCCTGTCTCGAGAAGACTGCCTCGTCATCGACAACTTTCCCGACGCGTTGTGCTTTGCATTCAGAACGGACAACTCAGGACCTCCACAAACGGTCGAAGTAAATAGTTCACTTCTGTTGTTTTCTGTGGACTCATACAGTTCCTTCTCAGCCGGGTGACAGTGTCTTCTGCGCAAAGTCTAAATTTTTTATTCTGATGTGGTGACATGCGAGATCCAGACAATATCGGGATTCATTGCAGGAGATTCTCGGCTACTACGAAATACTCAGGAAGGAATTTCCAGATGCCAAGCTCAAGGCTTCGACTTTCGAAAATTTCTTCAGTGCTTTGAATGGAATCAAGGACAAACTGCCGGTGTTTGAGAAAGAGGTGGGAGACACGTGGATGCAGGGCATTGCGTCGGACCCCAAGAAGACGGCTCAGTACCGTGCAATGTACCGAGTGCTCAGTCAGTGTGTTCAGTCTGGTGAGAATCTCTGGTCGGCCTGTGCCCCTCTCTGTTCTTATCTTCCGTGGTTGACGGCCTTTTTGTTTCGCGACCGTTGTTTGACAATCACCGGTGAAATATTTTTGCAGGAAAGTGCAACTACGAGACCATGCCAGAGTTGGTGGTGGCCAGCACGTACTTGATCAAGCCTGGGGAGCACACGTGGGGTATTTCTTCTTTGCCAGACAATGTCAACTGGACTAACAGTGCTTTTGAAAAGGCAAAGTCAGGTGAAGATCTGGGCGCAGTTGGCCTGTTGTCGAACAGTTCCCCGTTTGGACACATTAGCGCAAAATCAGAATGATCTGGCACTTTTTCCACACTCACTCGAACTTTTCAGGTGCTAAATACACAAACTGCACGAAGTCTTGGTACGAACAACGGCAGTTTCTGGATTTCACGCTGGCGTCACTTGGAAATACTCCTGTTGCGAAACAAGTGAAACAAGAGCTTATCAACCTCATTCCAGACAGCAGTCCTGACGTGCCAAGTGCGTTTTTTTCGACATGGACGCTTTTTATGCTTATTTCCCGAAGTTATTTGCTCAACGACACATTTAGTGTGTTTTTCGCATCAGGGGATTATGAGCGAGTGACAGACATCACCAAAACTTTCTCGTGCCGAGGAGCGAAAATAGGGTTTGGGCAAAATGGAGCCATCACCACTCTTTCCGTGGCTGGGGTGAATTTGAACTTCTTGTTTTCTGCGTCATGATGGGGTTTCAATTCTGCAAATTTATCCTCTTTGGTCAGCAATTGACGCTGAGTGACGACGGAAGAGTTTCTTCTCCAGATCGACATTGCCTCACCATCGTCTCCACTGAGCATGTTTTTCTACGCCACGTACAATGAGACGGATTTCGAAGCACTGGAGAAGCAGTACGGTATTCCGGGCTTCGACAAACCAAATGCCACCAAGTACGCACACCCTGTCAGCAAATCGTGGATGACGAAATTGACTGGGTTGTACACAAACAAAAGTGAGTCCATTTGTGTCGCAAGCACTGCAGCTCTATTCAACAGCTTTCGTGCAAGTTTTTGACCAAAAAACTGGCGTCCCCGATCGAAATCTACAAATGGTCAACCCAGCTTTAGTCGCCTCTTTGAAATCGACTTGACAACAAGATTTCTTTTTTCGTGGCCAGGCAATCCGAACTGTGACCTTCTGACGAGAATCGTGATGACGGATCGGACGGCCGTGACGTACTATGGAGCGCCCGAGATGATCACCGTCCGGTACACCGTCCAACAGGGAGACGAGTATCCAGGTCCGTTGGCGCAGCTTCCGAAAACTGAATGCATTTCAAGCGGCTTTGACACAGAAATACCCACTCTGCCTGGCAGACAACTTGGTCGGCTGCACAATTATTTCGAAATCATGTGATTTGATTTTTCTTCAGAATTACATGTCGAGTACAACATCTTTAACAAGACATCTACTCGTCTGGCTGAGGCCATGTCCGTCATGTTCGCGCCGCTGCCGCAGCTCGGTTTCAGCTGGAGACTCAGCAAACTCGGTCAGCAAATCGACCCGATGAACGTGGTGGAGAACGGGAGCCAGTATCAGCACGGTGCGTCTCTCGTTTGAAAGGGGCACCCAACATTCGCAGGCTCGCTGCACCATTTATAACTCTCTGCACTTGGTTTCAGCGGTCGACCAGAACGGAGTGTATTTCTACGACACAATCGTGGGACAAGGAGCTCAGATTTTGTCGCTGGACGTTCCACTGGTGCTTCCTGTGACAAAAACAAGACCACCGTCCCCGTTTCAGATCCCACTCAAACCCATCAGTGAGAAAATAACAGGAGTGGCGTTCAACATCTACAACAACATTTGGAATACCAACTACATTTACTACTATCCTTACAACGACGAAGATCGCAATTTCAAAGCAAGATTTGTCATTCGACATAACAGCAACAGCAAGAGACGTTGATGGCAAGCACAATTGCAAGTTTGTGAACGTTTGCGTTGCTGATTTGCGCCACGAAGACCGCAATTCTCGTTGCAAACCCGAACAAGGAAAGTCAGCTGCATTTTTTATTCGCCAACATGTCGGTATTACGAGCTCCGCCATTCGTTGAATCAAGTACTTTTTCGCTGTTGGCCTCAAGTCGTGACTTGTTGTTCAGAATATCTGCAAGTACTCTGCAAGTTTTCTACATTATCAGATCACAAGATTGTAACATGAAAAGCAGTTTTATCTTGAACGTCGGCGTTTCGTGTCGTACCGTTGATTTTGACCTCCAATTCATCGCAGAAGTCCACGCGCACTTGTGGCGTTGAAAAAGATGTCTGCGCAGTATCGCAAATAAATGCGAAACATCTCTGTTGCTTTCTGAATGAGTCTTGACTCAAGGTCATCAAAGTAATTTGTGGACCAATGCGAGCAGATGACGGATTGTGAGATTTCAGAAGCGTCAGACACCGTGTTGACGCGGGTTTCCAAAAAGCAACATTGACGAGGACTCGCTGGTCCCTACATGCTGAACATCGCCCACAACCGGCCAGTTTCAATTTCCTGGGTGCTGGTTGAGCAATCAGCTCACTCATTTCACCACCGTATGAAAAAAAATTCACACGAAAAGCATGTTGTGGTACAACAACAGTGGCTTGTTTATTTTCAGTCAACATGAGTGCACTTACCATGTGCGTTCACTTGTTTCAAAACGAAAGAAACAAATCATTCGAAGGTAGCCGTGTCGGTCAAGTCATTCGATGCAGAAACACAGAGGAACGTTCAGCTTGCGGTGAGGTGAAACAGGCGGTGATTCCAGTTTCACATGAGAGAGGCCTCGCAGCAACATCACATTTCAGTGAGGAATGACGACTCCAAGGACTCGACCTTCAGCTCCCGGCCCAGCCTGCAAAAACAAAGCGATTCCTTGGCGCCGTTCACAATCTGAACGCTCTGTTCGACAATGGCGAAAAAGATCCCTCTTTTTGTTCCATCAGAGCACGCGAGAAACACGTGTTCGCGATGCTTGTTGCGAACTCACTGCTTGAAGCCGGCGACGATTTCTTCCACTTTGTTCGGGTGACAGCAGATGGCGACTCGCGACTTGGCCGGCTCGAACAGCGGCGCGATGTAAGTCTCTCCCACTCGCCTCAGGTCCTCCAGACTCACGCCAGGAACTTTGCTGATCAGAATCCTGCAAAAGGCCACAAAATAAAGCGTCTGGTGAGTTTGGTTGATTTTCGCTTGAACTCTCAAGAAGATCAACGAAACACATCTTCATGTTGCTTCACCTGTTGTAGTCCGCCGGAATTCCGCGGAAGTAAGACAGGAGGGACACACCAGATGCATCAGAGGGTGTTTGCTCCTGCTCTATGATCTCAAAGATCAACGAACTCTTGCAGGTCTCCAGCTCCACCTCTGAGAACGGAGTCTTTCCACTCAAGTAACCTTCCTGCAAAACGGAAACACTCAGCTCCTCAGGAAAAGTCTCAACTTCGGTATCCAAATCACAGCAAAACACGGTTCACGACGCCTTTTCTGCAAGACGAACAAAGATGTTCTGCTCACCAGAATCTCCTTGGCGCACTTGTACGCGTTCACGACGTGGGTGGACTTGAACAGATTGAACTGCAATGTCCCGGTGTCTGGTTTCACACCCATGCTGCAGCGACCGAGGAAAATAGTCGAACACCGGTCACAATCCGTCACAAACTGAACGCGGTTGCCAGAAACAAAATTTACGCAACGACTGAACAAGAAGCAGTGCTCAAGGCAACTGCAGTGCGAAGTCCCTTGCGGCGTCGGTGATGTCATCAATTCTTCCTTGTCCTCTTTCTCTTCCACCAGTCGTGCTGGACCCCCCCCCCCAATGGGGGGGTCTGGCAGGGGGAAGGGGGGTCCATGGAGAGGCGGGTTGGGGGAGGGGGGTTCGGGGAGGGGAGGGGGCAGGGGATATTTCATCCACCCTGCCATTACTGCACTACCACATGGTGCTTCACCCTGAAGGGACTTCGCACAATGAGGGCGAGCTGGTCACGACACCAAGCTCAACTTGATAAACTCACCTGTAATTGTACGACAAGCCGAGGCCTCTGATCTGCCTCCACATGGGACCCTCGAGCTGCGTCAGGTACTGAACGTACACCATGATGGGCGCCAGGTCCGGATGGTTGTGATCCACGGGACACGGCGTCGCCTGGGAGAGGAACGAAGACTCGACCGACCCGACTCCCACGATCATGCCAGTACCCAACCCGTCGTCGAGCACGAAGCTTTTGTCCGGCTCCACGGAAGGTCTGCAAGTGACTTCACACTGAGTCTCCACAGGCATGTTCTGCAGCATGGTACACGATCGAAAACACACCACCAATTGAGTATCAGCGCAATCTCGCCGGTTTTTTTCAAAACGAGAGTTGGGCATTCGTGTTTTTTCATGTGGAACCAACCCGTTTACTCTGAATCTAAAGTTGGTAACTTGGCCGACCTGTCTCCTCCAGTGTCGCAATCTTTCGGCAGCATTTCTTCAATCCACGGAGCTTGAGGACTCAAGCTATTGGCGGCAGTCGGCGCATGGACCGCCAAATGAACCCGAAGGTTCTGGGGTTTGGTCAGCAAATTCCTCACTTTTTCCATGTCTTTGATGACCTGGAGACAAACTCGCAACATAACAACACTGTGACCACTACTTTTCCCACGTTCTTGCTCTCATGTGTGTGAGTGGGGTCAAATCGAAGCACGAACACATTCACTGATCTCATTTGTTACTCTTCAAGCTGGCAGCGGAGCGTCAGAACATCTTCCGAAAAATGAGGAGAGCAGAGTACGATAACGTTTGTCTGCGGGTTTCCACCTGATCGGCAGTTTCAGGTTGCTCCAACTTCTCCAACAATGTGGTGAGGAACGCGTGTTGTCTCAGCATGCTCGCAGCGTGATGGTTGCTCTCTGCCAACAATGACATTTACAGTCCCCCATCTTGTGCTTTACAAACTGAAAAGTTGTCCTCAGAAACCTCGATGAACGAAAAGTACAAACACCTTTGTTGAATGTCATTTCCTTGAAGAGCGTTTGAACGATGTAGCGGCCGTTTCTTTTCAGCTGCGACACATCATTCACCATTTTGGTTGCAATGATCTTCATTCGCTCTGCGGTGAACTGAGTTTGGTAAAGCAGCTCCCGAATCCACTGAACTCCCTGAACGTACTTTTCCATTTCGACCTGAAATAAAATGAACTCGCATGAAAGTCCAGCAAAACTAGAACAGCAAAGTGACTGCATGATGCAAACAGTACACGGTGGTGACCTTCAATGACAAGCAGGCGACTTGCGAGAAGCTACCAGGCGAGAAAGTACTGCCTCCCAGTCCCAGCTCGGTGTCATTGTGCAAAGTGTCAGCTGCCAGTTGGATAACGATGTCCTCGTGCGACACAAGTTCTGCGTGAGAAACCGCGATGCGATGAACGTGATGGAAACAAAACAAGCGTTTAACAAATTGAGGATAAGACCAAATAAGACTTACTGCCGTCTCTTAGTATCGGCGACTCGGTCAAAACCTGCAGCATGAGGGGCAGGTACATTCTCAAGTCTCTCGGGACACAGGCTGTGTCCATCATCACCGCCATCTGTCGAAACCGCAGCGCAAGACAAAACATCGCAAGTCAGATCGGTGAAAGCGAGTGCGAGGTCAAGTTCTATAACTCTGCGATCACAAAACCTGTCGTATGTGCTCACATCGTGGTAGAAAGGGTTCTCACCTTACAAAAAGGGTTCCTGTTCAATCACACAACTCCTTTCTCAACCAAAGGTCTTGAAAAGTCATTGTGTGATTTCACAGGAACCATTTTTGTGCAGTGTGAGAACCCTGTCATAGCAAGTTTGTTTGTCAATAATTTTCAAAGGGAAGAAGCCTTACGTTTGCAAAATTCGTCTGTATATCATCGAGCTGGAAGGCAACGGGGACGTCCGCCAGAGGGAAGTTTTCGTTGGCGTTCGCAGCGGCGCTGTCGTGGTTCGCACTCGGGTTGATCTTGTGAAACTTGATGCACCCGACGTCTGGAACGTCCACACTCACCAGCATCTCATCCGGAGGCTCAATCTGGCGAGAAACACCAAGAGTCGCGGTGAGCACCTGCGAGCACAGGCAGCTGACATTCAGCCTTTCGTTCTTTTTTTTCCACAAAAGTGCACCTCATTTTCTTCCGTCGCTTTCTGGAGTATTTCGCCCTTGTTTTTCAGTCCAGCGTCACCCAGCTGCTTGACCTGCTCTGCAACTCGCGCTTTCTCTTCGTCTCCCATTTCCTTCATCAACTGAGTGCTCGGTTCACCGACAATCTGAAAAATAAACGACAACTTCAACAAACCGACGAAAAGCATCGTTCCTCTGTCACGCAGCCAATGTCCCTTTGCAATTGTCTGATTATCAAGGCGTAAAGTTGTGCTCACAGTCACGGATTTTCCGTTGACAAGCCAGTTATTCACCATCTGCACCCAAAATTCTTGTGGTTCGTCATTCAACTTTCTGAAGCTGTTTATCTGGTTGAGGCGAGTGTCGAGCTGAAAACAGGCGCGCATGCACTGCTGTCAAATCACAAGCCAATCACACAGACTCGTGGAAAAGATCTTGAATAGCTTCAACGAAAGATCACACGTTGAAAACAGAACGCAGAAATCACAAGACGTTTCTGAGGCGGCGAGTTTTCTTTTTTTTTTTTTTCAACTGCGGCGATTTTTTTTTTCAAATTGAACAGCAGCTACAACATCGCGAATCAGTTGTGGGCACTTACATCATTGTCCCCGTACAGGAAATCTCCAATCAAGCTGAAGGCCATCGTGTCGTGAGGTTGGTCCTCCAGCTGGAATCAACAAGTGAGGCAAATGACATGGTGAAAGGCAAGCAAACTGGACACTGCAGCGAAAATACACTTTTGGCGCCATTCTATCCGTGCAAACAAACTCACACTGCTTTGAGATTCAAGTATTTTTCTGTGAATCACGTCTTTCATGCGCTTCATGTTCAACTTCTCCTCCTCAGTTCCCAACTTCTTCAGCGCAGTCAACAATCTGAACAAATCACACGCACACACTGCTCAACGTCAGAATCAATGAATCTGTAACTGCACAAATGTGACTTCGTCAAGAATCTTACCGTTCGCGGATGTTCTGCAACTTGCTTTTCGGTACATTTCGGAATGAAATGTAAAAGCAGGTTTCCGAATTCTCTATCAATGCGTATTTCACCTGGAAATAGAAATCGCTTGCTTTGAACCCAGAACAAAACACGCAGGGAAAAGGGAAGGATCATTCATAACTTTGTGTTGGCGGAATGCGTTGGAGAAAACGTTCTTACCCTGCTGCAATACGGATCCTCGATTTCAACAAAGTCTCTCTGGAGTGGTGCCACAGCAGTAACAGTCAAGTACTCCATCAAGACGTAGAGAGCAGTGATCGTGTATTGATCCTGAAACAGACAGGTGTCTTCAATGAACAAACAACTTCTGGACAATGTCGATAACAACAGCACTGATGCTGTTCATTTATGACGATGAAACACACCTTCACACCAGGTCCTCTCCACGCGACGAACACCATTCCGTTCTCCTCGTCGTCAGCAGGGTACTTGACCGTTTTCTCCACTGTTTCGGGCAACTCAGGGACGCTGTCCTGCCACGGCTTTTTGTACGGCGGCAAGGCACCCTGTTGTGTTGAATAAAGTTCAAACAGTGACTGGTCCTTTCTCAGGCAGAGTCAAGTCCATCGAACAGGCGAGTTGCACAGTGCGGATACTCGCCTTGGAAACAATCTTCTCTTCAAATGGCTTGAGTGCGGCAAAGACCTGTTCTGGTTCCACTTGCCCAGTGATGATCAAGCAAAGATTTTCTGGCCTGTAGAACTCCTTGTGATAGTCGCGCACCTGTGAACAAATATTAACAGCAAATTAGACTTCCAAAATGAATGTCAGCCGCGTGCCAGACGTTCGTGTTTGGGACATTCCGAGTCTTGTAAGTCTGACCAAGTTATGCAACGTCTGAAAAGTGTACTTTTGTGGACAAAGGCGACTTTTCTCTTTACACACGCAGCATCAGCTGAATTGAAGTCCAAAAAATTTTCTCACGGTGGAATCACCACACTTTGCGGCTGACAACAAAGTGAATGGGAAACAATGGATCTGTCCTCAGAAGAAAACAAGATCACCTGGCGGTGAAGACACACGCCGTGTCACAGTTGAGATGTGTGCTCCACGGATGTAAAGATACAGGTGACCAGAGATAGATGTTGCCCCTTCAGCAGTCAGGAATCAAAAGGCAGGATCCAGGCCCGGGGGGAGGGTCCCTCAAGACCATAAATTTTCTAAGTCCAAAACTGGGGGGGGGGGTCTGACCACACCACGAAACCGATCACCGTTGCATAACACACGCCGATCCCTCAGGAGGGCGTGTGTAAAAATTGCGCAGCACTGTCTTACTTTTTTGTGCGAGGTGCTTTCCCTGAGATTTTTCATGATTCCCCCTGTCTCTGACTTGTAGCCGCAGTGACCTGGATACATGCTTCTGAGTAAGTTGAGATGACACAGGCTCTCCCCAGTGTTCTCGCGAGCTTGCATTTCACAATAGACGACACCCGCATCATCGCCTTCGTCGTTGATGTGATGCACTTCAGTGATGTAAGCAGATTCCTGCAAAAACAACAACAACAAAACCTCGTATGCCCTTTGTCTTCATTGCCGCAGCAACTTCTCATTCAGAAGGCTCGAAATTTGTCGAGTTTCGCCTGATTGGTCCGATTTTTGATCAAACAAAAGCAATTGTTCGTAGGCTTCGCAAAACAGAAGAGAAGTACACGTAGAATTTGAGTTTGACTCACAGTTATGGTTGGGTACAGCACATGATCCAAGTAAATTGGCAGAAGGTTCAGGAAGCCTTCGCACCCAGCAGTTGTCATGGTGTAGCAGGTGTGATCAGTGTCCGTCCATGCGTTTGTGCCCGACGCCAGACATCGGTTTGCCAGCAGGTCAAGGACACCCTGGCAGTGGAAGTCTCCGTTAGGGTTGGCAATCTGTTATGGTCTTTCAATTTCGAATTTGCAACTGACTTCTTCTGTGCGTCAGACAACTCAATCAGTGTTTGTTACCTTGTATGGATACTTTTCGCTCCCCATAAATATGATGTGTTCCAGTGTGTGTGGCAGTCCATCATCGTCGTGTGCTTCGGTAGCTGCAATGCACAAACCGAGGATGGATCGGATTCAAACTTGTGTGCAGGGTCTGAAACCATGCAACAAGACACATTTTTGGCGTGATCACAGCGCGCCTGTGCTGCAGAAGTGTTGCTCGAAGCACGTATTCATACGAGGGGGAATCCAATTTTGCCTTTCGCGACCTGATCATGATACCACTGAAATTCAATGGTGTCGTACGAGGGGACATCCTTTTCTGGCAGGAAATGTTCGAAGGACAACCATCTTTCTGCACTGAAGTTGTCATGTTTGTCGCCAAAGGAAGAATTGGATTTCCCCTCCTATTCACAGAAGCAAATCCAAGTTATCAATAACTCGGCAAAAAAGATACACCAACTGTCCAGCATATAGCGTTGCAAGAAAGGTGCTCCCTTGCACAAACAGAACAGAATTAATTCTGACATGCCGAACTTCGGCGGCGCGGGGTCGGGGGAGGGGCCAAATGTGGTGTGACTTGTGAACCACTCACCTACTGTTGGCCGTGTGCGATGCGCCACACGAGCCTGTCGAAGTTCCTATTGCTGGCTGCGCCCAAATTAAAATGGGTTATCATGGCTCTCAGGACCCGGGGGTGCGTCTTAGCCAGCCCCTGGGTGTGTGCTTCAATGGCGAGTTTTCTGGCAATGTTCTGATGCAGAAAACTAAGAAGGTCAATCTCTTCTGGCGTGATAGGTTGAGACGTGCCTCCAACGTTGGTTGCCATGACAGTAAAAGAGAGCGCAAAACCACAAGGGGTCACGTGACCAGCCCCTGGGGGGAGGGATGCTGGGTAATAACCAGCAAAATAGCACAAAATTGATATTAAG
>JAAUXT010137527.1_pt1 | contig 12958 bp, 8 predicted proteins | sample 7278171 | NCBI WGS metagenome assembly JAAUXT01 (sample SAMN14350112, study PRJNA611818) | marine sediment metagenome | isolation source: surface marine sediment (1.8m) | place: French Polynesia: Moorea | collected 2018-08
AAAGGCCCATCTTCAGCAGGCCCGTTTCAGGAGGAGTCCTTGGATGAGCCAGGCGGATCGAAGGTTTAGTGCGTGATTGCGAACGGTTGGATTAGCCGTCCGAACGTGACAATATAATACTTCCTCGTGTGGCGTTTTGTATTTGAGCTGAAGAAACACGCCAATGCATGTGGAAACATTGTTTTGTGAGGCAGTCCTTGTTGATTTGTACAGGGACGTAACGCGTGACGCTTCCGTCCAGTGTGAACATGGCCTGGTGTGAATTTTACCTGGTCACCTGAGGAATTGGCACGACTGTCGTTCACGAGTCTGTTACAGCTTCTCAAGCAACGACAGAAACACGGGCGGTTTCACACTGGGTGCGTCACACACAACGTTTTCAAACAAGGAAATGTGCGCTGTGTCGCAACCTGTTTCACACTGGATGCTTCATACGCAGCGTGTATGGACAAACAGAGCGCTTTGCTTGGTGGCTTGTGCTGAACTGGGTGCGTCACGTGTTGCACCCTTGTTTTCGTCAGTTGGCGCTGTGACGTTCCTTGCGACGCAACGAGTTGTGCAGGGAGAGGGAAACAGCGCACGATGCGCTCTGTGCGAAGGACGCTACGCCCACTGACCAACGCATGACGCGCGCAGACGTAACGCGACGCGTGATACACATAACGCAAAGACGCAAAGAGACACAACGCAAACGCAATAGGCGCGTGACAAATGCTGCCTCCCAGTCAACTCATCCTGAGCAGATGCGACGCACACTCTGTGTGACCCAAGCTTCATCTGAAAAAAATACTTGACGCAAATAGACGCAACGCATAAAGCGGTTTTCACATTGGTGATGCGCGGTCATGTTTTTGACGTCGGCGTCAAAATTTAACACGGAACGCAATGGTGGAATTGCTCACGTCAGCTCGGAAAACGACCGCGCGTCACCAATGTGAAATACCCCTTGACGCGTCAAACACAGGCCTGACATACGCAAGAACGCAATGCGTAACCAGGGCGACGCAACGCACGACGCCTCCAGTGTGGCTCGAGCCACGCGTGGCAGCGTTGCGGAAGTCTTGGGAGCGCGACAGCGGTGGCATGCTCTCAGGATAACATGATGCCTCCTCCAGGCCCTGCGCCAACAAACATGGCGCTGAGAGCTGCGGCGCCGTCCCAGGCGGGAGCGGGCCCAGCAAATCCAGGGGTGAGGGCAAGGTGGGGGTCACCGTGGCCGGGGAAACGGCGGCTTGGAGGCGTTTTGAGAGGACCCAGTTCCTTTGGGAGGCCACCAGTGTGGTGCTTGCGACAGGAACGTCATCTGTCAGGGTCGGCTTTCCCGAACCAGGATTGGGACAAAGAAGCCCGAACTTGGGTCGGGGTGCAAGTTCCAACCTTGAGCTTTTCAAAGGGTTGGGGAATACGTATCCAAAGCCCAACAATTGGCCTGCAAGACCCTCCCCCCCTGGGATCCGCTGGATCAAGACTTTGATTGGGATGACACAACTCATTGGGGAGGTCTGATCCCCTCACTTTTGAACAATAAAATTGTTTTGTCAATCATGGATCAATCACGGATTTGATCGAAAAGCCCAATATCTTTTGTCTGCTTTGAACAAAAATACCCATCACTCTGTGTCTGACATCACGTGACACATTTTGACCTCAAGAAAAGATTTCCACGAATCATTTCAAAAGTTTTGTTTGGATGAGAGTTCCGCAGGGGTTGGGTTGTCTTGGAGCGAACCCTGGATCAAAGACTTTCATCAAAGACTGTGCCGAGAGGTCTCGTTCTCACGTGACGCGTCAAGCGTCGCGTTTCTGAACGCGTCAACACAGAAAATGACGTGAGTGAAAACAAGACTTCAACACAGTGCTCCAGCGGATCTCAGTGGCCTGATCCTCCATTGAACCCTTTGTCGAATCAGCCTGCTTTATAATACGGAGGTTTACAAAATACGTCCGTTCCTTTTCTTTGACACAGATTTGGGCACTTGTCATTGGTTTTCAGTGCAAATTCAGAGCGAGTTTGGGTGCCTGTGCCACTGATCGGGAAATTGGGGCACCGTGCGTGTCGACAGAAAGGCCGTGTTAAACCTCCCTATTGACTCCACACACACACACATGCACACACACACACTTACACACATACTCTCTCACACACACACTCACACACACGCACACACACTCACACACACACTCACACACATGCACACACTCACACACACACTCACACACACACTCACACACACACTCACACACACAGACACTCACACACTCACACACTCACACACTCACACACACATACATACACGCACACACATACACACACACTGTCACACACACACACTCACACACAGACACTCACACACGCACACACTCACACACACATACATACACACACACTGTCACACACACATACACAGGGACGGAACCTCTGACTGCAGCGAACCAACAGTCGCACAAAGACGCAGTGCGTGACACACCCAGGGTGAACCTGCCTTGACTGCAGCTCAAGAGGCTGGGATGATGGCTGTGGATTTTCTCTCTGTGTAGTCGAGCCGACAGCTCATGTGGCGACAGCCTGCTGAGACGAGAAGCAAGGCCGGCTTCATACTGCGCCACGTGTTCCGTCCCTGCACGAGTGTGTGCTGCCCCTCAGTTCTTGGTCCCTGGATACGTGGTGGTCAGATACCTCTTTTACATTGCTTGCGTCATGCGTTCCGACAGTCAACAGGACCTGCGTCTTCGCGAATTCTTGTGCCAAGCATTGCCTGTCAGAACAAGTCCGTTGGCACAGTGTTTGAAGCCGATTGCTGGCAACCTGACAAAGTTCTCGCACTGCTCTCGAGTTAAGCGAAGAACATATCAGAATTCGTCAAAACGCGGAGTGTTGAGACAAATTCGTGTTTGACAATCAACAAGAGATGTAGTCAGAGAACTGTCTTCTTGCACAGCGGGGGTTTTTGTTTGAGGACTCAGTCATGAGTGGGTCAGGCTGAGTTGACTTGGGTTGTGATGGTCGTGGCAGTGGTCAGTCTTGTGTTTGCTGTCGTTGTGTGCGGATGTGTGTTCTGTGCATGCATTTTGTCTTGTCATGAGTTGTTCAAACTGGGAGGCCGACATGGATTTGCCTGCTTTAGCTCCCTTTGTGAGTTTGTTGGACAGCGAGCAAGAAGTTTCGAGCAGTTTCCCTGCCACTTCACAACACGACACGACTCTTCAATTCATCAACTTCGACCCTTGCGCAGAGTAAGTTTGCTTTTGTTCTTGCCGTCTAATGGTCAAGACTATCTGGTCTACACAGAAGACTCAAAGAGCAAAATGCACCAGCGGGGCCTGTACAGTCATGCAAAGAAGGAGAAGGTCATGCCAATCCATGGAAACACTGTCAAACCAGAGCGCGATATTGTCCGATTGTATCAGAAGTATGTGCCCTTCTCCCTCCTGCTGCCAAAAGTCAGGCCTTTACAAATTCAGTCTGTCGGCCAACAGGCGCATGCCCGGAACTTGGTACACAGACAAACCTCTGGGGGTTAACTCGCTCAAAAAGGTCATGAAAAAACTCACTCAAGCAGCAGGAGTCAAAGGGAAATTCAGCAACCATAGCTTGCGTGCAACAATGGCGACAAAGTTGTTTCAGAGCAGCATTGACGAACAGGTGATTAAGGAAATGATGGGCCATAAGAGCAATGCGGTCAGAATGTACAAGCACTCAAACACCCAGCTGTTGCAAGATGCATCGAGCAAAATCACCTCTGAAAGTCCTTCATCAACAATGTTTGAAAAACCAGAGCCATTCTCCTGGGATGACACAGATTACTGTGATAAAGTGATGGCCAAACAGGAGCCTGAAATAGTCCACATCACTACTGTTCCAGGCGTCAACAGGGCTCACAAACAACCTTGTTGTCAAGCTGACTCTGAAGGCAATTGCACAGCATTCTGTTCGATTTTGAAAAGAATAGACCAAAAACAGGCTGACCGCAAACTGAAGAAGTTGAAGTTACACCTCAAGTACAGGCACACTTGAATCGACCTCCCATTGTGTTGTATTGGCATTTATGTTGGCATGTCCACATCATTTGGTGTTCAGTGTTGACTACAATAAAGTCATTTGTGCAAGCAAAAAGGTGCCATTCTTGAGTGAAGAGAATATCGCACGCAAAACCCATTGTTCGTCCGAGAACAAAAACCCTCGCCGTGCTATAACAGGCGTTCCGAAGGAAGTCAACGCAACGCAGCACCCGGTGACTCGTACGGTGATGCAGCGCAGGGTTCATCCGTTGTGACTGCTCTTGAGACACAACGACCATGCAGAAGCGGCTTTCGCAGCAGATGTACCACCTGGGTCTTTTGCACGGATCTGCAAGAAAACCAGCTGAAACACGAATCTTGTCACAGTAAACGGTCACCAAAATAGGTCACGACCAAACACGACCCGTCTGTGGATGTGGATGCAGAGCGCATGCGTGAAAACGGCATCCGGAGGGACGAAACACGTGACGTGTGCAGCGTGACGCAGGCTGAACGCAGCGCCTTTTGACTGAGACCCAATCACAGTTGAATTGTCACTGGTTGATGGAAGAAAAACACAATTGTGTGGAACATGACAGTTGCGTCTGTGCGACGTGTTGCTGAAGGAAACAGCCTCCGGGTGTCATGGCGTCGCTCTGGTCACGTCTCCATGGGAACGGGACGCATTGAGTCTGGGACGACGAAAAGTCTGTGGGAAAGTATACCTTTGTTGTTGTTACCGCTGTTTGTCGCCGTTTCTGTCTGTTGTCGTCTGGAGAACTGTCTCGTTCCCTGTCTGTCTGTCTGTCTGTCTGTCTGTCTGTCTCTTTCGTGGTTTCTGACTCTGTTTGGTTGCTTGTGTGTGTGTGTGTGTGACAGACAGACACAGAGAGATTTGTTTTTGTGCGTGCGTGAACGTGTATGTGTGTGTGGTGTGCGGTGTGTGTGTGTCTTCAGTTGTCAGTCAACTCTTCGCACTGTCTCTGTCACTGTCACCATCTTATCAACCTCTGTCTCTTTCTCCCTGACCGTCTCTCTTGTCGGCTATCAGTCCCCTCTCCCAATGCTCCTCTGTCGTCTGTAACTCCAGGGCTGCTGTCCCTCTGTGTCTCAATCTGTCATGATCGCCTGTCGTCTCCTGTCTCTCTGTCTCGCCCATGATCTCTTGTCGTAAGCTCATGTCTGTCTGTGTGTATCTCCTTCTTTGATTGCCAAACCACTGTTATAGTGTCCACCAAGCACGGCCCTCTTTCTCCCCATTCAAAAAGGCTCCTCTGCCCCATCATCTCCCCCGCAGTTGTCCTCTTGCCCGTCAAATCTGGTGTTTTACCCCCATCAAAAGGAAAGTCTTTTGCCCAATGATATCAGTCCGCTGTGTGTGTGTGTGCGTGTGTGTGTGTGTGTGTGTGTGGTCAAACTCTCAGCCCTGCGATTCTCCCTCTGATCCCTTGATGTTCTCCCTTCTATGTACTCCAGAAGACCGTGGATTCAGTGGCTTCTGTAGCTCAATGTTCCTTGATGTGTCCACGATTCAAACAGTGAGAGTTCGGGGGGACGGATTGGCCCTGCGGCGGAGTCTACCGGTCCAGGAGCGACAGAAGCAAATCCCGCCTTTGATTACAGCTGCAGGTTCATTTGCCTTCCGTGTGCTGTGATCCAATTGTTCTGATCCGATTGCTTTGCGCTGGGCCTGCGTGGATCCAGGGGTTGGTCTTTGGGAATAAGGGTTTTCACATTGGTGCCGCTGCGGCAAAAATGTTGACGCAGGCGGCAAAATGTTTTCACATTGGGGTTGCACCAAGGACTTTGCTGCAGGTGCCAAAACTACCCTTGTATTTTCAATGTAGGTTTTGCTGCAGCATCAACAATCAGTCTGGACTGATAATTTTGACACTGCGGCAAATTGATGCACACAAATTTTGCCACAGCGTCACCAATGTGAAAACCTTCCAGAGGGTTTGTTACCCAGGGAGGGAGGAGTGACTCAGTGAGGGGGCACAAGGTGGCAACCCAGCGGGAAGCGACCAGGAAGGGGTCCAGCAAGGGGGGTGGGTGGGTGGCACAATGTGAAAATTCAGCGAGGGGGTGATCCACAGAGGGTCCAGAGGGGACGACCTGAAGGTTGTGACCTGCAGGGTGTGACCCAGAACGTGCGACCCCCGCGTCCCTGGATCTGCCCCTGCGGTGGTGATGATAAGACGAACACGCGCAGAGCTCTAATCTCCAGATCCGGGAGGCCGACCCTGGATTTGCGCGGATCAGCAAAACAACTGCTGTTTGTGCACGAAACCTCCCGACCGCAAATCTCGGGGTTTTGATTGGGGAGACTGGGCAGTGGGGGGTGGATCCTGGGTGTATGGGATGAAATCACCCTGGGGTCTCCACGAAGGGTCCTGGCCCTGCACCGTGGCAAATCTGTGTGATGGTTCCTTTTTGGGGGGCCTGACCTCATAGAGGTGGATCTTACTCCCTCAGGACTTCACGCAAATTCACAGAGGGCAAAGATTTGGACAGGGACGCAATGCAGATGCTTCTTGTGTGAAATAGGCCTGATTTAGAGGGTCACCCAGGTCAAGGGTGCCCACCCCAACACAGTTTGATCAGGAACGGACAACAAGTGAGAGTGAGCCGGGTCAGGTGATCACATTCCACCAGGCTCACACCATTGAGTTGACAGCATGGAAGTGGCATTCCCCAGCCGTGGGGCCTTGTGCCCCTCCCCCCTCGGAGGAGGGTAATCGTACCTGAGTGATCCGCCCCTGTAGAGCTCGGCCGCTCCTGACGGAAGGAAATGAAATCCGCTGGAATGAACCAGGAAGTAGCGTGTGGAGGTACAGTTCGCTCTCAGGCCTGGTTCACAACGCGTACGCCGAGCTGGGGTAACGTCCCTGTATTTCATGTTTCCACGACTTCGACTGGCACTGGATACTCCACGTGTTGCGTCGCTACAGTTCAAACTGAATGCGTGACGCGTTGACTCTCTGCATTTGTCGTACCAAGGCTTGTGTTGCAGGCAGGCATTGCGTCCTTGTTCATGGCCTCCGTATCAAAAGAAGCAAAGCGACAAGGAATTGGTCGTTGCGTGTGAGAACCCTATCTTTACTTGGTCCGGTGCAACTTTCACTGACAGTTGCAGGGACGCAACAAATGACGCACTCGATGTGAACCAGACTGCTTACGACGCAATGCCTGTTGTCTTGTGTGGTGAAGCAATGCCCGTTGCAGCATCCATTGCCCTGACACGCGACAGTGTGAACGAGGCAAACTGAACCGGATCCGACTTCAATGCGTCTCGAATGGGATTCGACGGGACAGGAATCACCTTGACTGGCGAGTTTGTTGTCAATGTATCAAATTCCTGCCTCAAAGGGTCCAGACAGACTGGATCGTTGTTGAAAAAGAGCCGACGTCGTTCTCCAGCAGGGTGCGTGCAGGATGCACTGAACTGAATGGTGCAAAATACACCGAATTGACTTCAGTGCGTAACAGAATCTACCTTTTCACTTTTCTTGAGCTATTTGGTGCTCGAGAGAATGATCATTCTGCAGAGGACGATTTGGTCAGTTTGGACCCAAAGGTTCACGGCCAATGGGTCCAGGTTTGGAGTGGAGGCCTTTAGGTGTCTGACCCAAGAAGCCCAAATCTGCAGGTCAAACTCCAGATACAAGACGGAATCGTGTGTAGCGTGTCGCACCCAGATCAGCCAAATAGATCGCCAATGACACAAACAAAAGTGGAGCGCCTGACTCTGCACAGCAACGGGCTCATTGCAACTGAATTCAGCGTTTCACAAAGAAAAAAACACCCATTATCTCCTGAACGTTGTTTGATGGAAAAGAGAAAGCAAAACCAAGCTCAACGCAATCTGAAACCAGCATCCTGCAGCTCCTGTTCCCAGTGTCTTCTTCAAAGTAATTCTCACGATTCTGATTTGTCCATATCCGGAGACACAAGGACGTGGTTAGTGCGGTGAGGTGAACGTCAGGGGAGGATCGTGGATATTGACTGACGGGAGAAATTGAAAAGACAAATTGAGCTGGGGGAGCTGACTTTGGTGAAGAACTTATGTCTCCAAGTTGACAGGGATGAGTTTTCTGGATCCGCCCCTGGATTTGGCTCGTTTCACGTTGAACGCGTCACGCGTTGCGTCGGCGCACAACTCAATGGAAGCTGTTTAGTGCCTTCTTTCTTCGCAGCACAGAGACCCAACGCATGACACACACACCTGCAGAACAGGTTTCAAAGCAGTTGTTTGCTTCCCAAATGAGCATCAAAACAAGGGGTGTGTCTGACACAAAGGCAGGGGTTTACGTTTGCCTGAATAGTGCCTTGGCCCCAGAAAATGTTGGGGTGCGTCTTGTGTACTGAATTGCATGGTGGGTTGTAAATTAGAGTGTTCTGTTGTGTCCAGGCACAATTAATGCTTCACACAAAGCAATCGGACAACCAAAGTGGAGAGTTCAGTCAGCGTTGAAAAAAATGCTGTAAAATCCGGGAGAGTCTTTGGGATGATGAAGAATTCAGGGCGTCGATCGGGGAGTGAGTTTAATGGGGTATTGATCGGGGAGGGAAAGGTGGCCGGGTTCACAGCGGGTGCGGTGAAGGAAAAGCCCGTCGTGCGTCCTGCGTGACGTCACAGTGACGTCACAGTGCGTGCAGATTTGTATCAGGGCAATCCAGGTGCGCTGGGGGTGCGTCGTAGGTGACGCCACTGTGCGAGCCCAAGTGACCTTGAGTTTATTGAGTCCGCAGAAACGGAATGCGTTGTTTGGTGTGTCGTGGTGGTCAGTGGGTGATGCGACGTTGTTGGAACCCACTGACGTCTGCTGAGAGGCAACAGGTTTTGTGTCCAGACTTTAGAATACACGCGCGTCCCTCTGTGTGTGTGTGTGTGTGTGTGTGTGTGTGTGTCTGTGTGTGTGTGCGTTTCTACGCACGTGCATTCGTGAGTTCGTGTGTGTGTGTGTGTGTGTGTGTGTTTGCGCGCGCCTGCGTGTATACGCACGCTTTGCATCCCTGCACAAGCCAATGGGCCCTGTACCACCATGTACAACACAACACCCACTGGACGCACCCTGTGTGAAGCGGGTCTGAGCGGCCGTCCCTCAACAAGTCCTGGAGAGGCTGAGATACGCCGGTTCACTCCGAGCGGCACGAGCTTCTTGAAGCCGAAATTAATTTACCCAAATGGCCCATGGCCTTGACATGTCAAAGGCTTCAGATGAAATTGAGAGCGCGTTTCATGGGGGCCGTATCCAACAAAAATTTCCAATACACTGGCAACCAGGCTAGGCAGTGACGGGGTTGGGGACTCAACCTTGGTCGAGGACAGCATCCAACTGACAGAGGGTCAGGGCTGGGATTTTTTTTTGGCGTGGGGGAGGGGGTGGCGGTTTTTGGTTTCCAATGTACCTGTGTGCATTTCTTGTACACGTATTTGCTTGAGTGGGTGGATACTCAGTTACAAAACATCTCGTTGGGTCACACTGACCCGGAAGTTCCTTTGTGAATGGCCGGCCGTACCTGCTGGTGGGGGATCCAGGAATTATTTGAGATATGGGGCCAGATCTCCGCTGTGAGAAAAAGTGACAGGAAAATAAACTGGGTTCGTGCCCGACAATGCCAAACCAGGAAACCAGGAAAGCCCTGGTTTGTCGAGAGGTCTGGTCCTTGCATGGTGTACTGGATGTTCCCTCAACCAGGTTTGGGGTGTGACCACAACTCTGTCCCAACTCAGATCTTGCTCTGGCGTTGAAAGCAACTTCCAACTTTGAAAAACTTTGAAATGCTGAAAAATCACTTTGAGTGAAGATGGGAATGGGATCGGGCAGTGGTCCCCCATGGATCCACTCATGATATCCAGTGGATCCAGACAGAAGCAAGGGACGTGGACCATTGATCACATTACAATCATGTCTGCTTCATGCTTCGCTGCAGGCACATTTGTATCCCTGTGTGCATCAAGAATAGAGAGATTACGCGCGGCCCTCAAATGCACGTCGCGTCAACGCCAACGTTGAAAAGAGCACACAAATTGGTGATGTTGTGCAGTTTCCATGGCACAGGCCAATTACCACACACCACTCGACGTTGGTATTGATGCAGCGTTCAGAGAAACATTATTGCTGATCTCACTGACGTTTGCAAAATTTGGACGTGGACCGTGACCTGAGTCCTGGACCCCCCCCGAGCCACCCCTGAGTCTTGTGTAACGATGTCCATTCTCGGAACAACGCTGCCCACGCGCGTCAGGACGGATGTCGCAATTCGATATGGCAATTAATGAGGAACTACATATGAGATTCTATATTTGGGTATATAACGAGGTTGCTGAGTGATGACGTCACGAACCGGAAGGAAGCGTCCACCCCGACGCTGGTTGCTATGGAGATGAGCTTGTGTGGATCTTGTTTCACGCTGAGATTTGAAAGCACCTCATTTATTCCTGCCCTTTTGAAGAGAAGTGTATCAGGTGAAACGTACAGAGAGAGAAAACTGCATCAAAGAATTCCTGCATCTGTTTCAATTTTTGTCTCTTCAGAGGAATGTAGAACAAATGAAGCAAATTAGATTTGTATTTGTAGAGCAATTTTTTTCACCTGGTAAGGAACGGAAGTTTCTGTGGGGAAGGGCAGACGGAGACCGAAAACGTACGCACCACTGTTCCTTTCCGAACTCGAAGACGATGCACGCATACCTCGCCCACACACGAACGCGACGGTCTCTTGCAGCGTTCGGGGAGGCCTTTTCCATGTTCAATAATAACGGACACAGAAAGCGATGCACGCACACCTCAAACACACACGCACACTCAAACAGGATTCACTCATACCTCCCTTTCACACACGCACACTCTTGTCTCTTGCAGAGTTCGGGGAGGCGTTCTCCATGTTCGATAAGAACGGGGACGGGGTGATCACGACCAAGGAGCTGGGCGAGGTGATGCGCACCCTCGGGGAGAACCCGACCGAAACCGAACTCGTCCGAATCATCAACGAGGTCGACATCGACGGTCAGTCACACACACATACACGCACGCACATACACATACACGCACGCACACACACGAACACGCACACTCAAGCAAGGAATTTGTTTGTTTTGTTCCTGTCTGTCTGTCCAGTCTTTATGTCTCTGTCCGTGTCTCCGTACCATTCATTCATTCATTCATTCATTCATTCAGTCAGTCAGTCAGCCAATCAGTCAATCAGTCAGTCAGTCAGTCAAAGACTCTTCTTTCCTCTCTCATACCACACTCTCTTCTCATATTTCTCTTGTCCCTCCCCTCTCTCTTTGCTCTCTGTCTCACTCTCTCTCATTCTCATCCTTCCTCTCTGTCATTCTCATCTCTCTCTCTGTCTCTCTCTCCACGCCGCCACAGGACGGATCCTCGCCTAACTCCCCTCACTGACAAATGGCCTGAGACTCCCACACGCAACGCACGACGCATCCAGTATGAAAACGGAGCCTGAATCATTTCGCGGTCAGGTGGTCCTGACCCGGACCCCGGCGAAGTAACGGGAAGAGGAATGGCCGTGTTCTGACTGACTAACCAAGCAAAGAGTCCAGGGGCGGATTCTGTGGGTTCCAAGACAGTTGTGGGCCCATTTGATGCCCAGAACTTGGGGCACCGCAGACAGCAAATTCCTTCCTTTGACGGCTGATGAGTCAACCAACCAACCAACCAAATAAACAAACAACCAACTAGGCAACCAACCAACCAACCAACCAACCAACCAACCAACCAAATTCTTCCCATCCTTTCCATTTCAAAATTCCTTCGAGTTGCCCCCCTGACCAGACCGTACCCACCCTGACCACGTCCTGGGTCCGCCCCCTGGGTCCGCCCCTGGGCCCCCTCGAACCTGATGTACGGAGCCATCGTGCAGTGCGGGGCAGATGGCGGGGGCCGGGTTGACACCGGACTGCACTTCGGAGAGGAAATCGTTGCTGCGGTGTGGCGGGCTGCAGTTCGTCATACAGCCTCCTGAGTCAGGCCTGTTGCCCACTGAGTGCGTCGTGCGTTGTGTCGCTGGGCAAGCGAAGCATTCAGATGCACTTGATAAGGAGAACCACCAAGTTCGTAGAACTGCATTGCGTCTGTGTACAGGGGAGACGGGTTGAGGGACATTGTGTTGTCAATAGGGGCTGCACTGCTCAAGATTTGACGCACGTTTTGACGCAACCGACGCAACACTTGGAAAACGGCAGATTGAATGGCGTGCATGGAGATTGGGGTCACTTGACTCCCGAGAAAAATTACCACCACCCCCAACGTTTGTACCAGGTGCAAAATTTATAGGTTTTTTCAGCTTTGAAGTTTCCAGTGTTGGAGTCAAGGTTGTGTACCCCCGTACGTTTTTGGTCCACCACTGAACAGAATTCTGGATCTACAGGAAGAACGCGTGACGCATCCAGTGTGAACCCAGCCTGAGTGTGGGAGGCCAACAGGGAAGCAGTGCTGTTTCTTCTCGTTCCGGCATCTGACAGAATTTTGAGACCCTGAATTCTAAGCGAAGAATCTTGTTTTGGCGTGTGTTTGGGAAATGGAAGCCTGGAGGGGATGCGGGGTAAATTAATTGAATACACAACGTTTAATTTGGGCCGTCAGGCACAAAATGGTTTGCTTTTCGTGTGTGAAATGTTATCAGCAGAACAGCACAGTTGCTCGTTGGGACTGGAGACTTAGTGGGTGAGAGAGAGAGAGAAGGAAAGAAAGATAGATAGAGAGAGAGAGAGAGAGAGACAGAGACAGAGACAGAGACAGAGACAGAGACAGAGACAGAGAGTGTATGTGTGAGTGGTGTGTGTGTATGTGTGGGTGAGAGAGAAGGAAAGAAAGAAAGAGAGAGAGAGAGACAGACAGACAGAGACAGAGAGTGTATGTGCGAGTGGTGTGTGTGTATGTGTGGGTGAGAGAGAAGGAAAGAAAGAAGAGAGAGAGAGAGAGAGAGAGAGA
>JAAUXT010047211.1_pt1 | contig 12957 bp, 15 predicted proteins | sample 7278171 | NCBI WGS metagenome assembly JAAUXT01 (sample SAMN14350112, study PRJNA611818) | marine sediment metagenome | isolation source: surface marine sediment (1.8m) | place: French Polynesia: Moorea | collected 2018-08
GAGAGAGAGTTTCTCTCTAAAATATTCTCACTCTCTCTCACACACACACACACACACACACACACACACACACACACACACACACACACACACACACACACACACACACACACACACACACACACATAAGAAGCAGATCGCGAGCGCACGGAAAATGTTTTCACACGTCTCGAAAGTTAGACCAAAATCAACAAGACTGTAAAGCAGAAAATCAGCCGCGTGCTATCCAAATCTCCTGCCTGCAATAAACATCGGTTTGGTGAAACCAACAATCTTTTCGCGCAGTTCATTTACGGGGGTGGGTAGAGCAACCAAGTTGTGTTTGTTTCATGAACCATACCTTCTACAACTCTAAACATGTCGTACGAGCTCGCATCGTGGTAGAAATGGGTTCTCATCCCACAAAAGGGTTCCTGTTCAATCACTCAACTCCTTTCTCGACCAAAGGTCTCGAAAAGTCATTGTGTGATTTCACAGGAACCATTTTTGTGCAGTGTGAGAACCCTGTCTTGGTTGCTCCCCACCCCGCCCCACTGTAAACGACAGTGACCAAGTTGTGGCTTTTGTGCACAAAATTCGCGACGAAACCAATATCAGCGAGCTTCGCGGCTGACAACTAAATTTTGAAAGAACCACGGAGGTTAGGTGTGGGACCCTCCTGTTTCTGAACAAACGTTTTGCCACAGCTTCTCACGACAACAAACTTAGAGACTCTGCGTGAACATGTGTCGTCTGCTGTGAAATCTGCTCGCAGCAGAAGACTACACTTATTGAACAGCAGGATGATGCAAATGTAGCAACTAATGAGTTTCTCAAAAGACGTTATTCAGTGAAGTTATTTTGTTCGATGCACAAAATCTTGAAGGTGCTGGTCGCGTGCAATTTTACCTTCAACGTCTTTGGTTCAGGAAATTCTTCCTGAAAACGTCCAAAACACTGACAAAACCCGGAAACAAAACAAAACACACACAGACACAACTGATCGAGATCAATCGGCGCGACTTGAAGTCACAACTTCACAAACTTCACAGCCAGTTCATTCTGAGAATGAGGTGCGTTTGAACGACATTTGTCTCGATCACATTTTCACAAGAGATTGGACCCACAAAGTCGAATTTCCCAAAATGTGGCAAAACACGACGCGCACCTGCTGCAGCTGCTCGTCCGTGGTGAGGAGCTTGGCGAGCGGCAGGCAGCACTGCGGCAGCGTCTCCGTGAGCGGCGGCCGCGCGTGCGTCAACAGCGGCTTGATGAGCCTGCAGTGAAATGTTCCAGTCACTTCTCGCAAATTGACAACGGTGATCTCGCACGGTGCATTCTACGGTCAAGAGGAACCAGTAAAACGGGCATTTCTCATTCAAGTGTTCGCAACTGCAATGAGAACAGGTGTCCGGGCGAACCACAAATCACTGGGAGCGAGTCTGGTTGGTGTGAAGACGCAACGCTGGCCACTCCCCACGAGTGCTGCTCACCTTGAGTCGACATTGTACCATTTGAGCACGAGCCACGCCTTCTCCGACGTGCGGCCGCTGCTCGTCGCCGGCGGCGGCAGCGGCTCACTTGGACTCTGGAAGCACAACCACGACAGAATCACATGTCCGTCGACCTCAACGTTCTTGAGTTGGGCGGACAACGCACGCCATTTCCTTTCAGCGTTTTCCGTTCAAGACATGGGACAAAGAAAATACGTTGCACGCGGAAGCTTTTTGTTTCAGCAAGAAACAGGTACGTATCTGCGATGGAGACCAACAACGCAAAGGATCGTTCGCGATTCAGAATATCCGCAGGCGAAAATGAGAAAGAAACTTCAGCAAGCACTTCGCAGACCAAAAAAGTATAACCGCAAGCACTTTTTCTGAAAACAAGGGATCAGAGAACATACAGCACGCGACCGCTGGTTGGCAACACGACTCAATACCCAACAATTTTTGATATATGTTCAACAACAAATTCTGAGTGATTCTAAAATTTTCGGAGCAGACCTATGCTCCTGATCCTGAAGTTCACACACACACACGAAGCACCCTCAACCGCCATGGCGGTCGCGCCCTCAAAAGCATCAAACAAAAGTCGTTCCAGCAATCAGGGAGAATTCAAGTTCGCAGAGAGTTAACAAAATGAGAATGTGGCGCCTGCAAGAAAGTCTTGCAGATTGCAAGGCTAGCTGCATTGCAAAACGATCGAAATGCACGAAGTGTCAGAAGTGAGCTTCACAAGACAACTGAGTTGAACAGAATGAGTCAAGGCCACCAATTCCTACGTAAATTTGCACCATACGTTGCACCATTCTTGCAAAGCACAACACCCAACAAGAAGAACTACATGAGAGAAGCACCGTGTAAAGTCACCAAACAACTACAACTGCGACCACTACAAGACTGAGTCGAATGATGAAAACAAGGGTTCAGAATTTGATCATTCCACACTTTTGCCCGATGGCTGGTCAAAATGTCAATGCAGCATCACAGGAAATTGATCAAATTCTTTTGTGGCAAGAAAACAGACAGGGCAGGTGACACAGAGTCCACAAGAGATTCATGTTGGAAACGAGGTGCCTGGGTTCTTTCGCTGCGAAATATCATGAAGATTTTGTCTGCGATTGCAAGGAAAATGGCACAAAATCACTTTCCAAACACACAGAAACAATTCTTCCTCGTCGCTCTGTCCCTTTTGGTGATGAACTCTGTGCGAATGTGCCCACATTGAGGAATGAAGGGGATTGCTGCTGAAGACGGGGCACGCACCACGGGCGTGGCGGGGGTGTTGGGGGTGCTGGTGCCCGACCCCCCGGCCGCCGCTCCCTCCGGCCCGAGGCGACCCTCCATCGTCTGGTACTTCCGCTGACGCGACATGGCCTGTACACACACGCATAGACGTCACCTCAATGCAACACTGCGTCCAGTGTCATCACATCTTTAATAAACTCTGGCCGTTTACATGCAGCTCTGACAAATATGTTTTCAACACGGCTGGCCAAACGAACTTGTTTCGTCAAAATTATAGCCCTGTTCTCATTATCCGTTGCACCCTGAACAAAGCGGGAACTACAGGTGACTGTCAGCAGGTAATGTCTGTGAACATGCAAACTTGCGCGAAATCTCGTTCGGATGAAAATCAACGCCTGGGAACCCCCTACTTCGGTTGAGGCAAGATTCCTTGACGAAACATCAACCAAAAACTTTTTGACTGAGCAGCATTCTTCTCAGTTCACAATGGAAAAAGCAAAAATGGCAAAGAAAGAAACGATTGCCTTCTGGGAAGGTGAGAAAAAACTTCCCGAAAATAACACAAGAGTGCTTCTTTTCACACAGCATGAAAACTGCTTTTGAAAACGACTTTCATCTTTCAATGCTTTTTACCCCTTTCCCTTCGGTATTTTTCTTGACGCTTTTTGGATCGAATCATAAAACGTAAACAAAGGAAAGCATCGGGATTGTACAACGTTTAGCACCTTGTTGATTTGTACCTTCATGTTTATCCATTCCGGTTGGCACAAAAGAATTGAGATTTTCGATAAAAATACCGTACGTTGAAAGGAGAAAACGTGGAAGACAGACAAGCTGCACTTCTGTGATGCGTGTCTACTTGGCCTCATTGTACACGGCACAGCTCTAGGGTTCTTACGCCTGTGTGATTCAATTTTTGTGGCATGAAACGAGAGAAACTCACAATTCGCACCACAATAAACGAAGCCACAAACAATGTGAAACAATAAAGACAGGCAAGAATGTGCAACACAAAACGAGGAGAACGGAAACAGACGCAGAAAATACTTACAGATCGAACAGCGTCGAAATTCTGCATGTCCCGTTCTGCGTCGTCGTCCACTCCGACCCTGAAATGGAGACGGCTGGTCAAGACAAGGGCGATCCAAGTTCAGCTGTTGGGATCCCCAACACGGAACTGTCCTCGTCGCTGCTCCTATCCTGAAGCATCAGCGACGAAAGGAGCGACACAGCTTGCATGTCTGTCCAACTTTTCAACCTTCAACACCTGAACGAGGACAAAAAGGAGGTAACGCTTCCCAGAGCTTCGCCCTCTCCCAAAGGCAAAATCTTGACGTTACATGCCACCCCACAAACACTGCGCCTGCCGTACCTGATCTTTAGCCACTGCAGCATCTGCGTGGTGAAGCCTCCGCAGAGAATCACGGTGACGATGACGATGACTAGCGTCGTGGACAGCATCAGGCTGCGCTGGTTCGTCGACGTGTTGCGGATCGCCAGCGCGAACGCGATCGCTCCGCGCAAACCTGAAGTGAGAACCTCGCCTCGCTGATTTGCTGCACACACACAAACACAAAAATACACACACACAAACACAGTTCTTTGTCTCTCTCGCTCTCTCTGTGTGTCTGTCTGTCTGTCTCTTTTGGGGCCCTCTGCCAGTGGCGCATTGCTGTGCAAGACGTTTGTGGTTTCTTTTCGGTACATGCAATTTCGTAACATCTTCATGTTACAAATGGTTCCAAAACTTTCATTTCAGTATCAGCGACAGAGGTCTGAAATGGTTGGAAGGGGAGAACAAAACAACCTCACCAGCGAACATCATCATGTGTTGCAGATTGGGACGAATCTTGTTCGACCGCCCCAGATTGAGAAGGAAAGAGAGAGGGTAAATGTTGCACGCCCTGGCAACTATCACAGCAAACTGTTTCTCTTGTCAAGGAGAAAAATTTGTGCGTGATCAACAGAATGTAATTCATCGAAACATCCTCCGCACGCGGCGCGCGAATTGTTTCTGGAGATGCTGAACAAAATTCACGAACACCAAATTCTGCAAACACAATCCAAATTCGCAGATGGGCTTGACTGAAATTTGTTTAGTCGTTACGAAAGGATACAACAGCAGCGAATATGAAGCCCACGTCCCAGTTATGCCGCTGGAATGTGAACGTTGACACGCCGATGTACGTGAAGACGAAGTTCTCCATCAAGAAGTTGAGGAGCTCGAACAGCTGCAAAAACGTCAAGATTGTTTTTTTTCCTCAGGGTAGGGGTGGTGTTTTTCTTCGTCGTAACAAAGATGCTGTATCAAGGCCCCTCTTTTGGCTCCGGTATTCCAGACCATCAAATCACTACAATGTTGTCCACCTCAACCCCCATAGATGGGGGCCACGTTGGTTTCTTGTTCTCTCTTCGGTGATTGTAGCAGAGAAAGAGCACAATACAGACGCACCTGTTTGGTCCTCGCTTTGGACTCGACTGACAGGTTGTTGTACGTATAGTGCGCCTGACAGATTCCGCAGAACAGCACCGCCACGATACCTGCAGGACACAACAACATGCGCGTTGAAGATGGGGAAAACGATCCAGCTTGACCCTTTGTGACTGGTGCCCGTTTGTGGCAGGAAATTGGACACACACTGTGAATTGAGAACCTGTAACCCTCTCTTGTGCGTCCCTCTCTTGAGTGTGCTCTTTGAGAAACGCACAGGTCACCACAGTCAAGGAATGCTCTTTAATCGGTCTTCAGACAGGTTCTTCATCTCTCTCTCTCTCTCTCTCTCTCTCTCTCTCACACACACACACACAAAAAAAAAGATGAGTGAGGAGGGTGAAGCGGTGTTTTTGTCTTCCGACCAACGGCGTCAGTTCGGCGGGTACCTGTGATGCCGGACGCCTCGGCAATCAGGTAGCACGAGTACGACATGAGGAAGAAGAGCGACGTTTCCAGCAGCTCGTACTCATTCAAACGACTCAGCTTGGTTATGTTGGGTCACAAGTGTCAAGGAAATTCCCCAAATGCCTGGAATTGTTTGATCTGTTGCGCATTTTCCGTTTCTCCATCTCTTCACCAGCTTCAGTGCTAAATATATTTGCGAAGTCGAATCAATTCGTTCTCCGTGCAAGTGCATAAATTGATCCATGGCACACATGCACAAAACTTGCGGTATGTCAACGAGATGTGAGCAGTCTGGCAAATACTTCACCGTAGGATTGTCGTAGAATGAGACATTTGTAACCACTGAGGTATCCGTGTCACCCCAAACACATCAACGAATGCCCTCTTGTTTGGTTCACTTTGAAAACGATCCTTACCGGTCATTTCTGCGGCCTCCGCGGCGAGGAAAGTCGAGTAGGACATGAGCAGGAACAGCGTCGTCTCCAAGAGTGGGTAATCTCGGATGTGGGTGAACTTAGTCAACTAACGTGCGATCAAGGAACTGTGCGCCATGTCAGTATATTTTTGGTAGTGTTTGGTGACACAAACACGATGTGTGTTGTTGTTAATTCTTAACAATATTGTTAACTTGACACCATAGATTACTTGAAAGATGCCATATCAGACTGCGCGTTCCACTAAACATCATGTCAGACTGAAAGGCTGTTATTTTGTACATTCGGAATCTGCCACATAATTGTTCTCGCTGCAAGGATACAAGCGCCGTGGCACACCCCATTGCAGATCCCAACGCGAAGGCCCCGAAGAAAACGCCGAGGAAATTGCCGAGCGCCTTGAGGACCTCGATGATGTCGAAACTGGACGAGGCGTAATCCTCGATTGTGCTGAAAACAACAGAACCGTAACAAGGTGAAACGCTGCACGGAGGTTGTGAACATGTCGCCTACGAAAAGTTCTCACGTCGTTTGGCTTAAATCGTTTTTTCCTCATCTGTTGACAAAATGATTTATCTTCTTTGTTTGAGAACAAAACTACATTTCTTCCTGGATGAAGCAAAATTTCCTCATTCAGAATTTGCGAGAACACAACCGTCAGGAATGGGGAATTTGGTGTGCAAGTGATTTAAGATGTGCGCTCTTAGTTGTTCAAGTCACAATACCTTGACAACACAATTACTACAGCATTATTGAGGACACTTTCTCCAAAAATTAAGCAGTACAGGAGCGAATCTACTTCCAGCTCAGTAAAAATAGCCAAAACCGTAACTGAAAGAAACGAAACATGCACGAGAAAAGGAAACAACAGAAAGCATGAATAAACAAGCCGTGAGAGGAAGAAATACACCAGCGGAAAAGCTCGCGGTAATTCCTCACGAAAATCCCACAAAAGGAGGTGCGACTCACACGCAAGCAAGACAACAGCGACTTTATGCACGACATTTGAGACGCACGTTGCGCCAACGCCAACGTCGAAAAGAGCACAGTTTCCAAGGCACTGGCAAATCACTAAACACCGTTCGACGTTGGCTGGCATTGGCGGTGACGTTTGACAAAACGTCGTGCAAAAAAGTTTCTGCTGTCTCAGCCCTTGTACTTGTCTCTGAGTCAGTACTTTTCAACTGGGTATCATTTTGGGGGCATCAAAGACTCAAAAAGAAAGTTTTCTCCTTCATGTTGTTTTCTCTTTTTGTGCGGATTTGTTTGAACTTTCCTTGGGAAAAAGCCAAACATGCCTCCAGAATATTGTTCTTGTTGGATTCGACGAAGTTGCAGAAATTTCTTTCTCTTCACCACACGAGGTTCAGTCATTTTGAGTCATGTGCAGCTCTCGCTGCAATCGGTTCTCCATTGCAGCTTGCGATTGGCGCACACTACAGAAGACGCTGGATAATTCCAACTACGAGACTGAACCTCGTCATTGCGCCACGAGAAGTAAGAAGCTCAATCATTCAACAGTCTGACGTTGTCACACGACATCAATTGCAGACAACACATTTTTTGGCGTGACATGCAACAACATCGCAGTTCAGAAAACACGTGATTTTGTAAACAAACCACCCCAGAAACAGGTGAGTTTTCTCAACTAAACGACACACAGGGTGACATGAGATCGGTACCACTACCACATGCGTTGTTTACCTAGACAGCACAATTGAAACGGCATCATTCAAGACTGCTTCCCCGAATACCATGGCATACAGGTTGACATCCACGTTCAAATCCGTGAATATTGCCAGAATGGTGACTACAAAGTGTCGGAAAATGTTAGTCAGCAGACTGGAAGCAAGTCGTTCAAGAAACAACCAAAAATCATTTTCTCCTGCAAAGAAACCAGCGTTGTGGTAAATACCAGAACACCCCAAGCTCGGTGTACGAGAACAGTTTCGACAGGCCCAAAATTTCGTCCCTGAATACTCGAGCAAACCAAGCACAATTCTGTGTCTTGGTGGAAAACGGTGAATGCTGAAATCGTCGAATTGTTCGGGAAAAATGAATCAGCCGATCACGTTTCAGCCGAGCTGGGGTGTACAAGCTATTAGAAGCAGCGGCACTCCCAAATCTTGTCAAGAAATTCAAAGAAGAAGCATTCAACAGCAGATTCGTGTCAGAGCACTGACATTTAGTTTAAATACTTCTTCAATGAATGTGGTGTTAGTGAACCACAACCAGTCAATGTGCTCAATGCACACGATGCATCAATCGCTCGCAGTGAAATTACCGAGATAACACGATGGCAACTGCATCGTTCAAAACGCTTTCTCCGAACAAAAGCGCATACAACGTGACGTCCACTGCAAAGTCACTGAATATCGCCAGCACAGTAACTGGAATAAAAACATTTGTTGTCGTTCCCAGGGAAGTTTTGCAGCCACAAACCAACAACACAAAATCGACGTTCAAACCAACGTTCACTGACTGCTGAATTTCTTCAGGTGGAATGTTTCCTGTCAACGTCTATCAACATCCACCCTCCCTTTTTTTTTTGTCGTGCGTCGTGATTACCCACTGGTGCATACACACGCCCTCTTCCAAAGCAAGTGGGAAAGCAATCAAACAAAGCCATCGCTGGAAATTGTGGGGTTTTTTTCACAACACATTGGAAACATATTTTTGGAGGTTTCCGTCAGATTCATTTTTCCTGGATTCTTGAGATGGCCAAAGAACCTCTCCCCATATGAAAGTTTTTTGTTCAAGGTCTCAGGGTTTGAATGCACTCACACAGAGCAATGGACTGAATCTGATGAAGTTTTGTTGTCCCCAAGAAAGATTATTCTTGGACTTCCCTCCCAAACCCACAGCAGAAGATTGTTTGCATCGAGGCGGCAGTGGGAAGGCGGTCTGCAGATTCCGACGTCACACGCGCCATTGCTTGCGCAATGCAGAAAGTAAAACCTGCTTGGGTTTTCTGTTGAGCCTCACCTGGATCTGTAGCTGAAATAATGGCCCCGAACAGCAGACAATCTGTGAAGCCGAACTCCAGATAGGACATGAATCTGGTCAATCCAAAAAGTATTGCCCTGAAAAAAGATGCAGACCACAACTTTTGACAAGTTGACATCGCCAACAACAGCAAATGCAAAGGAAGAACTGCAGCAAAATGTTTACCACCAGTTTTCGCCCGATTTAGGACTCTGAACGCAACAACGAAAGGAAGTTGAAACACTCACCCGACAACAAAGCAAGAGATTGCTGTTCCGAGGAAAGCGTACGTCACAATTGCCCCAAAGTTCTTGAAAAAATGTCGCTGTAGTGAACAAGAAAAGATCCTTGTAAAAAATGACGCCCTTTTGTGAGAGACGGGGGTGGGTAGTTTCTGCTCAGGGTAGTTCGCAACAATCGGTCGTGTCGAAGTTCAGTTTCGCTCACCCTTTTCATGCTGTATCCCGCGTGAAAAATGATGGGCGGCAGCAGCACGTTGAAGAAGATCTCTGGGTCAAACGTGGCCTGAAGTTGACAAGTTTCGATGATGATGTTATAAAGTGAAGCAAATATGATGTACAAATCGCTCACACAAGAACGAAATTTACCTTTTCTTCCAGTTCGACGTCAGTCACGGAGGTTTCGTCAATGCGCTTGTCGTAGTTGTACTGATGATAATTTGGCTCGGTGTTGTTGGTACCAGCGTAGACACGCAGTCGCAGCGAGTCGGGCAAATTCGACGAATCGTACGAGGAGTTGGCAGGCAGTTCCACCAAAACACTCGGTTTTTTCGGCTCAGGACTTCCATATCGGATGATCGCTCCGAGAACGAGCCCTGTTGAACACGCACAATACTTGATGACAAAAGGGCTCGTCATGGAACCATACCATTTTGCAAGGATGGAAAGGCTGCAACAAGTTTGACTCTCATCAAGAACGCTACGCATTGAACACAGAGCGCAACTGCCACTGGGTAATCGCCACTCGGGACCTGAGTAACAAGGTCGCTGCTGAGAAATTTTTGGTACTCATCAATCTGATGACCACTGAGAAATTGTCAGCCACTTTTACCTACACTACTACTGAGTAGCATTTCTGAAGGGGGTGCTTGGCTACTGAGAAATATGTGGCAGCAATCACATCACCAAGGGTGCGGTGCGTCTACATCCAACAATCTCGTGAGGATGACTCATCAAGTCTATTCACGCGACATAGTCACAGATCCACACTGTTCACACACGTCTGGTCAACACATCTCGAACGCAGATATTGGCATTCGCCGTGTCTGCCCTTTCAATGCGAGAGGAACCAACAAACATTGCCAGGAAGGGGGCGTGGCTATCAAAGTTGCACAAGTTGAACGAGCAAGAGATTTTGTCGGTGCATTCGAGACAAGTAGGACTCACCGTATATCACCCCGAGGCCAGTTTCGTGCACAAATCTGAACCTTCTGTGTTTGAACAGCCAAATGGTCAACACCGTCAGAATTAATAACGACATGAACATGAGGATGTTAAGACTGTCCGTTTCATGATTCTGCTTTGCCTTTTCCTCTTGATTCAGGCTGAGTGCTTCTCCTTGATCATCTGCCCCAAATATGAAGGGTAAAACTGTGGAAATAATCAGTACAATGAGCTTCAAATCCATGATGTTGGTTTTCACTTGGTGCCTGACAAGAAATCTCTTTCCGGTGAAGTGTCTCTGACAGTCTTGGAGAAGACTTCTGGCTTGGAGCTGCTGTGGACCAGGCTGTACTCCAGAGTCATGCGTCTCGACAGAAACTGTGGGACGCAGTCAGCCACGAGAAATTTGTTGTTGTTTCACTCTCCATGTGTGTGCATTTATCTCGTCTGTGCCCCTTTTCTGAAGAATGCAAACTCAAACTCGAATCCGTCGCACCTATGAAGCCGCCATATTGAAACTGCCCCTCTCTCACGTGACACAAATCATAAACATTGTACAACAAAAACCATAGGTCTGAATTCTTGATATTTCAGCATCATGACTCAAGTTTCCTTGCAACTAAACCTTCCCATAACTTCTACTACAGTGTCAAAATAACTCTGAGATATCGACTTTGCTTCTGTTTTGTTATATTAGTCAAGCTATGGAACTTTTTTGACTGTTTTCTTCAGATATTGAGATTGGGAAATATGAATTTCTACGGCTTGTTTCAATTGCGTGCTCGATCAGCTTGGATTGCCCTCCACTTCCGGTTTTGCTATTTTTGGATGATTTTGGATTTGAGATCGCTGCAGACTTTTTACTTTGGGTGAATACTGCACCCCGCCGAAACGAATGACTGGAAGGTAAGTGTTGCTTAGTTGTCTGGGTGAAAAAGGGTAGGTGATCTGAAAATCGGAAAAGTCTTCAGCGCAATTTGGGAAGGGTGCCAAAGCCAACTCCATCCAGTTCTGCTTGACGTGGATCCAGATCGATGGGATGGTCAGAAGGTCGTTGATGCACTTTTTGCACTCAGTTTTCGTTGAGACCATGCCTTGGGGACAGTTTAAGAATTGCTGCTTGATCTAAAGAAAAAGCTGGGCTTTGCAGCTCCGGCAGGGTGGGCGGACAGGAAGGAGAACTGTCTCAGAATTGGGCTGCTCGTAGATCTACTTGTCCCGTTTTCCTGCAGAAGTTGTCTGCACCACGTTCTCCCGGTGGGCATTTTCTTTTCGGGCTGTTTCTCTGTGAAACATCGATTCGAGACGATAGATTCTACCGGCTGATAGGTTTGCAGAGGAAAAGGCAATTTACGTATGGGTGGCTCAAAATCTTTCACCAAGTTTGAGCGGCTGTGTCCAAAGTCTTCCGTAAAACTGAGTCTTCAAGTTGTTCCACTACATCAGTGATAAGAAATGTTGGACTGCACAAACTCAGCTGAAAGAAAAAGTCCAACAAACGCTTGTTGTGGAAAAATGAAAAGAAGCGAGCATTCTTTGCCACTGTGAAGGGTTCATGATGTGTACAGAGGTGCAGCATAACTTTTGGGGCGATCATGATGTGAATTGTAAACAGGATGGATGGCTGCCTGGCAGTGTACACATTTTTCTCTGTTGTGTGGCGCTGGTGCAGTGCGGAGCATTGCCGTACGTGCGCATGGTGAGCAGTTGCAAACCTACAATGCGCCTTGGGATCCAGCCAATTTAGATCTTCTGCCCACCTGTCAACGTATGATTCCTGAGAATTTGTGATGAACGTTTCAAAGACGTGTCTTTCCTGCCGGAATGAATGTGATGGGATACTGGGTTGTCGTGTGTAAACATCGGTCACCAGACCTGTAGGCTGTCAACCACTTTGGTGCTGCGATTCAGGTTTCAGGCCTCATTTCTTGAACAACAGCAAGCGTTTTCCTTTCGTCAACATCTTCACTAAGTTTCGACAAATTCAAGCTCAAGCTCAACCGCTATGTTCAGCGACGGACAGTATCGCCGCTCACTCACAGCTTGAGAATTGAGTGTCAAGAATCAAAAAACGTGGCACACCCTGCGAAGCAGACACCACAAAACAGTGTCTCACAATTACCGTACTTTTTGTGCCTTTTGGCTGTCAAAGTGTTCTTCAAGTTTGCAGAAAACATAGTGTATCTCAGAGCGACTGATAAAATGTCAAGTGTTTTCAGTTATTCTGACCCCGCTCACTCCATATTTGTGGCCTTTGACAGGTGGAGTTTTCAACTGTTTGCAGTTTGCATTCCTCGTGCACTTGAGACATGACTCGTTGATCTCGAGGTTTCTGGCAGTTGCTTGTTCTCGATAGATTTTTGACAGAGCACTTTTAGGTGGTCGCGTAGCCGGCCATCCACGAGGTTCTATCACTATTTCCTTAGACTGAGCATGTTTTTGGTCACCGAGTCGTCTCTGTTACATAAGGCAGTTGGCAGTTTTACTACAGGTCGCGTGCCACCAATCGA
>JAAUXT010023212.1_pt1 | contig 12956 bp, 13 predicted proteins | sample 7278171 | NCBI WGS metagenome assembly JAAUXT01 (sample SAMN14350112, study PRJNA611818) | marine sediment metagenome | isolation source: surface marine sediment (1.8m) | place: French Polynesia: Moorea | collected 2018-08
ATCTCAGGTGAGACTGGCCACGGTGGCGCGAATCTCTGTGTTTATTGAATGAACAGTGCTGCCACCTGTACCGCGGTGGTTCAAATTCACAGCTGGTGTGTCACACCACAACGATGGATACGAGAGAAAAGTTTGTTTTTCATCCAAAACAGCTCATTGCAGACGAAAATACAATTTTTTCCTTTTCAGATGGCGAATTCAATTCTTTCAGCCAGAAAACTCAAGCTCGGCTACACCTTGCAAGTTGATGACGAAGACAACCCAGCGACGCTTCTGCTGAAACCAACCGACGACACTGTGCAGGTGTTCAGCTTCCTGCGTCACGTTTTTGCACTGAACAAGAACCTGTAACACGGAGGAAGCCTTCGCCGTCACAACCTTGGTGTTTTTGTACCCAGCAGAGGTGCTCTCAGATTTTCCAAAAATGGCCAGGTTTCTGGTTTGCTTACTTTTCTTTGAAAAATGTGAGACACAGCTAAACGAGAGATGGACCGAAACAACTGACAAACGTCAGCTTGCTGTCATTTCAGAACTGCACGAACAAATTCCTTCTGGGATCGACGTGCGTGCTCGCATCGTCTGAGAAAGGCCTGGAGATTCTGCTTCACGAAAATGAAACGCTGCATCCTGGCAGGATGAGTTTGTGTGAGTGACAATCACAGGTCCACAACGCTGTGTTTGTCACCGATCACTTAGTCGTACATTTTCGAGTTTGCGATTTCGCAGTCACACTTGTCCTGTCGAACTCTATATACGACAACAAAGTCAACAAATGCCGAAAACATGTTTTGAAAAACAACAGTCGATTTGTACCAACGAAATTTAGTGGAAACATATCGATCACTTCTTGTCGTCATGAAACTCAACGTGGAATTGTACTTTGGGTGCTGACAGATCGACGCAACTACTCTTCAAATCTTGTCATGCCCACTTGTTTGATCAACGAATGGAGGAATGGTCCAACTATATCTCAGTTTGGGGCCAAAAAAAACAGCTGGTAAATTTAAAAATTTTTGCCAAGGGGTCCACACTGACAGTTTCACACAGCCAACACTAAAATACACCTGAAATGTTCATTTGGCACCAATATCACTTGATTCTAGTTGGACCATTCCTCTGCTCATTGTGCGATGTCCCTTCAGGGAAGAGCACTTCGTGCTGTGCGACCAAATTTTTTTGGGCAAAAAAGCCATCTCAAGGAGGGTGTCTCAGCCATTTTGTTCTGCCCCATGTCATGTCCCCTCCCCCCCCCTTGTGTAGCAAATTTGGCCAGATGGCCACTAGTGCTGACCTGAGACAATTGGTCTTCATGATATAACAATGTCTATGGTGTATGGCACCTCAGACCAGATATCCCACCCATTCTATCCTGTCCTGCCCCCTTACCTCATATGGCAAATTTGGCCAGATGGCCACTGGTGCTGGCTTGGTCCTCATGGCATATCAATGTCCATGGTGGATGGTATATCGGGCCAGGTGTCTCACTTCTCCTGTTCCCCCCCCCCCCCCTGTATGATAAATTTGGTGGGATGGCTACTGGTGCTCACCTGGGACAATTGGTCCTCATGGTATATCAATGTACCCATATGGCATCTGAGGTCAGGTGTCCCATCTGTCCCGTCCCCCCATGTAGGTATGTTTGTAAAAATGGTAATATCTCAGCTTCTAATCAAGATAAAGATTCAATGTTGGGCTTATATGAAAGGTCCTTGAGAGCACTTTTTGATTTTTTGAGTTTGATTGTCATGGCAACTCTTTCCTGGCAACCATAAGTGCAAAAGGGCATGAAAATCAAGTAAGCATGAAAATCAAGTAATGGCTGTTATAGGCACATGATCAAAGTCACAACAGGATTTTCAGTATCAGAACACCAGATAGCCACTGGTGCTGGCCTGTGACAATTGGTCTGAATGGCACACATACACAGTATATGGCATCTTAGGCCAGGTGTCCCATCTGTCTCATACCCACCCCACCCCTGTGCAGGCAAAAATAGCAATATTTCAACTTCTAATCAAGATAGAGCTTCAATGTTGTTTTTTTCTGAAAGCTCTTTGAGAGCACTTTTGAATGGGAACTATTCCCAAGCAACCACAAGTGCAAAAGTGTCAAAAGTTAAGAAATGGCTATATTAACCTTGTTATTCAACTTCGAATAGGATTTTCAATTTCAGAACACAACACTAAAGTACATGTACAAACAAGTCCAAAAATCCAAATTGGTCTGAACGCAGTGTATTGACTCCAATGTCATATCGCCAATGTATAATCCCACACAAAAGACCCCTTTGCAAAAAAGACCACCCCCCTTTTTTCAGCCACAAAATCAGTCCAAAGCCATTTTTTTCATTTTAAGGACATCGAAACCCAGGAATTCCTGTATAAAATCAATATTTTTTCCTGTTCCAAGGTAATTCTTGCTCCAAAAGCTGTGAATATATGCTCCCCAGGTAAACCTTTTTGATAAATTCTTAATTTTAACTCAACTTTAATGCTTCCTTGATCCATCTTACTGTCTTTTGATTCTTCACATCTCATCATTGATGAAAGTCAAATCCTCACAAAGACCAGCCCCCCTTTTTGGTGGTAATTTGAGCATCAGAAGGGGGTCTTATATGCGGGATTCTATGGCACATGTCCTCTCAGGCAAGATGTCCGAACCTGTCTGGTCCTGTCCACCTCCACCTCTATCTCTGTGAGCAAAAATGGCCTTATCTCAGCTTCTAACCAGACTTTCAAGTAGAAAACGAGCCGCATGCCTGCACTGAAATTTCCTTGCAAGGAAATTTGCTTCCAACCCCCTTGGAGGGAAATTACCTGACCTTCCTCACCTGAGTCACCTGACTTGACTTACCAAACTTACCTAACCTCACCTAACTTGCCTTCCTTACCTTACCTTACTTATATAACGAACCAAACTTACAACCTTACCCAACCTTACCTCACCTTACACCTCACCTCACCTCACCTCACCCCACCTCACCTCACCTCACCTCACCTCACCTCACCTCACCTCACCTCACCTCACCTCACCTCACCTCACCTCACCCAACCTTGAACTGAAACTTCCACACGTGGGGCGGGGGTTGCAAAGAAATTTCCTTGCAAAGAAATTTCCCTGCATTGAAATTTTCAGACACAGGGAGGGGGATGCATATTGTTGAACCAAAAATTTTCTAAACATGTGTGATTTGCCAAAAAAAGGAAGAGGGCATCGCACCTGCAGTTGCCCCAGCACTGCTTCACTTGTTTCAAAAGCAGCCAGTAAATTTACAATTTTTTCGATCATTTTTTCACTCGGGCATGCAACTTCCCTGTTTCAACTTTCATTGGAGGGGGGGGGGATAAATAACCAAGTTGTGTTGCTCATTTCGTTAAACGAACACAATTTACTCAGACTTGCTTGAATCCGCCCCCTCGAAAAAATGGTTATTGGTTTCACCAGGACGTTCTGCTGGAAACAGAATCCGTGTGTTTTTCTCTTTTTTTTTGTTGCAGATTTTGCTCCTTTCGACACATGGCCAACGGTGCAAGTAGCTGCGAAAGCAAAAGGACTTGTCCATGACGACGACATTTCTTTTCACCCGTTCATGCCTTCCGTCCACCAAGATGACATCTCAGACATGTACGTACGTAACGTTCACAGTTCTGTCGGGAGAGGAGACACGAGTGCATCTTCTATCTTCGGTGCTCGCACAGAAATACACTGCTTGCTTTCAGGCCTCTCCCAGAAGGATACAGAGCCGACATCCTCCGACAGACGGACGCCAAACAAGTCGCTCATTTCTACCCGGATATACCCTTTGAAGACCAAACCATAGAATACATCCGCGTCATGATTGAACATTTTCCAACAACTGCAGTCCGAGACCAAGGAAATCAGTTGGCAGCCTGGGCATTCAGACACTTTCAAGGCACTGTTGGCAACCTGTATGTGATGGAAGAACACAGGGGAAGAGGCTTGGGGGCATACGTCTTGGCAAAGATGGCCAACAAACTGGCTGCTCTTTTGCCGTCTCGATATTGTTACAGTAATTTCGTCACAGGCAACGTGCCATCCTCGAACATCCATGACAAAGTGGGGTTCAAAACACAAGGGAAGAGATATAGAACTGTCTGGGCAAAATAGGGTTGAAATTGGAGTCAAACCCTTTCAGTGCCGTGGCACGATGCACCTCTCGCGACGAAGTGGGTCAGTTTGAGGACAGAAAGAATCAACATGTCATGAGACCACCACCAATGCAACCGTCACTTGTTCAGATACCATACCAGAAAGGAACAACATCACCACAAAGCGATGTGATTAAGATGCACCACCACAAAGAACTGCTTTTACCCTTTGATTCTTTTTAATTCAGCGGGCCCAAGTCGAATGGTTCCAAGCCTGCAATAAATACTCGTATACTCCCAAATTTGTACGCACAAAACTATTGTTTCATTTGAAATTTCTGACTTCCTGACCGTGAAATTCAGCTGACCCACGCCCAGATATCTGAGCTTCCGAGGGTCTCATGCTGTTTGAGACTGAAGTGGGGCCCTCAAACATCGACCGTGGTTCTGCCAGAGCATCTCCTCTCGTGCACACAAAGCCATGGCAAGAGGCAGAATTTCAAGGAAAGTCAGACAATCACGTATCAAAAGAACCACGGTTCACTTCCAGCTGGTTTCACTCGGTCCCGCGCATCCGTAATCCGAATACATCAATTGTACGGGTGGGACAAGGAGTGACCTCTTGCTGACCACGACTAACCCAGGCTGACCCTCCAGCATTCAATATTATTGACAAACAAAAAATTGTGCCACATTGCAAAAACGAGTGGGACATTGAACTCAATCCATCTTGCATGGTCAACATTCCCAAAACTCTTAATTTGAAAAGTACGACCTCGCTTCCTTTCAGCACTGAATCATCATGACCTGTGAATAAATTTTCTCTTCTTTGTTCTCTTCTTTGTTCAAGGCTGTGGAGATTACACTTATTCCCGATGTGGTATCTGGAACTTTGTTCACTCCACGTTTGTACACCCTTCTGTACACCTTTTCGCTCCAACGAAAACTGGACCTCCAACATAAAAGCAGAGCTTGGAACCAAGGCGCGTCCCCATGCAGGTTGGTTCTGGAGGTGGGGGGGGGGGAAGGACCAACCTATATAAGCCGGTGGGGGGTACGGTATCAGGAGGATCCAACCCTCCCCAAAGACGTGTAGCCTTTCACTACGAGGGGGATACCAAATGTTTCTCGCTTTCTGCAATTACCTCAAGCAAAATACCCACCCAGTAGTGATTTTCCGGCAAAATCTTCCACCGATGAAGCTGATCATTGAGGCCGGTCTTTTGTGTTATTGGAGCATCAAATGAGATGCAGAGACAATTAAGTATGAAAGATATCAGATGCTGTCTGTCTCGCTCATGACACAGTGTTGAAGCTGGTTCTCTCCATTCAAGGTGAAGTTTCCTGCTTTGTGGCTTTTGTCATGGCTTTGACAATTCCAGTGCACGCGTGTTGAGCAAGGTCCCAACATACTCGTACAATTTTGTCAAAGGATTGGGAAGTCGGTGGCACAAGCTTGTAGAATGTTGAAAGGGGTGTGCAGTAAAGAGCACTGTCTGTCATACACCCAGGTGAAATGTGGTTCAGGAAATTCAAGGATGGTAGTGACAGATTGTGGACTTGCCCAGAAGTGGGAGACCGAACACTGGACTCAGAAATCTTCAACAGGTTGTGCACATGGCTGCACTTAAAAAAGATCACAGAAAATTGTTGGAACAACTCAGTCAAGAGGTGGTAAGGTACATATCCTGCAACCAAGTTGTCAAAAATGACTTGCAGCTGTCAAAGATCACACCCAAATTTGTGCCTGACATGCATTTTGACTGTGAAAACCAAGTCAAACACAGGGTGACTTTGAGTGCACGAAAACCTCGACTCTGTTTCTACTGAAAAGTGCTTTTTGAAAATCATCATCAGGTGATGAGACGTGAACAGCATGTATCAGACTGAGGAACACTGGTGTCTTGCAAATGGGTCCAGCATGGTCAGTGACGGATTCGACCAATCAAAGTCCTGCAACTCGCATTTCCAAAGAAGCCATGATACTTTTTCATGATATTTTTGGAGTGGCTGCTTGAGTTTGTGCCCAGAAATGTGACCATCAACGCTGACTACCACAAGGGAGTACTCAAACATCTGAAAGACAGGATTCAACACAAGAGACCAGGAATTTCAAGTTGCATCAAGTCAACACCTCACCTCATGTCACGTCAGAAACCATCCCAAGAACCACCACACCCTCCCACTGGTTGGGGGGCTCCTATCAGGAAACTCCCTCGCATGGATGATGTGATGGCGATGGGTTTGGCGACTGATTGGTTTTCCTCCTGGTTAAAAATACCAGCAGGAGCAAACCAACTCAGTTGTTTGCCCCCTAAAACCCTTGGTTTCAATCTCCACCAACAAGGGGTGATTGCACAAAGCCCGCGTTGGCTTAAAAATGGGGTGACGTAATTGAAGCCACTAGATCACCATATAAACTTTCGATGAGGCTTGCACAAAGCTTGCGGCACTCAGGCCGAGATGCGGGCTGAAAAAATGACATTCCTCAGCTGAAGATAAATTTGCTCGTATGGCAAAGGGGACTTCATGTACAACTTAATGCAGCGCTTGCAATGGTGTGCTCTTGATCTACATGTGCTCAGACACTCGCGTTTGAACAACACACGGTTGCACAACGTTCGTTTTTGTAGGCCACGCATGCACACTGTGACAAAATTTGGTACTTTCCTTTGTTGGCGGTTGGCTGGCTTTCCTTCGGTCAAACAAAATGATTTCAGTGGAGTTATTTAACACGGCTGCGATCGACAAGGTGCTGGGCAAAGTGAAACATTTGGGAATTTGGACTGAGATGGTAAAGTGTTTTCATCGTGTTCTCTTCCATGTTTTGCGCCAACTTTACGACCTACGCACTATACGAGTGCGAAAAGCAAACGAACCACAGCACAGGAAACCACGTGTCAATTCTGCAAATTTGATACTTCGAAATGAGCAAGTACCTTCGAAGATATGTGTCTGCAATGTGCTTCAGAAGAAAGCCCTTGCTCTCAGCTTGAAGCACAAAAAACGGGACATAAAGTGGATTTACAGCACTAGTGCGATATGTGTCAAATTGAAATGGTTTGTTTCAACCCGTGCGATATTTGCAGCGAACCTATCAATCAGAACAGTTCAATAACTTGCTGAACAATTTATTGAACACCAACTCAACACTGAAACAACATCAAAGACCAAATACCAAACAGAGACAAGGAGGGTGAGGAGACCCAGCGACTCAACAAGAACAAGTTTTGCGTTTGGAAAGTGACAATCTCCGATGTTTTTCAACTCTGTCATCAACAGCTTTCAAACAAACACACATTGGTGAGCAACCACCTTTGTGTCTGGAAGATCTGCACATTGTTCTTGAGTGAGCAGTTGCTGTTTCAGACTTCTTCTTCACAATTTTGACACACTCAATCTCCAAGTTGTCACTACTGACCAAATCAACTGTTGCGGGAGGGCTGTCCAGAGGTTTTGACACAGTGCAACTCGCATGCTTCTTGTTCTTTTTCCTGTCAAATTCAAGGGTGACTCCTTCCCCGCAAATTTTTTTGTTTGCACTTTTCAACAACTGGTCACTCACTCTCTTGTAAGACCTCACCCCTGCATCTGACAGATGGCCAGTGATGCACTTTATTGTCTGCTCATCTTCACCACTTTGGTACAGCCTCATCGCACAACTCGCATGCAAACTGTGATTTGTAAAATTCCCTTTCAGGCCAGCTGCCTCTGTGAGTTTGCGCATTGTTTTTTTCAAAACATTGATACCCACAAGGCGATCAGAGTACCAGGTACACGGACTTCTTCTCTTCTCACTCAACTCATACACAAACAAATCACTTGTCTTGGATTTGACAGGGAGGAGACCCACATACTTTTCATAAAGTCTGACCACATTGCGCATGACATTGCTACTCCCATAAACTCAAACTTGTCAACCACTATCCAACTTGCTGCACAGGCCCCCCTGTGATGTTTTGGTTTTCAAATCCTCAGTGAAGAACAGATACTTGTCTCCTTCTTTATCGATCAAAATCTCAATCTGAGGGTTGTGGCCTGGTTTCCGCAATCTCTTATGTTCCTCCCCTCCCGGCAAGGCCAGGTTGACACCCAACAAGTACTGAATTATGTCGCACAACTGCACTGGGTTAGACTCTCCCAACACACCTTTTGACCACATTGCGTCTTCTTGGCCAACAGAAATCAACTGTGCCTTGTTCCTCTGACCAACACCCATTTCTGTATGTTGCTTCATTAAATTGTCCAAAGTGTGGTGCAGTTTCATGAAGTCTGGATCATCCAACAGTTTCCACTCGACCCCAGTCTTTTGCAAATCAAATTGCATACAAATGACTATCTCATGAAGGGTTTTACCCAGAAATTCTTTGCTATCCCTGCACCTTATTTCAGTTAGAAAGTGACACAGCACATAGCAGAAATTGGCTTTGGAACCAGAGTTACAATGGTCAAGTTTGGCCCACTTTATCCTTGAATCGCACTGCACTTGGCTCACACATCGAAACCACCAGTCATGATACATGTCGCACACCCACTAAATTTTTCTGTCAGTATTGACTGAGAAAGAACGTACAGACAACTCAACCAGGGAGTCATCACCAACAGCTGGCTTGAACCTTTTGTCATCCAGAGGCTTCTGCGACCCAAGAGAAATGTTCTGTCTGAATTTGAACTTGCTTGACGTCAATCCCCAGGCTCCAGAAACGTCAGGGTCATCCACAGGAGCAACACACCTGTCCCATAAGCTACATCTTCTTGCAGAGTTGAGGCAGAGACACCCCTGCAAACCACAGACAGGACTGAAGAAACTAGTCTCCCATACAATGTCAACAAGACCAAAAGGACATCTCGACTGTACCATAAAGAACAGACACATATTACTCCTCTGGGTCAAAGTCAATGCCCTGCGACTGCAACTACTTGGAATCAGACTGGCTCTGTGTCACTAGAGTGGCCTGTGATGTGGCGGGGAGGCTCTCCATCAGGCTGTCATTCAGCAGACCAAAGAAGAAGTTTGGAGTTTCATCATCTGTCTTTGGCTCGTCCTCATCATCATACAGAACCAACGGGATGTTTGCACTTTGACTGACAAACCCACTGTCAGCATCACACACAGGGGTCAAATTCAGAGAAAAGTCCGACAGCTCACACACTTGAGACAAGTAGTTGAAGTTGCCGTCACCATTTCCAGACACATCCCCAACTTCAAAGCTCTCAAAGTCATTGCTGAAAGTCTTTTGAGATACTGGTAAATCTGTCTCCTTGCCCTCCATATTTGACAAATTGCACACACAACAGCACACATTGACAAACTGAATGCAACTGATCGCAATGAACCTCGCAAGACAGACATCTCTGAGCCTGCACCACTGAGTAACGACCCACACCACACAACACACTGTCAAAACCAGTGCAAAAAAACACTGTCAAACTATTTCAATTTGACCTATATCCCCCTTGTGCTGTAAGTCAAATATTGAACACTCGTTGGAGTGCAATATGTGTATTCCAAAACACTCATGCTGTGCACTCGTGCATTAAAAAACACATATCGCACTCCAACTCGTTCAATATTTGTGACTTACAGTGGCTGGGGCACAAACATTTTTGTTTTGTGATATTTTTTTACTTCAAAGATGTATGTCTACTTCAAATTACTTCCAGTGCAGCTTACAGCTTCAAAGATATGTGTCTGTTTTGTTGTTCAGAAGAAAGCCCTTGCACTCAGCTGCAAACACAATTGTGTACACATGTGTGTGTTTCCCACTTTGAACACTTTTGTCACCTTTGAAGAGCTTTGAAGTTGCTGACCCCCTTCAAAACAGAAGTGTGTGTGTGATGTGTGTGTGGGTCTGTGTGTGTCAGTGCACAAAGGAAACAAAATCGGATTCCAAGTCAGCAAAAAAATATATACGAAACAATGGCTACCTACCTGACCTGGTTGGATAAAAAACCTGAGACTGAGATCCAACCAAGCTGAGCTTATTGAGGTCAGCAACATGTCTGAAATACAGCTAGGATCTCAAGGGGACCAGTTGGGAACAGGTTCTCGGTTGTCGGCAAAATATCCTGGGCAATTTCAGGACCTGTCACCAACCGCGCCTGAGGTCAGGCCCTGATATGTTGGTCGGGTCCTGGTCCTGGTCCTGAGACCTCTTGTACTCTACCACTGAGCCACAGAAGCTGAGTTAATTTCAGTGTGTTTTCTTCGTGCAGTCATGAAATCTTTTGACTGACTGAGCCACTAGCCACTGAAGAATCACCGAACCAACATGGAAGCTCGTCACTCATGGCTCTTCTTTGTTTCCTAGTACTGTGATTGGTCTCTATCAGAATCTTTGCCAATCACAGACCTGAGGTTGAAAACAATATACAAGAAACAGGCGATCTCTGGAATGGTGTCTGGGTGTCGTTGACTCACGATGGGAAAACAATGTTTTTGGTTCGGGTTGCAACTGCGGGCGGGGAAACCCTTGATCTCAGACAGGCCTGACGCTGTCATCCAACAACGCCGAGAGTTGGTGTTATTATCCGACCTGGAACCTCAGGCATGGTACGATGCTAGATCTAATATCTAGCGGACGGGGGGTGGGTGGACGATCTGACTCAGGACCTCACACATGACCTGATTTTTTTCCTGTCTGGGGGAGCGGCTGGATGACAGCGTCCAACCTGGGACCTCAGCTATGGCCAGGATACCATCACAAGGACCCCCCTTATTTCCTAAAAGTTCCCTAAAACTTTCCAAGCATATCAGGAACAATTTAAGAAACCAGCACGCTAATTGCTGAAACCCTCGGCTGAATTCTTGTATGACAGCACCATCATAATCAACGTGTCTTGTACAGTGAAAATTTTGGATGTCAACAATTTTTAATCACCAGTGACCCCAGCAAATGCTGAGTGACCGAGGGGGAGGGGATACTCACCCAACATGGACAATTATTTATGTCCCCTGACATGACATTTTTCAAATGTTGGAAGACCCTCCCACATGCAAAATTCTCAGATGCCATGACATGACCCCCAGGTCATTCAGCATTTGGTGGGCCGGGGTGGTTTTGGGGAGAGGGATGCCAGACCAGCCTCCTGTAATAAACAGCACATGCAGATCTACGAACTTTCCAGATGACCGCCTGCATTCGCAACGCTCAGAAACTCAAATCCGGCCACGTGCTGTTGACTGATGACGAGACGAATCCAACCATTCTTGTGCTGAAGCCAACTGAAAAGACTTTCCAGGTACGTGCGCGCACATGCAGCTGCCGAGGAGGTGCATCATTTTGATGTGACTGGTCACGCAAGATCCACTTCGGACCACACTAAAACACCAGGCAAATGTTTCCAATTCTAACCTCACCGAAATCGTCAAACCTAATTTCCGAAGAGCACTCGCCAGGTTTTCACACGCCACCATTTGTCTTCAGACACGAAATTCTGGCCATTCAAACTTTCCACAAAAATGTCATTTCAGGATTGAGAAAATCACTTTTCTATCTGCGGAACTTATATTTTACCATCAACGGTTGATTGTTTGATGACAACGTTGGAAGAAAACTTGCACATAATTCATCCAGAGATGCTCGCCTTTCGTGAGTTTGAATCCAACACTTCGAAAATATTTTTGTGTGTGCGCGAAAGTTCTCCGCTCGCGAACAGACCATGGATTCGAGTGCACCAAGCACTCTCGGTTTGACAGGGTTCTCACACTGCACAAAAATGGTTCCTGTGAAATCATGCACACAATGACTTTTCGAGATCTTTGGTTGAGAAAGGAGTTGTGTGATTGAACAGGAACCTTTTAGTGGGGTGAGAACCCATTTCTACCAGGATGCGAGCTCATACGACATGTTTAGAGATCGCAGAGTTGCACGTAGAATCCTCTTTCGCTTGATGGAACGCACCAAGAGCCTCACCTCAATGTTTTGTTTGTTTTGCTCTTGGTACCCAGAGAAAGTCCAACATCCCAACCATGTCACACATATTTCTTGGTTTTGTGTGGCCTTCAGGCAGCAATTATTCTGAGAAACAAAAGAGTCACTTCGAGTGAGTTCTGTAAACTTGGACAATAAAATGACTGAGTAAGAGATCATAAGTCACCACAAACTCTTTTTTTCTTCAAATCATTCATTCCCCCCCCCCCCCGGACTTTTCCAGAGAAAATGTTCATTTTCCCCTGAATCTTCCAGAATTTTAGCCAAAAATTTCCCCTGACTTTTCCCTGACTGGAAAATGTCTTCTCCACTTTCCAAATTTCCCCCGACTGAGTGAGTGAGAACCCTTATAGAAAGCACAGGAAAACATTTTTGCATCAAGCTTGAATTTGCACAAAACTTCCGACAACTGGGAGCTTTGTGGTGGTTTATGTCAATTGCCTTGTTGAGATCATGAGAATCAGGGCAGATCCATAGATCTCCTGAATGATTAGGCTGCTCTATTCCACAAATCTGAAATGTCCTTCGGAATCCAGTGACCAAAAGGCTTAAACTGGACTGTAGACACTTGCTTTATTTCCCAGGTTAGTGCTGTACAAAAGCTAAAAGTTATCTGCCCTCAAAAACGAAGTGCATCTCCTTTAAGAGATTCTTTCTGTGACAATTGTGTATGGCCCCACAAAGGCAAATTGAGGGGCAGGACTCAATTACATCATATGGAGCAATTCAACCCCCAGTCTCAGGCCATAAAGAACAAGTTCTTTTGGTGCAATTGCTCAAGGTAAAGAAGAGACAAATGCTCGTACGATATGGGAAAGAATTCTAGTGGGTTGCGGAGCCACGACATCCATCCCCTCTTCAAGATGGATCCTCCCATTCAGTTTGTTCAGGCCATAGGTCTTGTCACAGCAAG
>JAAUXT010062328.1_pt1 | contig 12956 bp, 9 predicted proteins | sample 7278171 | NCBI WGS metagenome assembly JAAUXT01 (sample SAMN14350112, study PRJNA611818) | marine sediment metagenome | isolation source: surface marine sediment (1.8m) | place: French Polynesia: Moorea | collected 2018-08
AAATCATCATGAGGACATCAATTGCAGAATGAACTACATTTTCATGTTCCACTGGACCAGGAGATTCATTTCCAAGTGCCAGTTGAAAAAATTTTTTCGCTTCATTTTTTTGCCAAAACACAAAGGCTATAGCCTTGTACGAGGGGACAGTCACAACTAACTTTCCCAACGAGCTTTTGCAGTCAAAAAATTTCCACTCCGGGATGTTTCTGCATGATTTGAGAAGACTTTATTGTTGCTCATTTTCCATACAAGGAACTATTGTTTATGTACAGGCAAAGTGGCAATTCCATGGGTCTGAAGTTGAGTCCATTGCCAAAATTCTCGATCAAAGGTCACTCAAAGTCATTACTGTCTGAACTTTCTGATGAAGTGGGGGGGGGAGTCTTCTGCTTCAGAAACCGGATCAACCTCCACACCATGTCTTTCCAAGTTGGTTCCATGTGAGGCCACACAATTTTTCCACTGGACAGCTAGTTGCCTGAAGCAGTTCTCGAACATTTCCTCAGTAATTCCTTTGAAGATGTGCTTGATCTCAGTCTGGAGCACAATCAGAGACCCAAACCTTCTGCCTCACAGTTGCTTCTTCACATATGGGAACAACCAAAAGTCACACAGGGATAAATCCAGGGAATATTCGGGGTGGGCTAGCAGATCCATGTTGTGTTGTCCAAAGAAGGCCAGGGTGATGACAGATGTGTGAACTCCAGCATTGTCTTTCAGAAGAACATAATCTCAGTCAGTGTCACCATCAACTCCTCCCTGCTACATTCCTGGGCATTGGTGCCTGATTCTGTCTGAGTTTTTTTTGAAGACCACAATGATACTCTGAATCCAGTATTCTTGCAAAATTTAATGTCAGCTCACTGTTCCAGATGAGTTTCAAGGCCCACACAAACAACCAACAACCATGGCAGCACAAACATACCAGATACTCAAAATTTGCCAATGCCCACAGAGAGAAATTCCAAAGTGTGACAGACAATGTGCACCGATTTCACTGCCTTACTTTGCATGCACCTTGTCCCAGACAGGTCACAAACAAGGTCAACCAGTGCAGAATACACTGCCAAAAAACTGGACTTGAGCGATTTCTTTTTCTTGCCAAAAAATACTTGGGAAAGTTACTTGTGACTGTCCCCTCGTATGCACTCAACGGTCCAGCGCTGGTTTGTCATTCGTCACATTCGAAGCTGAGCCCGTAAAAGTTGAGATCTGATAAACCTCGTGCATGTACGGAGCAAGAACGAAATGTTTTGTCACCGAAGTGTCAGTAATTTGGGTTGTCTCCAAACAAAATGCATGTGAATGTTTGTTCCCAAAAAACTTTTCAGCCAGAAAAGGCTCCCAGATGGGATGGAATCGCTCTGGAAGTGAGAACGTCATTCTGTGGGTATTGAAACAAATTGCAATTTTTACGTTGCTTTCGATCACGATTTTTAGGTGTCCAATTTTTCACTTTTTGTGAAAGTCTCCATATTTGCGAAGAGCCGCCTGGCGGCAGCTGAAGCTGCGCGGCGCTCTTACCACTTTGCGTGCAGATAAGCACCCGGGGAAAGCAAAGGAACTTGGCTTGCTGTGTAACAAACAATTTATCAGCTGCACCCATCTTATCTTGAGCCCTTCTCAATTGCTACACAGCATAATGCGACCTTGGGCGTTTGTGTACAGCCTGGGATCGACTTACCGCACTCGGAGGTATCAACAGCGGTACAGAGTCTAAAACCACAATACTAAAGTATCGTTTGTCTGCGTTCCGATGCTGCTGTGTAGGAAATGGGTGAGAAATACAATAATTGTGACAAAATGTACGGAGAACAAGGAAACACTGGTGTAAACGTGCGCATTCTTGTCAACTCAACGTGCAAAGATTAGTGTTCGGAGAGTTTGTACGTGTCAAAAGAAAACGCCCGTGTTGTCGACGGAAATCATACACGAGTGTTCGCCAGGACCCTGTCTCTTGACAATCTGTATCGGAGACTGTCTCCCTGACAGATCATTGGTGCACATGGGCTTTTGAAAGCCGGGACTTCTGGCGACCGATTAGTCAGTATCGTCCGCCAAAGCAGCCGCCTGTCAGAGCTCTGCAGAAAGGGAAAACTTGTCGGGAAGTCGGTCATCTTTTGACAAAGGGGGGAGGGGGTCGACCAGCCACAAGTTGTTCCGCAGTCCTTCGAGGGTTTCTACCGTGTCCACGTTGGACATTGATCAGGGCCACTCCATCTCGGGATCCACTATTCAAAGGAAAGTCCCACATCCACAAGGCTGTCCAAAATCCACAGGGGGAATTCTACCACCCCGGGGACATCAGTCAAATTTGCAACACACGTGCCAAGCCGCCAGTCGCCAATGCTTCGCGCAACCCAAATCAAAAGGCCGGCCTGAAACTTGGAAAAGCGTTTCCCGTGCGCACATCAGTCAGCAGAAACCCAAGCCCACAGAGTTCAATACGGTCGAGAGTGGAACCGTTTCGTACCGATTCAATTCTAATTAGACGAGGCTTGAATTGCGCCACGAGTCTGAATACTCAGTGCCACCCATCTTTTACCGCAACAGATTCAATATGCGCAGGAATGTGAACTCCGCTGATTACCCGCAGTTGGCGGTGCAAAAAGCAGCACAAAACACCAGACTGCTGGTCATGATCGTTTACAGCAAGCCATTTTTCATCTTTATCGCCATGTTCTGTGTACGAGCGTATGTTGAAGGAAAATAAGGGGAAAGTGACAATGGCTGGAGGGAGGGAGCTGGGAGGGATCGTGCAAGGGGTTGCGACCCCGCGGAGTTAACATGTGCTGCGCCGCTGAATTAGTTCCATCCGTCACGACACGGACCACACAGACCTCGAGCACAGGTCCGCAACGCCGGGCCAACGACTCGTTTCTATGAAATGTTTTCTTCACCATTGCAACGTGGATGCCGGTGATTTGAAATATTTCTGAGCCACTGCGTTCAATATTTCAATGCCAAAAGCTCCAAGGTACAACTGCAAATTTGACCTTCGCAACAGCCAAAAGTGAGCTGCGGGGAGGCGGGGGGCTGTTGTCATGGCGTCGAGCGTCACCTCTAGTTTACGTCCCAACAAAGAAACCACGAAGAATCCCACGTCTTTCTCAGAATGCAGAACGTCAATGGAGTTGATCGAAACCAACGAAATAAAGAACACAAAGCGTTTCAGTGTCGCGTTGCAGCCCCGCTGCTGTTCCCCGGCAGGTTGAGCGGGTGATGGCTTCCACCCCTGCACCCCGTGTCTCCTTCGCGCTAATTTGGGACGGGTCGCGGCGCGGGTTAATCCGCAGGGCGTGGGGCGCGTCACGGCTCCACCAGCACCCCGAGGCGACAGCGAGGGACGAGGTGTGTGTGTGTGTGTGTGTGTGTGTGTGTGTGTGTGTGTGTGTGTGGTGTGTGTGCGTGTGTGTGCGTGTGGTGTGTGTGTGGTGTGTGTGCGTGTGGTGTGTGTGTGCTTGTGCTTGTGTGTGCGTGTACGTGTGCGTGTGTGTGAACCCACGAAGCCAATTTCGGTCAAAATTTATGATTTGCGCAAATGATTTTTTCTTGAAGTTCACCTTCCCGAGCAAAATTTCAGGATATCCAGAATCCAACTGTCAACATTGAGAAGTGCAATGAGCGACTGATGAAAAGCGCATTGTTCGTTTCTTTTCCACCGACCAAATCCCGGACCCGTGATCTCCAAGTGCTCTTGTTGTCAGCTTCCTTAAGACCGAAGACGCAAACAAATGGTAAGTCGAGAAGATTCTACCTTTGTTGTGCATTTGGTACTCATCCATAGTGCCACGAACCCTGCAATAGAGACAATAGCGCCGACATCCAGGGTGATAACGGGCCCCGCACCCCACCTGACCCGCCCATTCAAACCGCATTTCAACCCAACTTATCAAGTCTCGAGTTGCTGGCTTCAGACTTTCATCTCTGATTATCTTCAAGCGTTATTTATGCCAATGTAATAATACTCATCTCTGACTGAAACGCTTCCAATGTGCCGTCCACATGTGAGAAATGTAGAATGTGTAAGCTATCTTTGTGTGAAGGCAAAGTGTGTGTTGCAGCCCTGTACCTGAGTGATAATATTTATTTCAACTGTTGTATGGGAGTGTGTTCCGAGTGGTGAGTGGAGGCCCCTGTTCAGAGGTGTCGGGTCGGGGGATCCTGGGTGGTCCGGCAGCGAAAGTGCATCAGGCTGAAATTGCAGAAGCAGCAACACAGGAAATGGACAAACCAACTGATAGCGTAGCCAGATTCGCAGATCGTCTTTCCCGTCTGAGGTTGACCACAAAACCAGAAAGCAGAAATTTGGTTGTTTTCGAGGAAACAGTGACGAGTGAAGAGCTCCGCATCAGGGACGACAGTTGTTTGATGCTTCATCCGAACAAGTTTTGTTTGTCACTGCGTGTCCCCAGAAAAATTCCCCTCACATCAATCAATGCGCAGAAGTCTGTGCACTTTCGAACAGTACGAGTACTGTTCAGATTACAGAACACAAACGGGGACGAAAAAGGATGTAGTTTTGAGAAGCGGTGGGTCTTTGTCACGGACGAGGTGCCACCACTCCGCCAGAGCAACTGAACTCAATGCGATCCTTTTCTGTGTGTTTGTTGCAAAAAGCAAAAGCAACGAAACACTGATTTCCTGGCGGCTACCAAGGCAATTAGTAATCTTTCTTTATCAAAATTGGCGTGTGCCTTTGAAATCAAATATCGAGCAAAAAACAGGGAAAATGCAGCCTGCAAACACTTGTTGTTATTCGTGAAAAGTTTGAATCGTTGCAAGGCTGAACTCAAAATGTCCGTGGCGACAATTTCTTTTACGTCAGCTTGCAGACTGTGGGTGGATGAAAGACTTTGGTTCCACAAACACAAATATTTGCAGATCTTTGAGTGAACCTCACGATTAGAACATGATATGAGACAAATTGATGCTGGAGTCAACAATTTGTTGTGAGAGAGATAGGATGATGGGTGAAATGCGTTTCTGTGTAACACAGACAGCGGAAGTGACCACTCCACCTGCCTGTGTAGGTTTCAGGGTGAATGGACACCCCGACGGTCTTGCACACATCGGGTCAGCCTTTACGAGGCTGAGTCAAGATATTCTGGGATTGTGCAGGTTCTTGAAACCGCGTGAAGGAAAATAGACTCTGCTGGTCAGTTATTGTCTGAAATCAATCGTGCGCGTCTTATACCTGAACAAAATTCCACAATATCTTGACTGAGCCTCGTACTCTTGGAATTTTGCGACCAGATCTGACTTCATACCGAGGGACCAGAAAAACGCGCTTTTCAACTTCACGACGGCAGCACTGGTACAGGTTCTCGGGAGCACAGGTAGCCACACATGACAGATGGCTGTTGAAATAGCAATGGTGATAGTTGATCAGTGCGTCTCAATTGCAGTCCAGTCTCTTTGATGTGAATCAACACCAGCCCTCGCTGAAGCTGCACCTCTTGACGAATCTCCTCTCCGAGCACTTGGCATCACGTGGCATCTTCTCCAGCTCAAGTGAGTGCCAAATGCTGTCAAGATGATTTGCCCGTTCAGTCTGTCCATTTTACACCCACAGTCGCATTGAGGGGTGAGTTTCATGGGTTTGAAAAGTCTGGGGCGAATGTGTTGATCTTTAGCGGCTGCGGGTTTTGCCTGTGACCAGACCAAGCCAAGAACACAACAAACATTCAAACAGTATTTTTCGTAAATTTCTGGTCCAGACAGAATGCCTGGCATCCAACAGGTCAAATATTTTGAATGAAGCAAAATAATAGCACAGTGAGGACAGACAGGAGAAACTTCTGGTTAAATTTCAAAGCAAACGTCTCTGGTGGTCTTTTACCCCACACTATTTGCGTTACAGGACCCCGCTTCGAGTTTTGACAGTAATATGTTGGGTTTTGTCTTTCCTATCTGTCACGCAGAGTGTTTGAGGCACTAATTTGTAGGTGCCTGGCTCGACATGGGACAGCAGGGGGAGAGAGTGGTGGGTCCGCTGCCGGGGCACGCAGCACCCTGGGCGCACCTTTGACTCTCAGGCAGGGTGGGCGGGAGGGGAGGAAGGAGACCAACATGGGAGGTGGTGAAGTTTGTTCTGATGACTTCGTGGCAGACGCAAAACTGAAGATTTGCTGAAAACGACAAAAGTGCTGGGCAAATTTTCCTGAAGCAATATTTGTGTCAACACTGTCGGCGAAAACCATGCAGCGCACTTCTCAGCAGCAGCAGAGCAGATCTCGCATGACATCGTACTCGCTGTCCAACAGAAACAGTCTCGAAGCTGTGCTTGTGGTGTTTGCAAGTTATGTTGTGTGTGTCACACACACAAATGCGATGACACAAGAAAGTCAAAAAGCAACTCGTCGTCGAGATGTCCACCTTGTCTGAGGGTCATCAACTGCGACTTCTTGCAGGACAGAAGCATTCTAGTTGACCCAGCTGGATTTAGATAGTCCCAAGCCTGAGGCCAGGGGCTCGGGGCAAAACCCTGCAAACTCTCATCACCTCGGGTTGCTCTTGGTGATCCAGCTTCTGGGTTTGGGGTGGGGCGAACTCAGTCTGAGCTGACATTCGTAAGCTTAAGATTGCGCTGGGCTAGAGAAAACTTACTTTCACAGGGGAACCAACTTCAACTTCATAATTTGACAAGCAAAAATGAGGAGTCTTGCACTTTCAGCGCCAAATTAAGGTGGAGGAGGTGAATCACTTTTTCATGGTCAGGGGTCCTGGGCCTGCAGGTCTCCTGAATCTGCTAGCGACTTGGTTTCCCAGAGTACGGTCAGTGAACACAAGCCCAATTTCGCCCTTTTTGTACATTTTCTCAGGTTCATCAGAAAACAAAATGCTTTATTCCGTTGGGTTTTGCCCGGTTCAACAAATACGGGTGAAGCGGGAACAGACTGCAGATCTGGTGGATCACCCAAAGTGAACACACACACAACAGCACCACCTGGTGACGAAACTTGGAACTTTTACAAGCAGCTTCGGTGAAGCAGCATCCCGCCAGAGGTTTGATGTAGATCACCATCGCACGCTTTGAAACAGCGAATGTGGAAAGAGCTGCACCAAACACACGAGAAATGGGGTGTTAGACAATTCAAGTCAGGCGTAGGGCAACGACGATGTTCGAGAAGGAAGCAGCCATCTCGTGTGTTCCTTGAAATGCGGGGAATGTACAAACGTGTCTGTTGGACTTCAGAGATTTCTCCGAGGGAAAGCGATGAAGTGGAACTGCCTCTTTCCACACTTCTGATTTCGGCCGTTTTGAGTCGGACATTCCTCCTGCTCCAGCAAAACTGGTTTCAAAAAGTAAATGGCAACAAACTTTCACCAATTTTGCCAGTTTCATTGAACATCACCAGCATTTCAGATTGCCTTTCAAAACTGCAAATGTCAATTGCATTTTTCAATGCGGTGTCATCTGGATGTCACACTGGATCAATCTGAACAAATTCTGTCTTTCATCAAAACATCTCAATAAACATACGCTTTGCACACAAAAGGTCATTCCAATAGAAAAGGACTGACGAGGCTCATTTCATCAGGATAAACCGCAGGGTCTCAAAAGCAAGTAGATTTCTGTTGCTCTGTTACACCGACACGCGAACAAATCACAGGCTTGGTCGCCTGCAAATCCATTTCATCTGATGTTGACCAAATTAATACCTGACATTCTGGACGTTTTGTTCTGAAAATTGTTCATGTGTTCTGTGTGCTTCTGAGCGAGAACAGGATTCACTTTCCTGCAGCAGCGGTGCGACCTGATTCGTCAGTCCGCTGTCATTTGTACCCAAAGGCGAGTTGTGCAAGCGGCGCAATCTGAGATCATTCTGCGATTCATCAAAGGAAACAAGTCGAGAACCTCGGAACATCTACTCAAGCAGCTTCAATTATGTGAGGTTTTCAAGCTCTCGTGGCGCAAAGGTCACCTACACTCGCATTCTCTTAATTTTCCGCCGAGGAGAAAGATGAAAAAAGATGAAGCCAATTACATGTGGTTCTGCCGCAGTCTTGTCCTGCCATGTCAGCGCTGGACATGGAGCGGAGTGGCGGTCCACCACCGCCGTCCAGAGCTGTACCAAAACCGTTCGTTTTCTCGGGCTCCTGATTTCTGAGGTGATTTGAGGAGGTTGCGCTGTTGAAGGTCGCAAAAAGCGACCAAAACGGTGCAACCGAAACAAATCACCTTCAGCAGCATCTGCCAAAATTATATATTTAGTGTTTTCATGGTCAAGATAAATTTCAAATTTGGATCTTTTGGGTCTTTTCAATTTGTATGGGTCAAGGATAATGTGTGAGTAATGAATTTATCAAGTTTGCGATTTTAGGGTTTTGAGGGCAAAAAGTTCAAATTTTTAGGGTTGCTAAATTTTGGACTTGACTGTTCAAAGTTGGTGGTATCTCAGAATGCTTTGATGAAGGTTTTATATTGATGAAATACAGTATACCGATTGGGTGTTGGACTAGTGCCATTTGGTTTTTATTCATTTTCAAAAAATACATGGTTTTTAGGTTGGGCTAAAGTTTGGGTACAAATTTTAGGATTTTTGGAAAGTGTTCACAACAGATATTTAGCAAAGATTTTAGCAAGCTTTATGTGCAATTTGGTGATAAAGTTTCAATATTCAGATAATTTGGGCAGAAAAGGGTGCATTCTGAAATTGATTTTTTGCATCTATTTATTTGCATTTCAGTCACTGTGTTTTGGTTGCTGTGTTTCAGTTGCTGTGTTTCGGTCACTGCATTTCGGTCACTGTATTTCAGTCGCTGTGTTTCGGTGCTTTCTGAAATCGACGGGAGCTCCATGGAGCTATTTTCTTCAGACGTCAGTTTCCGGAGGAGTCGATTTGGCTTGAACTTTCCAAATTTGAAAGGGCTCATGAGGCGAGAAGCACCGGTAATGAAAAGAGTCCGCGCAAATGAATCAGAGTTAGCGTTACGCGCAGAGCGAGACGAACTTGTGTGATAAACCATGTTTTGCAGGCAATTGGGAGATTGATGTCAAGTTTGTCTTACTCCCAAAATCTGCCGCAGCAAGTTTCACCCAGTTACGCAATCAAAATTCTCCCCTCTTCTGCGCTTCAGGGGAAAAAATTGTTGCTTTGTTGCAACGTTTTTCAAAACGTCGACGTCCGAAGTTCTCTGTTGACAACAGGGAAATTTGTTCCCCTGGAAGCTATGCTGGCTGCCTGGACAACGAAAGCTCAAGAGAGATTGGTTGGGATGTGAGTGCAACAATGTGACCTGTCACACGAGAAGCCTCCCCTGTCACTGGGTTGTTTGTGGTTTGTTGTGGGTTCACTGTTGTTTCTGCCCGTCAGGCCGCCCGCTCAGCATCGAATTTTCAAGTTCTGTCTCTCTTTCTTTTCTCTGGGAAGGGCTGAAGGTAAGGGTTTTTGCATTCTGTCCCCAAAGCTTGAAGCTGGCAACTGCAGGTTACGGTTCTTGAAGGTTCTTCGGTGGTGGGACATCTCACAACAGATTGGTGGCCTGTCTATTCTGCTACAAGCAAGGAAAGGTCAGCAATCAACCATTGGCGAGAGAAGTGTTGCGGACTCCTGACTCGAGTGGTTGATTTATTCCCACCCAAAAGTCGGCACGGAAGTGGACACGACCGCACCAGCTGCTCTCGCTTCTCCTCCTGACAGAGGACAATGAGCGTGGTCAGCAGGGGGGCCGCGGTGAAAATTTATCTTCCAAAACTCGACCAGATGCTTTGAGCTACAAAATCTTTGAGAATTGCACATCTCTATCTATTTGAAAACTTTGAACTTTTCCAGTTTGTCTGGTTGAGTACTTTTCCACAGTCATCCATCGCAGAAGTCTGTTTGTCAACGTCTTGGTCAGGTTTGCTTTCCTGAGCAACAGATCCCTCCGTCGTTGCATTTGTTGTCGTTTTTGCCCTTCGCACCCAGGCCCTGTACGTAGCACCCTCCGGACACAGATCCAGTTTGGCACCCCGCTGTGACCCTACGAGCACAACATGCATATACGGCTTCTCTGACACCCCTTGCACAGTTCACTTGCGCAACGCCTGTGGGATTGCTTTGAGTCCGAATGCTCCAAGTTCCCCAACAGAGCTTCTGCGGGAAGCAGCCTGCCGTTCACTTACATCGGTTTGAGGAGTCCGCAACACTTCTCTCGCCAATCGGTTTGAAGTCCAGCGGTTTGAGAACGCATTCAGAACTCAAGAAACCCCAGTCGTCAGGACCCGCTCCACATGTCCCGTGATGTTTGTTATGAAGTTGTTCCTGCTCGTGGCTGATGGGGTCAGTTGGATTTCCTTCAGCACTTCCACAACTTCACTGAAAGCGAGGAAATTGCGTGGATTGAACACGAACCACTTCTGTGAGCCAAGGAACCCACCCACCTGTTCCATAATGTACACTTCGGACAATAAACGTTCAACCGTACGACGTCTCGTTTAATCCGAATCTTAATCCAAGCTCATCTTCGTGAGACATGAGCGATAATAGGCGCAGGTAAACACGAGCGCGGCGCGGCATGGCGGGAGCGCCAGACGCTGATAAGGAATCTGGGTTAGGTCCGCGAAAAGTACCGTCCGAAGGTCGCGCGCGCACTCACACCTGTATACCTCCAGCGTCGTGTGGGCAACGTCTCAAAACTTGCGTCTCTGTTTACGTTTGCATGGTTACGCGTGAGAACAGAGATTGGAAAAGGAAATGATGTGAGGAGGACACCTGTCAGGACAGAAGTCTGTTTTCTGGAAATTTTGTTTGAAACAATGACCTGATTGAGAAAGTAAACAAGTAAACATCCGAATCCACTGAAGAGAAAGGTGAAGAAGGATTTGGATTGAGAGGAGAACTTGGGGTTCTTTCTGCGATGGAAGTGAAGGTCGTTTTCGCAGGTCTGGTCCTCATAACCTGCATCGCTCTGGGTAAGGCGGACAGGATTGGTCCGAGTCTGTGCATGTGTGTGTTCAGAAGTGTTCTATGTGTGTGTGTGTGTGTGTGAGAGAGAGAGAGAGAGAGAGAGAGAGAGAGAGACATGTGTGCGTGGGTGCTGTTTTGCATCGGTGGTGGATGAACTACGTGCGCCCTTTCGTGCGCGCGCGCGTGTGTGTGCGTGTGTGTAAGAGTACGCGTGCGTGTGAAGTTGTTTGGGTGTGTTGCGTGGGCCAGCCGTGTGAGGTATGCGTGCGCCTTCCTGTGTGAGGAGACTTCGTGCGTGTGTCTGTCTGTGTGTGTGGGGGGGGTTGGGCGCGATCGCGCGTCCCCGTAAAGGAAAATATACATTTGCGTGCTCGTGGAATGTAAAATCCAGCAGAAGACTTGATTTCTCTGCTCGTTTGCACCTGAAGAGGAACCTGTATTCACACCTGTATTCACACCTGTATTCACACCAGGCTCAGCGGTGCAGTGTTACGAGTGTAACGTATGGAAGGCGGGATACGGGCACCTGTGCGCCGAACCCCGTATCCGAACCGACTGCCTCTTCTGTATGAAGCTCGACACACGCATCTGGACCGGCTACTACAAGAACACACCCAGATGTGAGTACCATCCAGGGGCGGTTGCAGAAAGGTCAGGGGGCTCAGCAGAGAAGGCAGCTTTCCTTATCCTGAGAACTCGCCGTGATGAGATCACCCCTCAGCCACACCGGGTGCGCCAGCGCGTCACGCACCATGCGTCAGCGCACATTTGGGGTTAGAACCCATCTGCGATCATGGAGGCGCACACGTACTTCGTGTGAACACAACCATAGATATGTGAGACCCAGTTTGGTGCGCTGAGACCTTGGCATGTGTGATGCGCTGGTGCACGCAGTGTGGCCGAAGGGTCAAAGGTGTTTCGGCACAATCTAAGCAGAGGGAGAAAGTATCGCGTCTGGAGGCCCCTTGATTTGGTGGGTGGTCCCAGTACCAAGGGACGGTGCGGAAAGTGTGTGTGTGTGTGTGTGTGTGTGTGTGTGCGTGTGTGTGTATGTGTGCGTGTGTCTCGGCGGGGGGGGGAATCGGGCGAGGGGCGGATCCAGCAGAGAAGTTAGACAGGCTCTTGTACAGGTGAATCCAGAAGAGATGAAGAAAGAATTGGGTCGCTGGAGGGTGAAAACAAGAAGGGAACGACCAGGCTGTGTGAATTGGACCAGTTGTGATGGCGCTCGTCGCAAAGAGGCAGAAATGTTGCGAGTTTTCGCGAAAAATAGGGACAAAGGGAAGAAACTAATGAATGAATGGATGAATGAATGAATGAATGAATGAATGAAAGAAAGAAAGAAAGAATAAATGAATGAATAAAAGAATGAATAATGAATGAATGAATGAATGAATGTGCGAGTGCATGAATGAATGAATGAATGAATGAATGAATGAATTTCCGGCTCATTCCGTGCGTCCTGTTTCTCCAGACGCCAATACGACAACCCGGATCTGCGCCAACGACAAAGTTCCGCACTTCTCCGACGAGTGTCACCACTACGCGACGGCTGACGGTTCCTCGACGCGCTGTTACTGCGACTCCGACCTCTGTAACCAGGCAACCGTGACGTCAGCGCCGCGCGTGGCGACGCTGCTGCTCATAGCGCTCAGTGGCGCCCTGCTGCGGTGGGCGCTTTGACGGACATGGCGCGTGAATAAAGTTTTGCGCGCGCGTGAACATTTTTCAAAACGCGTGTTTATTTTTTTTTGACTGTGAAACTTGAAGAACTTTTGAACTTGCAAAGCGCTGTAAATTTGCAAATAGCCACGATGTATTTTTGCAAAGAATTTATTTTGTGTGTGTGTGTGTGTGTGTGTGTGTGTGTGTGTGTGTGTGTGTGTGTGTGTGTGTGGAGATTGAAGAAAGGCGCAATTTGCACAAACGCAACACAAAGAATAGAAATTTTGCGTGTTATGCTGGAAAAGGGCAAATTTTGGGAACTTTTATTTTTGCGGCTGACGGTGCAAAATTGCCACAGGAAACAAATGACGTGAAAGCAATGTCGCTCGAGGG
>JAAUXT010128382.1_pt1 | contig 12956 bp, 14 predicted proteins | sample 7278171 | NCBI WGS metagenome assembly JAAUXT01 (sample SAMN14350112, study PRJNA611818) | marine sediment metagenome | isolation source: surface marine sediment (1.8m) | place: French Polynesia: Moorea | collected 2018-08
AGCGTGACCCTCGCATGCTGACTCACCATCATTGCAGTGGATGAGCATGACCCTCACACGCTGACTCACCATCATTGCAGAGCATGAGCCTGACCAACGCATGCTGACTCACCATAGTCGCAGTGGATGAGTGTGACCCTCGTACGCTGACTCACCATCATCGCAGTAGATGAGCATGACCCTCGCATGCTGACTCACCATCGTTGCAGTGGATGAGCATGACCCTCGCACACTGACTCACCATCATCGCAGTGGATGAGCGTGACCCTCGCATGCTGACTCACCATCATTGCAGTGGATGAGCATGACCCTCACACGCTGACTCACCATCATTGCAGTGGATGAGCATGACCCTCGCATGCTGACTCACCATTGTCGCAGTGGATGAGTGTGACCCTCGCATGCTGACTCACCATCGTCGCAGTGGATGAGTGTGACCCTCGTATGCTGACTCACCATCATCGCAGTAGATGAGCATGACCCTCGCATGCTGACTCACCATCGTTGCAGTGGATGAGAGTGACCCTCGCACGCTGACTCACCATCGTCGCAGTAGATGAGCGTGACCCTCGGGTTGATGCGACGCGTCGGGCCGTCGCTATTCTGACCCTTGATCGGGTGGATGCGCACGAACTTGGCGACGATCGGAGGGTCAAAGACGTGCATCATCTCCGTCACGGAGTCCGTATTCGCCAGAAATCTCTGTAATGCGCAGGTGGGAGAGGGGATTCATTTCACGTTCGGGCACGCGCGCCGATTTCGTTCGTCTGGCTCTTACACCCCACGCGTGGGGGAACCAATAAAAACACAGAGGTACGCAAGTTTTGCTGGACGTTCACAGGGTATGATGATCACGTTTCTGGTTTGGGCTGCTGTCAACGAAGCCTCTTTTCGTGACTCACGAACACGGGAACCACGAACCTCGAGCGTTCCGAAGCTGGTCCTGTAGAAGCTGAAACTGCTGCCGTCGTTGGAGTAAGAGACCACAAACTGTGACATCCAGGTTTGAGAAGGCAGGAAATAGTTTTCCGTCGTCTCTTCATAAAAGCCACCTGACCAACGAGAGAAACGCACGAACGCCTTTGAGACCCTTGGGTGCCATGGAACGTCACACAACTGCAACCAAACAAGTGGGAAATTCTATTGGCTGCCAGCACTTTGTTGTACCTTGTGTTTTGACGCCCCCGATTGTTTTGGCAGGCTCGGCGAGGTTGAACTGGATGTACTGCTCGTTGAGCAGCCCGTCCAGATTACTCGTGTCCTCATAGGTCAGTTCCAGAGGCGCCCCCGCGTAGTGCAGCACGAAACCCTGCAGTCTCGAGTCGATCTGAAAAAGAACACCAACGGGAAGAACTGAGTCCTTCGGGAACTGCTGCGGACAAAGGGCGCCGTGCACAACCATGGGCAGAGAAGCAAGTCGCCCAACTGTGTTTGAACAAAGCGAGCAACAAGAGGCAAACAGTTTTCAGACGAAAGGGGGAATTGGTACACGGTTCACCCTGGGCCTTGAAAATGGCACATGGAGAAAGATTCTGGCAGGCTCCCTTGGGTCTTTTTTTGCATATAACTGGCTGCGCTCTGGAACGTGAGAAGCTCGTCACGGAGCATCACAGCTTGACTGGTGTGGTGCTACTGCGCTGGCTTTGTCGGAACTGCGGCGGCGACGGCGGCGGCGGCGGCGGGACGCTGTGACTCACGTCGAACTCGACGCGCTGCTCGTCGTGTACGAGGAAGGCGGGTGGGGACTGCATCGCCGTGATGTCCGTGCGCTCCGTGTCCACGATCTTGTACGTGCCCGCCAGCGTGATCCACGACTTGAGGTCCGCGCGGCAGTCTGACAGCAAAAATAGATAAACAGGTTCTGCTGAAAACGCCCCGTGTGACAAGACGAGTTGTGTCATTTCGCGCACACGTGTGAACTTTTAACTCTCTCTTCAACCTTGCCCGGTCGGTCTCACGCAGGTGACCTCCAAAACACTTGGCGCTGTCAGGAACCTACGCTTTTGTCACCAAAAAACAGAACGGCTCCTGAGGATCGGCGCCTCACCAAAGCTTGTGAAATCGAAATCCCAACGCCGACACTCCCGAGAATTTGAACAAGGAAGTTGTTCAATCAATTTTCAGTGTGTCCTGTGCGGGCCATCTTTTGATGAAAGAGAAAAGTTCCTTTTTGTCTGATTGATTTGAATAATCCTCGTACTTACACGAGCAGCATGCTTTGTACGTGAACTCCTGAGAAGACGTGAAGTGAAGCAGAGCTGAGATCAGTAGCAATCTCATTGTCGGTGTTGGTGCTGATTTCTCCTCAATGACTGTTTTTGACTGCAAGGTTTTCAATATTTCACATGGCGTTCAACTTTGCGATATTTTTTCGAGCGAAAACTGATCAAAGACGCTTTGACATACGAGTCCGACATTGATCACAGAGTGAAGAATAAATTGTGCGATTTCAGGTTGAACGGCGGTGTCAAATAACTGTTGGGACATTTAATTGGTGCTGAGTTTCTTTCTGCTTTGGTAACAAATGGCAAAACGGTCTCATGTCCATGTTAGTACGTCACTGAAGAAGACTTCACGGAAGAAATCTTGGTGCGTCTGTGCATGATGTGATTCAAACGGGAATATTTTCAAGCATCATGCTGCGATACATCCTCCTAGCGCACGCCTTGGCGTTTGCCGTCGTTTCCCAGAACGTTGAGGATTACGCCTCCTGCTGCAGCTGTAAGTAGGCGCAATTTCACTGATTTCTGGGCTGTTAAATGAAAGAACCAAACTCTGGCGGAGCAGAACTGTTTGAGTGAGGCTAACTGTGAAGACAAAATGAAGACCTCGTACCATGTCTTGCTGGTCAGGGACAAACAGCAAAACGTGGCGAATCAAGGCAAGAGTTGCTCAGATTGTAGATCAGAGCCCCAGGATTGGATCAGCGTCGCTCCTGCGTGGAACCTGACTATAGAAGGCCACTTCATCACCAAGTTCGCCGACCCGGCCAGCTACCTCGTTGCGGTTTGTTGTCCAAGCTACTCTCACTCCGATCGAATCACTCCTTTGAGGTTCAGTCCGAAGCGACAAGAAGGACTGCAGGCCCAGAACTGAAGGACCACTGCAAGGCTCTGACCAGCCTCGGCGTGTGTTTCAGGATGAGGTGCAGCACCGCCCGACGGTGCTCGAGCGCGAGTACTTGCTCCACTACGCAGGCGCGCCGGTCGTCATGACGTACGAGGGGCTCGAGAACGCTGACGTTATCCTAAACGAGCAGTTCGTCGAGGTACGTCACACATCATGACGGGCTCTCAGCAGGGAGTTTAAGCCAGCGTTCCGTCACCCTTGCCAAAGTGGCCAAAACGGGGGTTTGCAGGAAATTTTGCAAAATATGTGGCACATCGCTGACACTTGTTACGCCAAGGACCTGATCAACAACGCATTGAAAGAAGCCTCTTGTCCGGTCAAAAAGACTAGCACCTTGGGTTATCGTTCTCGCCAAAGATCCCCTTCTGGTTCATGTTTTGGAGACCGTAGCAATCGTTGCAATTCCTTTGAGTACAGAAGCCAAGACAAACTGTGAAGTCTTCACCTGAACACAATCCTGTGTTGTCCAACAGATGGACCTGACGACGCGGAAGATGATCTCCGGAGTGATGATCCAGGGCGGCTTCTACGAGGACCTCACCGGCATCCTTTTCGAGCGGCGCGAGGTCTGGGTGACCGAGTTCGCCGTGTCCTACGCCACCGCCGAGGGGCAGCCCTTCCGATACGTGCTCTACAACGGAGGCGTCCAGGTCAGCTGGCCTCGTCACTTGCGTCACCTGACGCGCACACGGGCGTCACGTTTCTGCCCTGACTTGGCACGAAAATGAGAGAACTTGTCTGTCTGTCTGTCTGTCTGTCTGTCTGTCTGTCTGTCTGTCTGTCTGTCTGTCTGTCTGTCTCACGTACGCACACAAACACGTACACCGTTTCTCTTTTCGACAGCGATTTGGTGGAACGACGAACCACTACGACCACCAGATGGTGGGCTTTGCGCAGCCATTCGAGGCAGAGTTCATCCGGATCCACCCGCTCAAGGCGGAGAGCGATCTGGGCAGCGAGAAATTCGCCATGATGCGTGTCAACGTCATCGCCTGCTACGCTAACAGTGCGTACCGTGCGCAGCGGTTCCTGGGGCCACTAAATGACCTGAACCGACTGACACTGAACAAGCAACACAATCCCACACAAAACAACAAAATATTTGTCACTCATTTTCAAGTTTAAAATCTCAGCATTCTTTCCATCAGATTTGTGAATGACGAAACAGCGCGTTGTGTGCATCGAACTGCATTTCAATTTTACGGGTGGGTGTGTACGTTCCCTCTGCGTCTTTCTACATGTGACAGCGGTGTGCCTCACCCCGCGAGTCAACTGCGAGATGAACCTGTGGTCTGAGTGGTCGTCCTGCACCAAGGAGTTCGTCGGGCCCCGGCGGCACCGCCAGCGCTCCGTGCATCGCTACAACTCGTGCGGCGGCACCGTGTGTCCGCATCTCCGCGAGACCGAGGTCTGCAGCCCCGGCTTCCGTGAGTACCAACTGGGATTTGTTTGGGGGGGGGGGTGCGAGTTTTTTGCCGCAAGAACATCCTGTTTGTCTTGTGCGGGAAAGGAAACCAATTGGGTCCACTTTCTGTGTGTCTTGGATCACGTTGCGTTTGACACACAGACAGAAAACACCCGAAGCTCCTTCTGCAGAGCACTGGTTCCAAAGTCGATTTCTGCCGTTTGTTCACGGAATGAAAGCTGAGTCTTGTGATTTTTGACGCTGAGTTTATCTTTGCTCCAGCACTGTGGCTGCTGCTGCTCATCATCTTCCTCTGTCTGCTGCTGGTCGTGGTCGTCGTCGTCATCATCGTCGTCGTTGTGCTCAAGAAGAAGAAGAAGAAGGAGGAACAGCAGGTCTTCGTCACGCAGGAGAAGCCGGCCGAGAAGGCCAAGAAGAAGAAGAGAAGTAAAATGGCGTTGACACAGCATAAAACACTGACAGTTTTTTGAGAGAAGCCTGTTTCTTAATCTCTTATCTGTGACCATTGTGTTTTGATTACAGACAAGAGATTCAGAAAGAACGAGGAGGGAGAAATGGAGGAGGTTGACGCCACTGAAACCGTCAAGGACAAACCTCATGATGATGACATAAAGGACGAAGTTGATGATGACATCGAAAAGAAGGTGCGAAGAGACTGGTGTTCCATTGAAGGCAGAGGATGGTACTACTCATCCATGAATCTGTTTCAGTCAGCCAAGTGTGCCGAAACTGTCGAAAGGCATCAGATGTCACTTGCAACAAGGGATGTTGGTGCAACAAAGGGCACCAAAACTCCCCTGGTAGCGGTGGTGTGCACTTCACCATCTCCCTGTTGTCAGGGGATTCTGACCAAAACTGGCAGAAAGTGCAACAAATTCATTGGAAACACACACACACACACACACACACACACACACACACACACACACACAACTGGTCTAATTTCCGTGCAACCAAGAAGCAAAGAAAAGAAACCAACTCACAGGGTGCCTTGACTTTTGCATGGTTCTGAGGAGACACATAAACAGCCAGATTTGGATGACTTTTCACAGCAGAACTGTTGCACCTGCAGACAGAAGCACTGTTTTTCAGGCGGCGGGCAACGCGAGTGACGATGACATCAAGAAGACGGAACCGGCGGACGTACCACGAAAGGAGTCGATGACGGACGAGCAGCTCGCCGCCGCCTTCCTCGCTGAGGACCAGGCGCAGGTGCGACCCCGCGCAGGGGTGGGTGGGGGGTGGCCGGGTGGTGAGGAGGAGGCCGCGTGGGGGTCAGGGCAAACGGGGTGGGGCGGGGGAGGTTCGGTGGGGAGAGGGCGTGGCCAAGTAGATTGAGGGTGAGTCCAGGTGGGGTGAAGGTGAGGCCAAGGTGGGGTTAGGGTGAGTCTGGGTGGGCTGAAGGTGAGGTGAGGTGGGAAGAGGGGTGAGGCGAGGTGGGGTGGGGTGGGCTGAGGGGGAGAGACTGGGTGGGGTGAGGGAAGGCCAGGTAGTGAGGGGGAGGTCGGGTGGGGGAGACGAGGTGGTAGGCTGCCGTGGGTGAGCGGGAAAGGCCGCGTGTGAGTGGAAGACCGGGTGGGGTGAAGGGACAAGCCATCACGTTTCAAAGACCTTCAACAATGCTGGAAACTGTTGGCTGTCTTATTTTTAGGAAGAAGAACATCAGAAAAAGAAAAAGAAGAAAAAGAAGAAGAAAGTGAGAAGAGAGTCTGTGGGAGACATCGAACCGGCGGACGCTCCGACCAACATGTACCACGTGGGTGTAGAGTCTACCGGCTTTTGTTCGTCTTCACAAGTTTCGCGAAAGCAAAGTTTCTGCACACACATACACATACACACACGCACACTGCACATCGTCAGCGGAACTCCGTTTCTCCGCACAGGAGGATGAGCTGAAGCACGCTCCCCCGGCCCCGGTCGTCGTCGGCGCGATGGACGATCCGCTGCCAGGAAGCGAGAAGGAACGAGAGGCGAGAGGGGACAAGCCAGGTACGACGTGTGTGTGTGTGTGTGTGTGTGTGTGTGTGTGTGTGTGTGCGTGTGTGTGTGCATGTGAGCCACAGTCTTGCGGAACAAAACTTGCCCCTTGCAGGTAGTGTTTGGGCACAATTGTAAAATGTGCGAAACCAACATGGAAGAATGAATAGTCGGTCCAACCTCGAATGAACTGTTCAAACAAACCAGTTCCCTGTTCAATTCTTTTCATCCAGGCACGTCTCCGAGGAACGAACCGAACCTGAACGACGAGCTGGATGCGTTTGAGCGCGAAATGCAGGACATGGACACGTACCAGGACCCTCCACCCTACGTGCCTTGAAAAAGCTTCAGCCACATGAAAACTTCCTGCAATAATTGATGCTGTTGCGCCACAACATTTTCGATGTGTTTTGTTGTTTGATGCAAAAGGATATGAGGACATTGGTTTTTGTATCTCCGGCAATCCTGAAGGGCGAAAACTTGGGGGTGGGGCAATACTATTGAATTCCTGGTATCTGCACAGCGTGTTCCTGAGTCAGCGTGTGCGCAACTGTAATTCTTAGAATATCTGCAAATTTGTACACAGTCATCATGAGGACAAGAGATGAAATCCATCCGCTTTGGTCAATCCGTGTTCACGATGAACAAACACTGTTGCAAAAGCAAAGGAAATGGTCGTGTATTGAATTTCGTGGCGCTTGAATTTGCACCTGGCCTGGGCAGCCACGGAAATCTCCCGAGTCAAAAGCAGTTTTATTTGGGATGCAGGTGCACGCCTAATGCGGTTGTTGACAAACTTCACCAGTTGATCGAGTGCAAATTATTTCCTCAAAATCACCACTTCCCAGCACTGTATTGTAACCAAGACCAAGACAATGGGTGTGGACAATGAGGACATCTGAGGACCAAGAGTGAGTTTGAAGATTCGGCATTTGATGCGTTCTGTTTCCTCCTCAGCGGACAATGCCATCAAAACCTGACATGAAAAGGTTGGTTCACAGGGCTGTTGACATTTCTCCAACAAGCGTGACTGAAATAATCCAAAATCACGACCATAAAATGCACATCAACGCTGAGACTATTGTCTGCCGTAGTTTGGGCCACCTCGCCGTGTTAATAAAGAAAGTTTGTTTGCCTTTGCCCAACTTTTCACCTCTGAACATTAGGACTTGTTTGCACAACAGGTACCCAACATCACATCTTTTTTGGGTGCTGAGTACTCTCTGAGAACAGGGACCGTTCAAGATGCTGCAACATGGTAAAAAAATCTACGCAACATTGCCTGCATGGCTTTTCCCCAGTGTACAGTGATTGCAAGTGCAGTCGATGGGATTTTTTTCTGACTTCTTGTTGCTGAAACAAATTTCTGAGAAAAGTCTTTCATGTCGCTCCATTTTCCCTGCGCAGGTAAACCGCATCTCACGGACGGTTCTTGTGATCGCGATGGAAAGTCCCTTGGTTTGTTCCTCAGAACCACCGAGATGAGCCTTATTTGCATACAGCTAAAATCCAAACAATTAACACTGAAAAAAGTGCAGTTTCCAAGAGAATTTGGCGTAAGTATGCAAATTGAACCACATACACACATTACCTCCAAAAACAGTGCGGTGTCTCCAAATATGGGTCAGAGAGTTCGGGACTTTGGAAGGACCAAACGTGGGTCGGAGCTCAGGGTTCTCGGTTTCCTGGAATTCACAAATTGGGTTTGCGCAAAGGCAACCGGTGCAGAAAAAGAAGAATTGGAATAGCAGTTTCAGTTGAGCTCACAGAACTTGGATAACCTTCAAAAATGCAGGTCGACGCGTATTACAGTTACCCACAGCTTCCATCTGCACAGACGTTGAACCAGGTGTGTGTTGCTGCAGGACCTCGAGCCCTGGATCAAACTTTTGCGCTTTGTTGGAAAAAACTTGGGGTGTTGTTTCAAAGTAATGAATCTTGTGGCAAATCTGAACCGTGCACGCCATGTCGAATCGTGGTCGAACGGAACTCGATTCGGAAACAAGTGAGAACAAGGCTCGTAGGCAAGGCGTCACAAACTCGGGGTTTGACTGTTGCCTTGGTTTTGCTGTTTTGAACGGTTAAACTCCCCAGAGATGACAAAATCCATCAAACCGCACTGAAAGGCATGACTCTGCATTTGTATTGATCATTGCTTCTGTGATTCCACAAACAGAAAACGAAGTTCTACAATGACTACAAGACACGGGGGATGTGGCCGTGGGCGGCACCGGGCTCCTGGATCCCAACCACCTCCCCGTACTACGTGCCCCGGCAGGAGGGCGAGGAGATGCCCAGGGCCCGCAAGCAGACGTGCAGGAACAAGGGTCCGCTGTACTGCCTCCTGCTGCTGCTCGCTCTGCTCATCGTCACGGGCTCCATCCTCACCCCGGTTCTGCTGCTCGTTCGGAACAACGGTGAGTCAGACGGTTGAGGCCAATGTTCTGTCGGAATGCGAGAGTGAGTGTAAAGACCGTGACCCTCTGAGGCGTTGCAAATGTAGACGAAGTTGTTCAGACATCAGGCGTTGAAACCACTGGAGAATGACGAAGTCTTGTTGAATCAGACTTTTCTCCACCGCAGCGATGGTGCGTGTGTGTATGTGTGTGTGCTTGTGTGCCTGAAACTGAATACGAGTCCAGTCCACCAATCGATGTGCGGGTTTATGGTTGGTGTGTACACAGCTTTGCAATGGTGATCACTGGTCAACTTTCGGTCACAAGACAATGAATTTTTGGACCTGGAGCAAGGCCCGGATGAACCAATCGTTTCATACAGAGCAAGCCACTGCGGTGAATGAATCAGCGGGAGTCTGGAGGCATTCTCGAATCATGATCACTGCGTGGTTTCACTCGTCAGCATCCATGCAAACTGCATTCAACCCGTCCTTGACTTGTTCTTTGCTCAGAGAAACCTGAACCCTGGCTGTGAGTTTAGCCTCAAATGAGCGACTGATGTCGTGAGCAATTAAAGACAAACACCACGAGAATAAATAACGAACCTGGGTGGGGTGACTTTCTGTATTCGCTGACTTCTGCTTTTTCGTTTCGGTGAGAGCTACCGCGAAGCCGCAGAACTTTCAGCAAATACCATTCTTCCTTTAGTGCGCAATTTTGTGTAGTTCTCAACTCTTGTTGTGTTCACCCCAGCAAAACTACCATTCACCATTGACATATCCTTTCTTTGCGTTTTTTTTCAGTCAAATGAATTTCTGCCCCCATGGTAATCCAGGGTAGTGTCGTGGGGAGCAAGCCTTTCGGACACTGGATTCTGAGGTCATTTCAGTAGAAACTGTCTTCGCTCGTCCATAGTTGTCTCCAATTGATGAAGCTCAATTGAAAAGCAGGGCAACAATATTGTGCTGAAATCTTGCAACTAATGTTGCGAACAAGAGGGACAGGTAATTCAGTGTGACCTGCATTTGCTTCAGTTTTTGGGCACCAATGTAAACAAAGTGAAGGAACGAGGGTCAGTCCGTCCAGTTCCATTTCCTTTTCACGCAGCATCGTGGAAAGCGGACGTCCCGTGTTTGCTGTGCCTGACAGACAAGTTTCAGGGACATTTAACTCCCATTCGTGACTGGGTTCTATTTGCGAATCCTTCCTCTTTCGAGTCATTGAGATTTATTCTCCTCGTGCATGGATCAACGTGCAGTGAAGAGAGCATAATTTGGCCTAATTAAACAGTGTCTTTCCTATTTTTAGACATTGAAAAGCTCTTGCAAACTGATTGTGACATGAATGTGTGGTTAGAGTGTACGCACGGACTTGGTTTGGTGGTTCATCACACCAACGATGACACGTTTTCTGTTTTGGTCATTTCAGACAAAGAAGACAGCAAATACACAGGAAAACTTGGTGTGTAACCTTCGTGAGTTCTAAAATTGATTCTGTAAAAACGTTCTGGAAGCTGAGAATTGCAGAGGTGACCTGATTCCTTGATGGTTGTTTCCGTTTGCTTCCAGCGGCGTATGACGGCAGCATGAGAGTAGTGAACTTGCAGTACAGCAGAGACCTGTCCCAACCCAGTTCCTTCTCATACAAAGTGCAGGAAAATGACATAATGTCCAGGGTGAGTCCCTGAAGCGAACACAGACAATTGCATACAAATTCCCCGTTTTAGGCTTTGTGGTGCTTGTTTTGGCACGAAATTGAACTGATTCGAAAACTGTCCAATAACCTCGTATCTCAAATCCATTTTTTCAGTTGAACAAGATATTTCAACAGAGTGAACTTTCAGACGCATTTGAAGAGAGCCAAATACTCTCATTTGGGTAGGTTTCATTTTCGGCAAATGCCAAGATTTTTGGTTCACGCAATCTGCACCCACATACCTCTCATCGTTCCCTTTGTCCAGCCGAGGGAGCCTGGTGGTGAAGTTCAGGGTACTGTACAGGTCAGAAAGGCAAAACAAGCAGCTTGGTTCACCCGAAGGCGAGCTGGTAAGTTTCTTTCAAACAGATGCGTGCAAACGAAAACGACGTACAAGACAAAATGTGCAGATTCCAAGAAGAACAAACAGACCAGAGACTGCATTGTTCAGCGGTATATTGATGGGACAAACTTGAGACTTTGTCTCTGCTTTCAGACACTGACGATAATTCAAAATGACATTGCAAAGGGCCGTTTCGGTCAGCTGGACGGTTTCCAGATTGATGACTTGATAGTTCAAAGTTCCCCACTCATAAAAGAAGGTAAGGTGTGCACCTTTCCAGCAGATCCAAGATTCATTCCTGTTGAGCCCATTCCACTTGTCACGTCCGATTCTGATTCCAAGTCACTTTCGTCGCGCTTCTTCTTCAGACGGAACCGAGTGCGCAGTGGATACTTGTCTTCACGGCGGAAGCTGTGTGGAAGAAAGACTCAAATACACCTGTCTCTGCACGAAAGACTGGCGAGGCAAAAACTGCGAGTGTGAGTTGCGGCCAAGTGTTCCAAATGCCTTTTGAATCTGTTGCCCCAAACTCCAAATCATATTTCCAGGGTTACAAGTCTTCTGAAAGAAGTTCACTTGCACGTGGTGTACTTGTTTGCAATTCAGACAACGTGAACAGCCCGTGTGTGGCGCAGCCCTGTTCTGCAGGATACGTGTGTGAGGCCAGCGGAACAGGCTACAGGTGCAAGTGCGTCGTGGACGGCTGCAGCTCCGATCCAGGTGAGACAAATCCAAACGTCTGGCTGTCCGTGCATCCTTCAGCGCATTGGAGTTGCAGTCAGCTTGACTTTCCGGAGTGAAGTCTGTCACAGAACGTCTGAAAAGAAAAATAATCACGTCTTGTAGGTCCCGTCTGCGATGACGACACCTGCAACAAACACGGAGACTGCACAATTCTGCCGCAAAACACTGGCGTGCATTGTGAATGTCGCGCGCCTTACATCGGGCAGAAATGTGCAGGTTTGCATCCACGTCCTCTGCGCAATTGCCAAGCGTACGCGTTGTATCTCCCTGTCAAAAATACATTTGGATGCAAGCAAAGTGAATTTTCTTTGCAGTGGAGGACCCGTGCAAGGTGGAGAACCCGTGTGAGAACGGAGGGAGGTGCGAGGTGGATCTGACGGACGAGGAGAACCCTCGCGCCGTCTGCCACTGCTCTGAGGACTTCTTGGGCGATACGTGTGAGCGAATAGGTACGCACAGCGCTGGGCTGACTGCACACCTCACTGTCTCCCAATCAGGAAACGTTCAAGTAACGAGTGTCATCACAAAGTTTCGGAAGCTGAAGACAACGTGTCGACGCATCTTATCTTTCTCTCCTGCACAGCGTTCCCGGTTTACGACTGCAACGCGGAACTGGTCGGAAGCACGGGCAGCATGGCGGCTCCAGAGTCCAACCTGACCAACGATTTCTACACGTGTCAGTGGACCATCGCCCCAGAAAACACGGACTTTGACGTCATCCAGATCGAGATGGCCAGCTTTGATTTCGTGAATGACGGAGACCACAACTGCTTCGGTAAGACTGAACAGAGCTATGTTTTCAACAGAAGTCCAAGAGAATACCTTACTTCGTTGGATTTTCAGGTGGAAAAGAAAGAAAAATTGAGTAAATTTCAATGAGAGAAAATTCAGGTCAAAGGAAACTTTACTTCTGCATTTTGCTTCAGGAGACAAGTTGGGGATCCAGCAGATTGCCCCGGGCACAACTCAAGTAGTCGTTCAAAAGTAAGTGAACCATCAGAAGGGAGCAAACCTCAGAACTTGTGCAGAGCAAGAACGGAAATAGACATGACGAGCGGATTCAGAGGCAAACTGAGGACACGACCGGCTTGCTTCCAGGATTGAGATTCTGGTCATTGTCTCAGAAAGGGACACTGAGAGCCAATCTGACATCCCTGTCTGCGGGGGGGGGGGGGGGGGGGGGGGGGGGGGGGGGGGGGGGGGGGGGGGGGGGGGGGGGGGGGGGGGGGGGGGGGGGGGGGGGGGG
>JAAUXT010084590.1_pt1 | contig 12949 bp, 15 predicted proteins | sample 7278171 | NCBI WGS metagenome assembly JAAUXT01 (sample SAMN14350112, study PRJNA611818) | marine sediment metagenome | isolation source: surface marine sediment (1.8m) | place: French Polynesia: Moorea | collected 2018-08
AGCAATTGGTCACGGATGAGCACGTTCCTTGTAGAATTGCACCAAGTGAAGTGCGTCGATGCGACTGTTCAAGACATGATAATTGTCACTTTGACTTGATAGATCCTCGTACATCAAAAATTGACACAACAGAAGTCGGTCTACTTTGAGTGCCATCATGTCTTGCTCAGTTGTTTCGATACTCTTGCGGTATCGTTTTCAGTTCCACCTTACTGGACTCCACACGGCGACCGCATTTACTTCATCTCAAAGGACTGCACAACCATCAACCAGTGTGCGACTCTGCAGAAGCAGAGCATAACTCATTGCAAGAGGGATTGGTACGCGGACTGGGGGTGCTACGAATGCTGTGCAGGAGATTTGTGCAACTATTACGTGACGGTGAGTGAGATCATCACCCATCCTTGTCAGTTCTTGGTGAGGAATGAGGCTCACCGACACCTCAAAAAAATCGGTCAATGAAAACATCTCAATTTTACGTTTTGAACACAAGACTTTAGATCTATATGTGCCCAATTTTTCAGCTTGACGGAAACAGGGTGGAACCGCGTCTGCTTGTTCTGCTGTCGGCAGCAATCGCAGCCGTGCTGTCCAGCTGCAGGCTGAAGGTTCTGTCATCGTGAACAACAATCTTTTCAGCTTTCTTGGCTTCCAACTGTAAGGTGTTAAAATGGCATGGACGACATGTGAGAACATTTCCTCTGACTAAACTGAAGGTTTTACAGTTGCACGGTTTGTGAATCTCGTGCTGGAAGTGAAAATTTATGATCTGCAAGTCAAAAAGATTTCAGGTATGCACTCATGTGAACGACGTAATGAACATTGACGGCTGTAGGAAAGACGAGTACTCACTATTTGGGTCGAGATGCGTAGCAATGGAGACTGAAATTGTGAGTACAAGTCTTTTGGACAGAGTTCAATATTCCTCATATGGTACGGATGCTATTTCTGTAGAGATACGGTACAAAAATTGAGACAGATAACGGCATCCGTGCCATATCCTGTCCGTGTCAACAACTAAATACTCCATTGCCACTACACACTCCATTTGTATCCAGATATTTACTTTTGAAAATAAAGTTTTGTACAAACAATAAGGCTGCTGCGCGTTGTTTGTCGTGGGAAATAGCGTTTTTGAACATGTTTGAAAAATGTGTGAAATCCTGTCGGCCTGTTTGACATACCAGGGTTGGTGGGTCAGACCTATTAACAACAGAAAACGTCGAGGAATAAATCTTGTACATTTTTTAGCGCGCGGTTCGGTCTTCCGCGTGCTTAATGTGATCACCATCAGTGTGTGTGTGTGGACATGTTGAGTCGGGGGGGGGGGTAACTCAACATGGCAAATTCAGGCAATTTTTTTCATTTTTCATTTTTTTGCCATGTTGAGTGACCCCCCCCCCTAGTAACTCAACATCGGCTGGCTGGCTGACTTAATTCACATGGAAATTTTCAAAAAATTTTGAAATGGCCAAAAGAATCTTCGGGTGAATTTTTTTTTTTTTTTTTTTTTGCGTTGAACCGCGCGCTTTTTAGGCGATAGCCTTCTTGTTGGACACTGTTACGCTCACCCATTGCTGAGTACCGGTACTTTTGGATATGTTCAGGCTTTAACACCCCATGCCCGAGAATCACACACACTCACTGGGGTGATTCCAATGCTGAAGCCGATCTGCAAGCTGAAAGGTGGCGATCAAACTGAAGTCTTTGATCCAAAAGCCACTTTTATTTTTTGCCCGAATGTGCAGTCTGGCACTGCAACATGCTGACCTTCAGCATGCGAATCGTCGCATCGGGGTCGCCCTCGTACATCGCAGGGTGGAATGGAGTTCGGAGACCGCCGCCTACCTTTCAAATTCCAGGGGCACCCATCCGTGGTTGTCATTTCCCTGCCTGGCGTACCGCGTTTTTGTTCTTTCTGGAAGTTCGAAGAAACAACTTGACAACTGATGGACCTTCTCAACCTGCAACGGCCAAAACGCACATTATATGTCAGCAGTCTGGAAAAACAATTGTTGTACTGAACAAATAAAACAATGAGAAAGGCAACTTCGCTTGTCACTCTCTCGAACAACTTTTCAATGCTTGACTGTGAACTAATGTTGCATCACCACCCATTTACGTTTTCATTATTTATTTATTTATTTATTATTTGGTAGGCGTGTTGTGATTCATGCATATATGAAGAACGAATAAACTGATTTGGGACAAAGCAAGCGTGCACTCCACAGTGGTGGAGTGTTCGACTTCAAATCAAAGACCCTGGGTTCAAAGCCACTCCAACTTGAATTCTTTTCACGGCAATGTGTGTGCGTGTGTGTACGCGCTCGCGTGCGCAACCAAGAGACAATCGACATGATGTCACAGACCGAACTGACACCCGCACAGAAATTGTGGGACAATGAAATTGGATCGACCTTGCCTTGCGGATGCACGTACCTGACTGCCTGGAATGCCATGGTTCAACAAATATACGAATCCAATCGTCGAGAAAGCGTCCGTGATCTCCTTCGCTTTTTCCTTCAGCAAATTCTCATTCTCAGAACGTGAAGAAGTCAGTCCCCCAACATCCACCAACGGGATGAGTTGAGATCCTGTGCACATAAAATCCTTGATTATCGCTCACATAATATTTCTGCTTTTCGTCTCAATTGTCAAATGTGTGCAGTGCGCACATCACCGAGTGATTCTAAGATAGCATACATTTATCATATGACTATATCATGTTAAATATCAGCTTTGTTCTTGATAAAAAATAATAAAAAATCCAACTGACCCTGCTGTTGCGCCATTCCTATTGGCATCTGAGGGGAAGGTCTTTCAGCATCTGATATGGTAGGCTGAGACGGAAACTTGTGTGAAGTTTCAACATTCTTTTAAACTTGGAATGTAGCAGTGAAGCGTTTGTTGCTGACTGCAAAATTGTGAAAAGAGCAACTACAAGACATCGTGGTCAAAGTGACATCACTTTCGTTGAAGAAGCAACCAGCATTGGGAGATCGACCCTCGTGGTTTTATCAGGCTTGGAAAAAGCATGGTGAGCAAACGACTTGAAAACATCACACAAGAACATTGCACATTCTTTGTACTCGTCAACAAAAACGTTTCTCTGGTAGCTGCAGCAATGTTCTTCCACAAAAGTGTGTGTGTGTGTGATGCAGTGAGAGCAACGATGCTGGGTGTCCCCAATTCAGATTTCTAGTCCCATGTTAAAAAGTTTCAAAGGTGGCAACATTGTTTTCACCATGTTTGACTCGTCTCACTGACTGTGAACAGAACTGTCGTCAGGCACAGATTCAGAACAAAATGCAAATGTTCCTTCTTTGCGTACACAGGAGGAAGAGGAAGAAGACAGTCCTGGTGTGACAGAGTTTACGCTGTGCCTTGAGATCGTCTACAGTGACGAGGACAACGAAAATCTCGTCAATCACATGAGAGATTTCAAGTTGTACGAGAAAATGGCAGGCGAAGATGTACGTTTTCACACGGTTTGAAACAGTTGCGCTGTGTCAAACAGTCGCAGGGAAGTCGTGTGCGAGAAAGAAAAGGCTTTCGGCGACTTCATGTCACAAACGGACATAAAGAATTCCTTTTGCCAGAATTTTGAGTTGTTTTGTGAGAAGTAGACAACAAGAGCGAACAATGCAGGGACCGGTGGAGCTGAGATAACATCAGCCTTGATCTTGTCTACCGGTAATTTTGCACTGAATTTACATCTGTAAGGATTTTCTTTTTCAGAACAAGCATTTTCAGAAAATTATGGATCATCACGATGCAGATTTGGTGGTGCAGGAGCATCTTGATGGGCAGGATCATGGGCTTCGCTTCACGTGGAAAGATACTGACGCAGAAATTATTCGATTGGCTACAAGGGGACTTCGTTTCTATTTTGAATATGTAAGTTCGTGTGTTCTATTGTGTCATTTACTCACACCAGGCAGTTCTCTCGCCACAGTGGACATGGCAATTGTGTATTTCACTGGAACGTTGTCGTCTGATCATTACAACTTCTATTCGAAGGGCCAATCGTTTCGAACAATCCGTTTGAGTTTCTTTGAACAAGTTTTACCCTGACCTTGCCGAAGTGGAAGTCATACAGAAGAGTTTTTGGTCAGAAAAAAATTAGGACGGACCTTTCCCATCTACGTACGTAACGAGTATTTCCCCGGTGAAAATGTTCGGACACGCTCTTCCTCAAATGGCACGTGGAAGTGTTTGCGAAGGTTTGCAACCGCATGGTGAAAGTATGCGGTGCTCTAGTTGGACCTGTTGATCACTCGAGAACCGCCAAAAAGTGAGATACCCCTCGCACCGTACAATTTGACAAGCGATGCTCGTAACTGTGAATGTGAATTTTACCGCCCATTCGAACTCAGACCATATGTTGCTTTGCAGGCTCAGGATCAATTCCGTGGTTTCAAGCGGGATAGAGGAATTGAAGACCACAGTAAGTTGCTGTTTCAGACCTACAGTGCACTGAAGTTGAACCGACAGAAAATTGACAGCGACTGTCAGTCACTTAGCTGCTTTGAACGGTGTGCGTGTGTGGACGATAGTCGCGCAAACGAGACCGGTCGTGTCAATGTGTGTTTATCTGCCGCGAAGCGCATACGAGGATGGAACCATTCCTGGCAAGAAATGTTGCGCTCATCATGGCCATTAAAACCGGTGCTCCCGGTTGAAGACTGCCGACTTTTGACTACATGTTTTGGTGCCGACCTGAGGTCAGACAAGGACACGACCCACTTGAACATTCAGAGACCAGCCAGACATTGAAAAGGACGTCCTTTTTGGCCGAGACAGCAATGAAGCGGTGTGAAGGCGTGACCGTGCAGCTGCAACAGCGAGTCATCATTAACTTCTGTGTCAAATTGAAGTGGACTTTTGTGCAAATCTGGACAGCACTCTTTGCTGTTTTTGGGAGGGCAACACTCAGTGATTCAAGGATCTATTTCTGGATCAAGGAATTCAATGGTGGACGCACAAGGATTGCAGACATCCAGCATGCAAGCAAGAAGAGATCAGGGCGGTGCAGAGCCAACATCCGCAAGGTTGAAGACCAAATTGCCAAGGACAGGCATGCCACCATCTGGGGGATAGTCCTGCAAACAGGAATTCCTTTTGGCACAGTCAACAGGATTTTGAGGAAGGACTTAAATCTCGTCAAAAGGTGTGCAAAATTTGTGCCTTGTGTACTCAATGAGAGACAGTTGCAGCGCCGCCTGGATGTGTGTGCCTTTTGGATCTGGTTGCAGAGGAATTGTCCCAGAGTCTTCAGACAGCTGGTTACCATGGATGAAGCCTGGATATACATCTATGATCCGGACATCCGCATCCAGAGCAAGGAGTGGCAGCGCAAAGAGGAGGATCGCCCCCAAATTGCCAGGCATGGTCTCTTTCATGCCAAAGTCATGATTGTGTCTTTTTTTGACTACAAAGGACTTCTTTACTATAAATTTGTGCAAAGACCCCAAACAGTGAACCAGCAGGTTTTTCAGGCCATCCTCCGGAGATTCAATGCTGCTTACCACAGGCGTCGGCCAAGAGCATCTGTGCGAGGCAGATACTTCATTCATATGGACAATGCACCCGCGCATACGGCAGACAACACCCACATCCTCCTCAGAACCCTTGGATGGTCTCCTGTTCCCCACCCAGCCTATTCTCCAGATCTAGCCCCGAGCGACTTTTGGTTCTTTGCAAGGCTGAAAAGGAACCTCAGAGGCAGACATTATGGCACTTTGGCAAACCTCAAGGAAGCTGTTGCAGAGGAAATAGCCCAAATACCTTCGGAGGAGTACGCCCACTGCATGCTCAGATCGTGGCCCAAGAGGTGGAGGAAATGCCTGGAGCACCATGGCAACTATTTCGAGGGACTGGCCTGAAAAGGAACTCGCTCAAACTGATGTCCAAAAGAACAGTTTTGCAGTGTTGGACACTCTGACAGTGCAGCCAATGTTTGGCTATTTGTTATTGTTTGGGTGCCCATTAAAGACCAAAACATCATGTTGTGACATGCCTTCTATTGTCCCTTTTCCATGCACAAAGGATTCCAGGTTAACTGCCGAGCGCAACATTTCTTGCCAGGAATGGTTCCATCCTCGTATTGTTCCGGATGAAAGTGTTCAACCAAGTTGGGTTTGTTCACGAGGGGGGGGGGGTGAAGCAACCGAGTCGAGTTCATTCATCCAAAACGAACACTACTTTGTTGCTTTGCCTCCAAACCAACTCAACTTGGTTGCTTTACCCCCTCTGGACAAACAAACTGAAGTTGAGTTCGTTTCACAAAAATGAACTCAGCTTGGTTGCTTTACCTCCTCCTGGGTAAAGAACCCAACTCTGTTTTTGAAATGAGGAAAAGAATGGTCCAACTAGGGGTTGGAATCAAGTGATATTGGTACCAAATACATTCTTTCCATTTTTGCTTTGACATGATAGTAACCAAGACTGCTTTGTTTACTGGTGACTGTGTTTGCGCGCGTCACCAGAATTGGTCGGTTGCGCGAAGTCGCTCATGTAGTCGATCGGTCTCGCCAGGAGATAAATCATCCTCGTGTAACTTCTGCAGAAATCACCTTGAAGCTGGAAGAAGTGGAAGCCAAGTGTGGGATTTGTGGACTCAGATTCCCGTGTAATTTCGAGGTAAGTTGGTGTGTGTATCTTCTGTTCGCACTGCAACCTGTTGCACTTGCCAGTTGCGCAGTTCACATCGGACACACGCTCTCGAACATCGAAAGGTTTCGACAGCAAGCTTTGACATGTGTGAATTTCTTTTGCGCGGGTGAATTGCTCAAGCATCGACGGGCAAGAGAACAAAGCAAGAAACATACCAACGCTACACTGCGTCCTCCCTGTTGTCTACCCCGCCCCTACACACTCATGGGGAAGGGCTGTCTCGACGGAACATCAGACCCCCAAATCTCACCCGGGCAGCGAGAGCAGCCGAACATGTCTCGACTGCTGAGAATGAGATTCGAACATCAATCCACACTCTGTTGACACACAATTTTGAATGCTTGCTTTCTTGCGAGTGATCAGAGACATGTTTTTCGATCAATGGAATTTTGATTTTGAAGATCCCACACTCGGTGGAGCGCAAAAGGGCTTTGCTGAACTTTCTCGACTGGAATTTCCTTTTTCCTCAACGCGTTTTGTGCGTCTGTTGGCGCTCGTACAAAGTCGTGTTTTTCGGATGTTTCAGGATTTGAGAGAACATTTGCAGTCTCATGCGCCGAGCGAGGATGACAAAGGTTTTCCAAACACTCCAGAATCTTTGAAATCGGTACGATCTTCGTTGTGACACAGTTCACATCCAACACAGTTTGTGTTTGTTCTTTCACACGCCATTTTTCGGAGCAATGCTGTGAATACGGTTGCAACCCAACTCTACGACGCCCCGTAGTTTGAAACAGTTTTGGTTGGCACACAACTCAGTTTCATGATGCCGATTTCTTGTGGCAGCCGACGAGTCCTGAGCCTCAGGCTTCACAGCGAGATGGCTCGGCGTCGACCTGTCAGCCGTCAGACTCGACCAGCTCTGCAGCGGCTGCTGACACAGCAGCTGCAACAGGTATCCTGACAGCAGTTTTACAGCAGGCAGAGGGAGCAAAAATGTCGCTTCCAGTTGACCGAACAAAGTCGTCTCTGCCAGGTGTCAAAGCTTCCACAGAAGAACTGCAGAACGAATGCTCAAACGCACCACAAGACCGTGAATTGCACAACGTTATTCCCAACTACGACGCCATCTCCAAAATCCTGGACAACGTACAAGACGTCATGCGAGGACTGAGAGGTATGTCATGCGGAGTGCTGCGTGGTCACGGTCGACGGGGGCATTTTGTGTAGATGTCTTGTGTGGCAATTTTCTTTGTTTCTCATGTCGGCAGCATCTGTGATTTTCGGTGATCAACTTCAGAAAATAGAGACGAGAAACCGTCTGGAACTTCTGATGCTTCAAATGAGCAGCCTGGCGACAAAATCTGCACGAGGGTGGTTTCTTCGGGTTCTTGGTCAGAAGACAAACGAATCGAACATTCTTCGGAACATCTGGTGCGGAATTCCGGAGTCCAAAAACCTTCAGACTCGAGTCGGAAAGAGTTAGAAACCAGTGAAAGGGACACTTACAATCACACTTCACTGAAACAGCGAGAAAAGGATATCCTGAAATACATCAATCCGGAAAAGAAACCCTCCTCTGTTGAAGCGGGTGAAAAACTGGGAGCGTCCAGCAGTGAAGGCGAGTCACCATCGCGTTCGAAACGACAGAGCACGTCAAGCGAAAGAAGATACGAGGGGCCACTCTTTGAGATCGAATCACCAGGATACATAGCAAGTCCACCAGCCTTTCCAAGTGACCGACAAGCTAAAGTCAAGAAAGCCTGTCCTGAGAAAAGACGACATGTTTCTTCTGGTAGCACCTCAAGCAACCAATCGTCAAGAACGAATGATTCAGGCCCTCCACCGAAGAAGAACAAATCTTCTACAAGTGCACGCCAGGACAATGAAAAGAACAAATCAATGTCCCCTGACAAGGCGAGTCGAAAGCCAAGTCAGTCAGAGCACAGATCAAGGACACGTCGGAGGTCGAAGTCGCCGAGACGACCAAGGTCGAGATCGAGGTCCCCACGCAGGTCCTCTTCACCCTGCTACTCGCAGTCTCGCCACCGTCGCCGTTCAAAGTCGCCCGTTCATCCAAGACCCAAAAATGTGCCAGCCAAGCCGCACATTTTAGATGAACTTCTGCAGTTGTCCAGTCAAACACACAGCAGGTACTTGTATTGTTATTGTTTGTTTTGCTCTGATCTGTTGTCGTATGTTCTTGTTCGTTGCGCTCACGGTTTATGTTGTTGCTGGGGTTCAGAGACGTGGTTTTGCTGAGCAAAAATGTTGAAACAAGTTTTGATTTGGAAAGATCTCGAGTGTCGCGCTCTTTCTGATCTCCCGTATCTTGTAACAACTTTGCAGCTTTTTTGTGTCAAACCAGGACAAATTTGTTGTTTCTAGTTATGTTTGCAAGAACCAACCGAGAAGCAAACAACATGGCGTACGACTGGGCCATGCACGATTTCCGCGAACATAGCCACTTGATTATTTTATGGTCTTCTGGTTCCGCGTGAGGGTCAGCAAAGGGTATGATTGATTGCGACTTGAAATGGTGTGGAGCTTGATACACACGCCGCCAATTTGCAAATGGCACGAGTGTGTGTTATCTGACTCGCAAGTCTCAAGGGCACCCTGGGACGGTTTGGGGTCTGTAGTGAGGCCTCTTGGACTCCACCCTCCCGTGAATAGAATTCCAACAGACGGAAATTTGCTTCAACATCCGAAGATGCTGTGCCTTCTCTTGTCAATTGCACAAAAGGAAATCGACAATTTCTGATTTCTGTCTGTTTGTTTGTCATGTTGCTTCAAGATGTTGGCAAGCTATTCAAGAAGAATACAGTTGTTGTACCCACGCGAACTTATTTTCTCCACACCCCTTCCAACAAGTCGCCAATCCTGTCAAATGATCCGTTTTAACGGTTGAGAAGAAAACATATTTCGGGTTTCGAGGTCTTTTGGTGTGGTTGAGTTGTGAGTTCTCATTTCTTTGCTCAATTTGGCCTCGACCACGGCAGCGTTGTCGTTCGTTACCTCATGATTCGGTTTGTTCATATTTCAGAATTCAAGAGCCTGTTGCTCCCAAGGTTCATCCAGCTGCGTCAAACGTCACCGCATCATCATCTCTTCAGATTTCAGCGGACTCGACACAAACTCCCATTCAAGGTTCCAGAACCACAGCAGATCCAAGAGTTGCCAACCAAGCTTCGGCCATGCTGTCAAAACCACGAGCAGTTGTTTCACAAATCTCTGTGTCGAACCCTCAGTCAAAGCCTCCCGCCTCCAAAACAAAAGAAACTCTCACAAGTGTGCTTTCGGTCGACAGCGGCGAGCAGAGTCAGTCCTCTGTTGTGAGGCCATCAGTTCAGCCAGTCGGGGCTATTTCGCCATCAGTCAGGACCACGTCATTTCAGTCAGCAGTCGCGCCAGTAGCCCATGTCACTGGTGCACCTCTTTTTATGGCGAATACTTCGCCAAATGCACCCAGTGCAGCTGTGCCTGAAGCCACACGACCTGAGGCAACTGGTCATCAGTCTTTGACTGTACCTGTGTTGGTGGCACCGCAGCGAAGTGGACTGACCGCAAGCTCGCGTCAGACACAGGACCAGCTGTACAGTGATGTGACCGATATCATGATGAGGGTACGTTGTTCACATGTATGAATTTGGCTCACCTCTGCAGTTTCTCTTTGGCCATTTCCACCCGTGTCGAAATGTTTCTTTTGTTTCTCTTCACAGCATCCAAAAGAAGGTGAACCATTGCACGTGGCAGAAGGACGCCTGCACAATTTTCTCAAGGAAGTCAGAGAAAAGAAAAGGTCGGACACGTGGGTCAACAACATGACGAGCTTTCTGAGCCGAGACATCACGGGACACAAGGTAGCGTTTCCTCCTGAACCTGCAGTACATTGATGACTGTTCCCCGCGCTCCGAGGATTGCTTTTGACAGAAGGGGACTCCGACTTGTGTCGGAAGTCGTCTTGAGATGAATTTGTGTTATCAATGAAACAAGTTGCATTGCTGAAAATTGTAACTGAGGTTGTTGAGGTTTGGCAACCAGACAATGACAAGTTGTCTTTCCAGCTCTTGCAGTTGCACAAAGAACAAAGACAGTTCGGCCCCATGATGTCGTCATCGGCCGTCGTCAGGCTTCGTGTGAGTGATCGCAAAAATGTGTCTTGTAGTCCCCGTAACACACAGCAGACAAACTGTGCTGTGCTGCACAGCTAATGCCACGTTTCGGATCGTTTCAGGCTGTGTGCCAATATTTCATCAAAAGGGCCTCTGTTCCTGAAGACGGTCAACGAAGGTCGGCTGCAACAAGCACCGACACCTCTCACACCACTTCTTTTCCACACGTTGGATTGATGACTGCACCCAATAAGTCAGTCCAACCGCTGCCTCAAATCCAACCAACTGCGCAGATTGTTACTGCTGCCCAGAAATTGAACATTCCGTCAACAGCGTGCTCGCTGAATCAAGGACAGTTACCCAGGGCAGGGTCAACGTCTGTTCGTGTGGAAGCAAACACTCTTGTGTCGAACAGACCTGACATCGCAGCTGCACAAGCCCAGAATGCGAGTAGTGCAGTTCTCCCTCGTCAAACAGTGACCTCATCTGGAACAGTGACTTCCTCTGTAGTGACCTCAAATACAGTGACTGCAACTGCAGTGACCTCAAGTGCAGTGACTTCAAAAGCCACCAACACTGTGGCAAAAGCAGCAGAAAATGCAACTCAATCACCAGCTTCGACCTGTGCACCTGCTGCCGCTATGATGCAGCTAGTGTCAACAACTGCTCAACTCTCTTCAGCTCCCATGACATCTTTCGCTCCGTCAAAAACAGGAGCGACCAAAACTATAACAGTGAAACCACCTCAAACAAATTCTGGGGCCAGATTGCCACAGACAAATGGAACAAAACGGAGTGAAACCACAGAATCCTCTGACCCACCGCCTGCAACCGTCCAGACTGCAGCCGTGTCTGCACCTCCGAGCGAGGCAGTCATTCAACGAAGTTCGCCGGTGACCACAACGACAGGGATTCGGTCCAAAAACAGACAGTACATGTTCAAGCCCGATTTCTTGCCGGAAGAAAAAGTAGTTTGTTCGTGGTTGGCAGAGTTGGCAGCCCAAAATAACTTGGTGAGTTTCAGCTACCAATGAATGTTGTAGGCAAGGTGCATTTTGTCTTCTACAATCTCTCTTCCTGATGCTTTTGTCATCTCTCCAGACACAGCCAAAATACAGCGTATATCCGGCGATTCACGGCAGACTGATGATGACTCTGAAGTTGGGGGAGGAGACATACAGCGAGGTCGGCTTTCCAAAGCACATGGTGAAGCGAAGAGTGTCAGTGCAGGCTCTGTTGAAGACTGACCACTCATTCAAGAAACTACCTCCAGTTCTTTCACGTAAGTTCTGTGTGTCTGCAGCGGAATCGCTCGTATCTGGAGAGTGGCCTTCCCTGACCACACTATCACCAGGATTTCTTCACACTTTTTTATCTTTGTTCAGCTGTGAGACTTTTTTTGCAGTTTTGGCAGCACCAGAGCCACAGTCTTCAAGGCATTCGGAAATTGTTCTCTCCAGGAACGGGCAATATTACTTGGACGAACTGCATTGCGCAGGGCTGAAGAGCACAATTTCTTGGCTTGAGATTCTTAGCAGTCAGAACATGGTAACTACATCTCCGTTTGTGGTTGGTGGTAAAATCACGTGAGGTGTCCGATTGTCGTCTTGTCAACATGTGATGATGAATTGCAGGTTTCACTCGAGTTCGTGTTGGTAAAGCCAGCTTCTCCCGATGACGGACCAACAATACATCTGAAGTTTGGGACGGAGAAACACAGTCACAAGGGCTCGGCCAATGAAGCAAGGATCACGATGCTTTCCAAAGTCGCTGCCAAAGCCTTGGTGGAAACAATGTACACATTCAAGTGCCTTCCGCCTGATCTGCGAAAATTGTCGGATCAGAACAGCGTACAAGTTCATCAGGTTTTGAGAAGGAACTCTGCTGGTTCTGCGGCAAACCCCGAACAGCCTGCGGTGAGCACAAATGGCCCTGCAGCGACTTCTGGGGCTCCCACATCGTCTGCATCAAGTCAGGCTGGCAGCGGAAGTGCAAGTGTAGGACCAGGTGGTACATGTGCAAAAGAACGTTCACAGGGGAATGTCAGCAAGGACACGACGGCGCAAGAGGGTAGTGCACAGGAGAATACGAGCAAGGATACGACGGCGAAAGAGGGTAGGGCACAGGAGAATACCAGCAAGGACACGACGGCGGAAGAGGGTAGGGCACAGGAGAATACCAGCAAGGACACGACGGCGGAAGAGGGTAGGGCACAGGAG
>JAAUXT010065447.1_pt1 | contig 12948 bp, 11 predicted proteins | sample 7278171 | NCBI WGS metagenome assembly JAAUXT01 (sample SAMN14350112, study PRJNA611818) | marine sediment metagenome | isolation source: surface marine sediment (1.8m) | place: French Polynesia: Moorea | collected 2018-08
ATATCAACCATTTCCGAGCTATAAAGCCATTTATACAGCCATACCCAAATTTCACCATGTCAGCCATATTGGTTTTTTGGCTGTAAAAACACATAAAAACAAGAATATGTTCTTTTGACACTTCATGCATCAACTACAGCCTGAAAGTGAATGAAAAAACCAAACATGACCAAAATTGAACAAATAAAACACTTTCAAACTTGCATTCACACATTTTGCCTCTTGATGCCTGTAGGTGATTTTCAAATCACCTAAAAAGCCGTAGGCTCCACCGCCCTTGTCTGGATACGTGGCTTGTCCCCGAATGTTCCTTCTTCTTGCGATTACGGTGTTCCACACTGACCAACAACTTCTCTGGTCACTTGTTCTTTTCCTTCTGGTTAAGACTTTGGTTCTTGTAACCAAAAAGACCAAAAATATAATATGTAATATATTCTTGTGTGATATATTCTTTTCTTTGATTAAATATTAAAAATTTTGGTCTTCTGGCTATCAAAGCTGAAAAACTGGATTTTTTTGTCATTCTACAGCCAAATAAGGTATCATTTATTGATGCAAAGGCTATACAAGTCAAGAAAATATTTATTTTCTGTAGAAGAAAGTTGATCAAGCATAGAAAATGATAGTTTTTATGAAGGTGAATTTGACTCACTCTGTCAAATTCTATTTTAATAACATTTTGAAGGAAATGACTTTCCTTCAAAATGTTATCAAAATAGAACCAGAGCATGACCCTTTTTGGCTATAAGTTGCAGTAAAGGTTGGCTCTATTGTAAAGGAAAACCAATATATTTCAAACTAAAACTATGGAGAAATAAAAACTTAGAGCTCTATTCCCTCAAAATTACTATTCCTGTATACAAGGAAAGCTTGCTTCTTTGGCACCTGAGAGTATGGTATCAAGCAATGTTTTGGATCACATTTTGTTGGAATATCACAGCAGACGGGTGTGCCGTCGCAAAAAGAAGGAAAATTTTGGGACAAACCTCTGCCCTTCCCTGAGGTATGTTTTGCCCAAAGGTGCAAAAAAGGGCGCCAACCTTTTGGCTTTACCACAACAGTTTAACCCTGCATGTTCAAAACCTGAAGGCAAGAAGTTTTGGCATTGTCCGCATTTGCTCACCATAGAGTTGCAGATGAACGTTCTGATCAATGCACTTTTTTGGGTTTCACGCTCATAAAGCTTGCTTTGATGAACCTGAAAATTGGTGTGTGTGTGTGTGTGTGTGTGTGTGTGTGTGTGTGTGTGTGTGTGTGTGTGTGTGTACTTATCTTCTAGCTGTCCGCTGGAGACAGACACCGCAAGATAGATCTGTGTTGGGCTTGCGTGTCGAGATGTGCCCCAAACGCCGTTCTCTCCCCACTTCATGATCAATGCCATTTTGGCACAAAATTGTCGACTTCTCAGAGCAATAGTTGTAAATGGAGTTGATATGGCAGAATTTGGCAATAAAATCTCTTTGGTCATGTTGCATGCAAAACACATCAAAGCTCCGATGTGAAATGGCCACAGCTGTGTGAAGCGACATTGACCAGATGATCTCTCTGATATTGACGCAGTGACATGCATTTCACTGCCACCAACGGAACGGCAGTGGTGGTAGTTTCGCCTTTTCTGTTCCTTGTTCTCGATGTTGATTTGGCTTTGGCAAAAGAAGGGAACCTGCATGTATTCCGCGACGAGCGTGGTGGGTTGTTTTTCAGTTTCGACAAATTTCATCATTGCTTGTGACATGATGACAAGGGAAGAATTCTCACCTCAGAAGATTTCGACCAACGGCTCAGAGTGTTCGACAAAGAAATCGACATCGCGACATCAAAATTATGCGTTGTTCCTCTCCTGGAGAAGTTTCAAGCGCATCGAAAGAATTCCACTTTTGCAGCTTCTTCGTGCGTAAAAGATCAAGAGCTTCACTTCACAAAGGAACAAGTTTGTGTTTGTTATCGGAATTGGATCGATGTCAGTCAGGCGATTTCGGAACTTTTGGTGCCGTTCGTGCTTGATGCTTTGTGTCTCAAGCTGTTGTCTTGGATCCCCTTGCGTGCCTTCGTTGACCGGACGTTGACGTCCGCTTGTGTGTTCGATTCGAACCGTGTGAAAATCAGAGGTCGTCGTTTGGAAGTTCTCTTCTCAAACAGGAGAAAACTTTCCAATTTCGCACTCCACTCGACACACGAAGCAGCTCGTTGAAGGCGAGGAGGCGGGGCGGTCTGTGTTGTCGCAGAGCAGCTCAGAGCAGAGCCGCACAAAGCGTCAACGAGGAAATTAGCACCGGGGCTCCTCCCTTCTCTTCTTCTAAACATCTCACGTGGTAATTACCGCTCCTGCCACGTTCCGCGCTTTGTACTCAGTATGATAGGGCGAAACAAAGCAAATTGATTTCCCATGAAGTTACACAGGGCTGGGGCTGACTTCATTACTCGCAGGCTTTGCGGATAAAAGTTGTTGACAAGTTTCTTGATGCTGCCTGGTGGAGCGAGAACCACGTGTGCGCTGCTGCTGAGGAACCGGAGTCGCGTTTGTTGGTGTCTCCGTCCGAACGGCTCTCCAGTCGCTTGGAAAGGGCTTCTCCAACCGTCTTTCAGGCATATTCCACAGGTAGCAAAGGACATTTTATACGCAAACAGTCACGCTGTCATTCAAAAGAAGTCGAAAGAAGTTTTCAACAGAAATCTGTGGTACATTTCTTTGTCTGCTTGCGAGAAACCTTGTCGACGAGGATCTCTTCTGTGTACGGAACAGTGTTGAAACATTGGAATGAGGCCCTGCTTCTTGAGTGCACCACAGGTAGAGAAGACTGCGCTTGCTGCTGGCAAAATGTTCTTGTACATCGAGTCCAAGGATGCTGCACTCAGCTTCAAAGGAAACCGCTCTTTTATCGGCTCAAACTGAATGTCTGGGGGGAAACAATTAAAACTTTTCTGCACTGACATTGAGATGGTGGCCCCTCCCTCCCTGTCCTCCTTCCATCATTTTCCTTTCAACAACCCAGTTTCGTGTACACTGCGCTGATGCAAACTTTGTTGAAGACTGGAAGAAGCACCCACGGGTACTTTTTCAAGCTCAGCTCTTCACTTTTCCCACCAACCACTTTGTCGCTGGAATGGACGTGTCATCACACCTCGCTGTGGAGATGCTCTCAGCTCGTGAAAGTCAGCAGCAATTTTGCTGGCATGACTACTCCCACAGAATTTTGATAACTTCATAAAGAAATAAATATGTGGAAGCACATTAGGCAAATGGAATTGCTCTCTGTCAGGCGACGTCCTGCGCTGCATTTAATGCGAAGTGGCAACAGCAAAGTCCAGAAGTTTCCAAATGGATGCAGAGGTTCTTGCGGTGGTCGTTCAAGGAGAAATGAAACTTTCCAACTTTGAGACCGACCCACATTTCAGACAACTGTTCATGTGTTTTCATGTCTGCCTGTTCTTTCTTCAGAAGAAAGGTCTGAAGAATCCATTATGTTCGAGAAGTGTTCTGAACTTCACGTTGGAATTTCTCCCACATTTTCCGAGCGGCCTTGCGTGCAAGGTTCTGGATCGGAGGCGATCCCAAGGACACCTGCTTCTGTTCGCAACAGACAAGTTTCCTTCTAATTAAGCACTCACAGGGCTCGTTTTCCTTGCACCAAGCGCGAGAGGTGAAACCAAAAGACGCATTGATTTTGAACGCATTGAAAGTGACTTGCGACGGAGCTGAATCTTCTGCGTGGCAGAATCTCATGCAAGACTCCGGCATCAAACAGACACAAAAAGGTTGCAGGTTTTCTGTCACAGGGCCAGGTGCCTCCAGGACTTGGTCAGGGGATGGGGTCCCAGCAGTCGGCGATCTCAACTTCGAGCAAGAAAACACGCAAACTGCGGTGCCCCAAAATAGGAACCACAAGGTGTGGCCCTCCTGTGCCACACCACTGGTCACCTGCACAAAAGCGAGTCATCTGAAACAAAAAGTGACTGCATGAAATCACAAACAAACAGAAAATGGTTGCACCTGTAGAACCTTGTGGCAGGTCTTCTGAGAGCAGAACACCTGCAAGGCATGGCTGCATCAGAGGAGAACAATTTGTGTGATCATCAAACAGGTCAGCTGTAGAAAGGCAGGACAGAACAGAACGCAGGAGTTTTCACAGGAGAATCTTCTCTTCACGGAGCTCGATGCAAACTTTCTGGTCTTTCTGGTCTTTTTCTCCTTTTCTGTGCTCCTTCGAACTTTGCGAAACGTTCTTTCTCCTTTTCGTTGTGTGGCATGTACTCCTGTGTTTACCGACTACTTGTGTCTGGAGACTAAACTCAACACAGCACAACAAGTAACCAAATACTCTCTCGGAGCGCTCACTTCAATGCTCGCCCCAGAGCCTGATGCCAGAAGTGTGTGAAACCTGGTCCTACACAAACACGAGGAACAGAACATTCCTCTCTTGGATAATGTTCATACACAACTTTATGTGCAATTGGCAAAATCCACACAAGGAGCACAAACGTAAGAAGTACATCACCGGAATAGCAATGCCAACTCCTCAGTACAATAACAACTCATGTTGTGTGTGTGTGTGTGTGTGTGTGTGTGTGTGTGTGTGTGTGTGTGATTCTGACTGCGGCCGAAATGGCGCACATAGTGCTGTCTTGGTGAAGAAAGAACTTCAACTCCACCAGAGTATTGCTCGCCGTACCGAGACGTCTATATTGACCCTAATTTGGAACTCAAAAATGGAGTTGCATTTGTAAAGTTTGTGTGGATGTGCGAAACTCCGGAAACGAATAAAATACGAAAAGCAAAACTCTAAAGGCAGAGGAAATGTGTGCTTTGGGTTCCGAACATGTGAAAGGTATTTTCTCACGCATTTCATTGATGACAACTGCATATATCTGAGGCTTGTTTGAATCCAAACACACCGCCTTCAAGCTTTTGAACTGCATTTCACTGTAATCAGATCAGAGTGCCACAGAAGAGCCGTGCTGAAAAGATACCCCGCATTTCTAAACGTATTGCACGACCTTTGCAAGTCAAAAGGTACAAAGGATGAACGCTATCAAAGCAACGTGCATTTCATCATGGATCTACAGTAAAGATGCAATCTCCATTTACAGTCACTCAGATATGTCTTCAGAAAAAAAATCAGATGCGAAACAAGTAACTAAATACTCCCAGGGATCCCACAATTGAATGGAGCCTCGCAACGCACAAAGAGTGCGTGAAATCTGGTCTCTTACAAATAGCTGCAATGGCAAAGCAGATTTTCTGTCGCTGTTTTGCTTCTGAATGATGTAAAGCCTCATTTGTCAGCGGAAGATAAGGCGTAAATAGCGGCAGACGATCTTTGGAGAAGTCTCCGTGCGTGAAGCAGCCATATCATGAGCGGATCAAATGGAGCGTTGCAATCGTCAGCGCTTGGCGCAAACTTTGGTCAATCGGCAAGTGGTCGTTCACCTGTTTGCTGATGTTTCTTTGTTAATCCAGATTGCTTCTTGTTGTCTTCGCCATGCATTCGAATCTGCATTATGTCACAAGATATTAGCATCCCTGTGAAGGGAAATGATAGTCCATCATATCTGCTGAGACAACAGACCATTTCACCACTTGAAGCCTTTCCAAGAGGACATAAAACTGAGCATAGAACATGCATAAATGATTCATAAATGCCCAAGACGCACTTTGCACCAATTACTGTCACCGCGTGAGCCACTTTGGCAGGTCGCGCGGGCGCGAGTCCACGAGACTCTGTCCACGCCGAGCTTCACATTGATCAGCGCTGTGAAGACGCGTTGCGAGCTGGATTCAGCGCAGGTCCATCCACCTCGACGAGAAGGTGCGCCTCCGCAAGAGACTCCCCGCTGCTGTCAGCCGTATAAACCGGTTCATTCCATCTTGTGGAAACTCGTGACCAAACAAGGGTCACTTTCAACGAATCTCCAGAAGCGAGATTGTGCTCATGAAGGTTGAACCAGCTGCAGCCATTTCAGAGCGTCGCTTCACACCGGGTCCTGTCGGTGGCGAATCCTGCTGCATCTCTGCATGTTTGTCACACGAGGATCCCGGGGAGGAACACGCTGGTGTCAAGTGGCGAGCCGCTTCCTGGGCGCCGAGTAAAAAGTGCGATTTCCAGCAGGGAGCGACGCACGACATTGAGCCTGTCGGTCTGTGGTGTGTGCGTGTTGTCTCCAGGTGTGTGCGTGTCGGTGTGTGTGATGAACTTTGGCAATGTTCGACGAAGGCGCACTGCGGCTGACAATGTGATTTCGGCAGATTGACGCAGATTCTCAGCAGTTGCACTCCGAATCAAGCTGGCTGCTGCTGAAAAGGATTTAAGTCTTCAAATGGGCAGGAGAACAGTTCCAAGTTTTCTTCTGTTACTTTTTTTGAAAGTCCAAAAAAGAGCATCCAAAACAAAGACACGAACTTCTTGCCTTGGAACCAACTGCAAGAAAACAAGAAGCTGAAAAAAAGAAAATTGTATGAGAATTGAATCCGGATATTTGTTACCAGCGCCCCATATCACGCCTTCTATTGCCGTGCTGCATAAACGATTCCAATAAGCCTTTTCTTTTGTCAAAGCAACTGGCATTTGGCATATCAATTGCATGCTGGGATTGAATATAATGGAGAAATTCAACACAGTCTGTGTTCTTTCAATCAGAAAGAAGCTGATCACATTTCCAAGTCTTTGTGCGTACTTTTTCCAATACGCTCCCTTTCCCTTTCCCTGATGTCTCTTTTCCGCCCGTTCTCCGCGGTGGAGATGCAGGAATCATTCTGGCAGAGGTTTATTTTATCGGGCAGTTTTCTTTTCATTTGCTTGGATCAGCAGAAGCAAGTTTCCCGAAACGCTAAAATTTTGTTCGTTGTATGAATACGATTTTTGACCCCCGCGACTGTTTGGAAACAAACGGCGGGACTGTGGGTCACACTTACGAATTTGACGTTTTCTATTGATCTCCAGTGAATCCATCTCACTACAATTTTTCCCTTTGGGTGTGTGTCCGAAGAGAAATCTTTTGAGCGCCACCAGTTCACAATCCTCCGCCAAGAGAATTTTCGCGAGGCATTCTTTGATCTTCTGGCCACATGAGAAGACAAAACAACGATCAGAAAAAAGTTTCGTGCTTACTGAAAAGGATCCCTGTTCAACGTCACACTTGAAAACAGCACCGCTTTGGCTGTAAGCCTGGCTGTGAGAAGGAGATGGACACACATGGCAGCACACGATTCCTTGATTCGGCGGGGCTAGTCCTTCCTGTAGCACTGAACTCACGGACTTTGTCTTTCGATTCCCAACCACCAATTTTTGACAGCCAATTCGAAGTTTTTAATCGCAACCTCTTGACATCTGCACCTGTGCAAGTTTCCTGGCATCTGAAACCACCAAAAGAGGTGGAATCCAGACCAATCCGTCGGCGCAAGTCATGTGCGCTGACCTGGATTTTGCTGGAGAGGAGAAAGGTCGAAGTAAGCTCGAAACCGTTCCTTAAAAATCAAAACACACAAGTTCACAAAGAGTTTATGAACACCTCTTCTCAATGTTTGCTACTTTATGCTGTGAGGTGAAGAATGCGAAGAACAGATCTGTTAGCCTGTTGATTCAGCGGGGCCTTTTGTCACCCAGTTAAGATGCACACACAACCAAGCAGAAAGATAGCCTTCATCAGTGCTACTTGCAAAGATCACGTTCTGAATCAATATTTTTCCGGTAAAGGGGACTTTTCTGCCTGTGTGCATTCAACCTGCAGGTCATTTAAAAATTTAAAATCAATTAAACTTCAAAGGTCGTGTGTTTGTGATGCGCATCACTTTTCACTGCAAACTCCGCGCGCCTGGGAATTGAAGCTGAAACGCTTTGTCCGTCTGCAGCGCATTTCACAATTCCTCACGGTTTTTCCGAACAAGATTCACGAACCCAACACCAGCACATTCAGGGCTGTAAATTTTTCGATCATGATGTTATCTTTTTCACTTTGGAACGCAGGCGGCAAGTGCATATTGCTTCCACAAGTGTGCTGTGACTGTGACCTGCCATTAAAGTGTCAGGGCAGGGTTTTGAAAGCAGACAGAAACCATTTATTACAAACTTTACAAGATTACTATCTCTTGACGGTCATCTTTTTTCGATAATTAATGACCACACGCACACGGATGTGTGCAAACGTGCGAAGTTTTATAAATCTGAAGACGCATCAAGAGGTGTTGCATTTTTGATGTCGCAAAAACAGCCTCAGGTGTTCTTCGTCTGAGCTGAGCCCGGACTGGAATCAAGATCCCCCAAGAAAACAGCAGCACACTGGGATCAAGCAAATGAGTGAAATGACACGATTTTGAAAACAAAGCATCCGATCTATGTTCCGCACACCAGTCCCACTGTGGGAGAAGATGCGGCCGGCGTGACCGCACACATGACAGCAGCTCGGTGCGCCACGTGCTTCTGCAAACGCATTGGTGACAGACGCCTCCACCTGGGACAGTTTTCCTGACAAATTTTCACACGCATTGTCTGCAATTGATGTAGACACTGACATGTCTTCGTTGTTCCTCGCCGGGTGTCAATCTGTGTTGCAGTGCGGCCGGAGCCGTGGGCCCAGGCGCTTCTCGGATGACACCGGACCGCATCCAGAACACTGCATGAAGGTTTCGGGCAAGTGTCAAGTGGATGGCTGCTGGTCATGATAAGGAACGGATAAACGCAAAGCAATCCATTTTCAGTCTTTCCCCTTGTTCTGCAGGAGGGGAGGGGTTCAAACTCGCTCAGCCTGCGGATAAGACGTTCCTCACAAAATTAGACACGCATTAGAACACGATGGGGAAATGCCAATTCGAAGATTAATGTCACCAAAGACTGTGTTTACTTTTTCCCGGGAGGAGAGATTAGCCGAATTTGATTTGATAATTGAATTTTTATTGGATGAGACATTTGTCATCAGTCGCACCAAAAAGCGAAGCCTATGCATGAAGCTTCTCAGTGAGGCAGATGCACGCACTTTGACATTTGACCAACTTTTCAATTTGATTGACTTCGAATGCGGTTTGTGAATGGTCGAATTGGACATCACAGCCGTTGCGTAGCAGCAAGCTCCACACCAGCACATTCTCCACGGCGAGACGGTTGAAAAGTTGGCCTCACGGGAGAAAGAACCCCAAACACTTGACAAATTCTTTGAAGCGTTTCCTGGGTCATGGGCGAATATTTCACGTGCAGAACTCGCAAAGATTTCTGTGTTCACTTCAGCTTTCTGCCTGTTCATGTCAAACACACCGCGCCTCTCGACACGTCGCGAGCCGCGCGTCGGAAATTGCGCCGAGGAATCGAGGCGATTATCGACTGATGCGCCTGATGAAGTGAGATGATCCGACGCAGCCAGGGCGCATTTTCGTCTCGCTCTGTGTTGAACAGAGTGACTTTCTTGCTGTTGACCAAGACAAGAGGTTTTGAGCAAGGTGACAACGTTCGAATCAAGGAAAACACCCACGATCTGCACGCAAGAAGAAAACCGCTCTTACCGTGACGCGTGTGCGAACCCTGTCGGGAGGTTTGGCAAAGAACTGTCCTCGGTGTTCGTGTTGATGGGCCAAACTGGGCACTGTTGAGACGTAACAGGACTCAAAAACCAACAGCAGCAGGTGTGTTCTGCTGATGACCAAATCAAGACTGGGGTGAAGGACACTGGGCATGTGGGCTTTGTTGTGCAACAACCCCTCCCAACGAACCTCGTGTTAATTTGTTTTGTTGGGAGAACACAGCCAAAAAGCAACTGTGAGCAGAATGCTCCTCCTTGCGCTGTCATGCATCTGACATCAGCCACGTGAGGCTGCACCACCAGCAGAATCGTGCTGAACCTCCTTATTCTGGCGCATTCTCAGCGTGAAAGAAAGTTGTTGAGGTCACCACGGTTCAAGGCAATGCTTGTCAGATTTGCTAAACGGTTTAACATTTGGCACGAACCATTCCTGAATGATCAGGATTGAGCTCTGCCACGTTCGGAGTTTCCTTTACCTTCGATTCAATCTTCTTTCCCTCAGCATTTGACCAAGGGACCCTTTCCAAATCAGTGCAATGCAGAACGCGATCCCGAGCTCCTCGTCAGGCGCAATTACACAGCAGCTGAATGCGGAGTAAATGCCCATTGTGCGAGGCTGGTTGTTACATGGCAAAGTTGACACTGAAATTTGTGAGTATTGTCACATTCTCAAGAGCGGACCTTTCACCAACCATGCAGATCTTGATTTAAAATAACTATGATTCCTGAGAATCTCAGGTTCTGCAGAAGCGAAAAGTGCCGGTCTTGGGGTGGAACAGGGACAGTGTGCGATCTTTTGAGGAAAAAAATGCAGTGAAATGTCTGCACAAATCCGTTGTGCGCGTGTCGCTTCGCTGAAGTCACGACGAAGAATCGGGAGAGGACTGTATTCACCTGCACTTTTTTATTTTTGTTTCACAGAAAACAGGGCTCGTGACTCGAGGCCTCTGTCCCAACTGAACGACTAATTGAACATTTCCTTGCGGAATGTCTTGCTCGTTTGTCCTTGTATGGTGGGCGTTATGTTCGAGCACGACGAACGCAACTGTTTTAATTTGAAACTTTGAAGTTTTATCTGTCTATCTGTGTGCAGATCCGTTTTCTGTTTGAGAATTTCACAACGGAATGTTGAAACCAATTCATCTGCGTGATGAGAAACTTCCAAGTTGGTTCTTCTGTGCCACTGTGAATTGTATCAGATGTGACGAGAAAGCTGTTTCGTTCGCTTTTTGCATCCAATGAAGATTCATTGTGAAAATGTGGAAGATTCAACTTCACACACTTTGAAAAAAAAACATGTTTTCAGCATTCTAGCATTCTAAAACTTTATCTGCTGTTTCTTCCATTTGCAGAGGGAAATGATGTTCTGGTGATATTTTACGTGGCCAATTGTGCACCAAAACACGGGTTAGAAAAACGTGCTTTGGCAAATGATTGCCTTCGTGCGCACTCTTTGCAGTCGTGTATTGTCAGTCAAACGAGATAGCATCAGCTTACTGTGTGCACATTTGCCGTAAATGGCAACTTCCAGGGGTTCAAGAATTTGTGAAATTGGTGCAATTGACAGGGATTTCTTTCTGTATGCACAGAAAGCAAACCGCTGTTTGAGATAAGGACAAAGTCACATTAGTCCCCTGATTCTCGAGAACCAAAATCATGCGTCCATAACACACCCAACACACATGCTGTGTGCCATGCAGGTTTCGACATCAGAAGGTGAAGGGACATTGCGTTAGTGCTGTGAATTCAACGATGTGAACCCCAGATTTTGCACAAAAAAGTGTTCAGTGTGAGTGAATGTGACAGAAGCAGCCAACAGGCAAAGACAACTCTCGAAACACTGAACATTTTTGCCGGACGGAGAAAGGACCAGAAAAATGTGTTTTTGCTTTGTTTGTCAACTGAGCGCAAATTTACAAGAGTGAGCACACGCCGGAGATCAAACAGAACCACAAACAATTTTGTGTGCAAGGTGCACGATGGGGTTTTTTCCAGAGATTCTGCACACATCCGCATACTTGTGCAAGTCTGTCAAAGGTGTTGCCGAGACAATGACACCGGTTTGCGACAGTGAGTGAAAAGAATGGATTGTGCGCGAAGCCGACGCACTGTCCCTTTCAACAGCTTCGCAGCTGGACTTCGCGCGTTTCAACCACAAAGAAATGTCTTCCTGTCCCGCCTTTCAACCGCAAACCAGATGAGGGAGAGTCAATCAGAACGAAGAGCAAGAATACGACCACAAACTCCAGGCAACGTTTCTTCCTGCAAACACATTGTGTGGTGCAGACTGTCGCTCAGAAGGATCTGTTTCCAGCGGTGACAAATTTGAACGTCGCAAACTGTGTGGTCACAAATGTCCGTCCGTTCACTCACTTGGCACAGTTTTGGTGCTTTTCTCCCGTTATGTGCGGTTGCCACTCCAAAATTAATTGTTCATCCACTTGATCACCTTTCATGTGGAATGCACCCGAAGTCTGTTGAAAAAGTCCTGCGCCTTGACCTCAAGATCCGTTTGGAGAAAAAAGTGGACAATAGAACGCAGTTCTCGTGTCGTTGGAATGTATTTCCCTTTCCATTCAAATGCACAAAATTACTTCTTCTTCCAAGTTTGCGTACACTTATCGCCCGACACATTTTTACAAATATGGATAGGTGAACAAGTTTATTCTACAGCGTTGAGTAAACTCATATGTCAAGGAAACTCCATCACAACACATGACTGTCTGTGTGAGTTGTGTTTGACAAACAAACAGAACATTGCCTTTTTCCGGACATTCTTCCCAATTTGAATTGAAGCATAGTTTCAACCTCAACTCATGAAAAGTCAACATGTGTTATCCCTTCGGCCAACTATTTTTGGTGGGCGCGTGTGGCTTTTATGAATTCCGCCGAAGGTGGAGTCTTGTTGGACTTGCCAGTCAGAACTGATTCTTCAATCAAGTTTGGAATGCTAAACGGTTCACGGTGGTGAATGAAGAAAAGGGTGGCAGAAATACAGTTTGTGGCGATGCGTACAACAACAGGTGAAAGTGGGAGATCTTCGGTCCTCATCATCACACTGTCAACGCTCTTAGCTTGGAAAACAGCAAAGTGGCACTTTGGGCAGAAAAAGTTTGGCTCAAATCTTCAAAGTGACTGAGTTTCAGTGGCACAGCGCGTGCACAGAGCTTCGCTTGTTCAAATTTGCTCGCACTTCTCACATTCTCCCATGAAGGTTACGTTTTGCTCAGGACGTTACAAGATGGGAAGATTCTTCAATATCAACTGCACGCAGTGATACGTTGTTATACCACGAGTGCAATATCTTCAAACATGAAATCTAAGAGCATGACTGTTCATTCTCTGGCCAGTAATTGCACTCTTCATGTTTGCAGACATTTCACTTGTGGTATAAGTCAACTATTTCACTCATCAGTGTTCAATATGTGAAGAAAGAACTCGTGC
>JAAUXT010036503.1_pt1 | contig 12945 bp, 16 predicted proteins | sample 7278171 | NCBI WGS metagenome assembly JAAUXT01 (sample SAMN14350112, study PRJNA611818) | marine sediment metagenome | isolation source: surface marine sediment (1.8m) | place: French Polynesia: Moorea | collected 2018-08
GTGTTGTTTTATGTGTGTGACTATATACCGTGGGTGTGTGTGTGTGTGTGTGTGTGTGTGTGTGTGTGTGTGTGTGTGTGTGTGTGTGTGTGTGTGTGTGTGTGCGCGCGCGCGCGCGCGTCTCACCTCTCCAAGGGGCGCGAGCTCCATGACGATGAGGACGGGTGACTCGGAGCAGATGCCGATGAGACGGATGATGTGCGGGTGGTCGAACTGACGCATGATATCTGCAGAGACAAACACACGCAACTGTGATTCCGGGGCCGTCCACTCTCACCAAATCTCATCCAAGCTTCACAACGGCGACCCAATCTTGTACGACTTTCTTCTCGTGTGTGTACATTTCTGTGCGGTTGTGTGCGTGTGTGTGGTGTGTGGTTTTGTTTGTGTGGTGCACGTGTGTTGTTTTCGTTTGTGGTGTGTGTGCCCACTGGGAGCTGTATTTTGCGCAGAGGACGCGCGTGTATGTGTGTGATGTGTATGCGCACGTGATGTGCAATGCGGAAGTGTTCTGTGGTGTGCCTGTGTGTATCCTTGGGGTGGGTGCGCATGTGTGTGAGTTTGTGTGTGTGCGCAGGTGTGGGCTTGACTGAGTGTACTGAAGCAGCACTCACAGGCCTCCTCGAGGAACTTCTCCGCCACCGACTCCTCGTTGTCAGTCTTGCACGTCTTCACTGCCACCGCCACCTGGGCGCCGTCCTGCAACAAGAGCAGCTCAGAGAACCTGCGCGAGCGAAGGACAGCTGAAGCTGGCTGGTGGGAACCAGTCACAGTTTGCGCGTGCGCAGTCAATAGTTTTTGACGACTGAGAAATCGCGCATGCGTACCTTCTCCGTGTATTTGCCCGCGTGCACGTCCCCGAACTGACCCTCGCCCAGGATGTCCTCCAGCTGGATCCGGTCCCGGTCGAGCTCGTAGTCCTGTCCTGAAACACGGTGACACCACAAGTGAGTCACGTGTGGCTCGGAATCGTGAGTGTTTGCTGGTAAATACACACAAAGAGACAGATTGTGTGTGTGTTTGAGCATGTGTCAGAGACAGAGAGAGAGAGATAGAGAGAGAGAGAGAGAGAGAGAGAGAGAGAGAGAGAATGGTTCGCCGATTGAGTGAATGAAGCGAGTGTGCGTCTGACGTACTTCCCGGCGTCGAGTAGTCTCCATCGTCCTCCACGATCTCCGCATAGTCCGACACTCCTGCAACGAGTAAGACACCCTGAGACTCAGCACGGCGCGGAACGCAAAAGTATTCAAGTAGATCCAAAGCCGTTTGAGTTTGTCACACCCATTTGTCGTTGAAACGACGTGACCAATGTGCTTGAATTCTCGTGCACACAGCTTTCATTTCAACAAACCCAGCAGCGGCAGACAAGAGCCCCCCCCCCCCCCGTGGCACACGGCTCGTGTCCCGGCGGCTCGACTCACTCTGGTCGGGGCGGCTGCTGCCCTGACTCCCGTCCGCGCCGCTCGAGCTGCTCGACAGCGCGAAGCTGCGAGTAACAAACAAGAACACGTGTCAGTGTTGAGACGCGTCGCGGCTGCCGCCAGACCGTCTTTGCGCAACAACGCACCACTGATCACAACACAAGCAAGGAATCTGGCACAAAATTGAAGAAAACAAACTTTTCAACGGACAGGCAGGCGGTAAACTTGAAACTGTTCATACTTAACATGATCAACACTCTGCAGAGATGTTGCAGCAAATGAACTCACCTTTGTCGTGGTGTTCGTGGAAGACTTTCCGCTGCAAAACAAAGAAACGAAAGTGATTGACACCTCTGCCAGCGAAATGGATTTCAGGACAAGACCAAATCCGACACATTTCTTCCACAATGACAAAACACACACGATGTCAAGCGTCAGCAAAGTTTTTGACAAAATCAAAAGCGTCAGATCTCGCGAAAATATCACGAGTGTGAAAACTAAAGATACAAAACACAAAGAAAACGAAACGAGGTAACGGGAACCAGTTCGCAAATCAGAACGAAACAAAAAAGACCTGGCAACGTGGACTACCGTCTGTCCTGCAGCACAAAAAAAAAACGAGCGCCTTCGATTTGCGATCTCCCGTCCCACTGAGTTCGATTGTTTAGTTTTTTCCCCTCTCTTACCAGCACCCTGCAGGTGGTGCGCTACACATGACACGTCCCCAGCCCCGACGCTGTGTTCGTGGTCACGCAAGCAGAACACCCTCCCACTGTCGCAAAAACAGAAACGTGCCCTTGTAGCACACCCGAAGAATTCGAACTCCACCAACTTGGTCCTCATCGTTTCCAGGACTGAGGAGCGTGTTGAGAATCGGAAAGTTCAAAATCGGGCCAAATCCACCAAGGAAAATGAATGAAAACGACAACACGGGGACAACATAACGAACACGTGACCAAGACACGTGACCCAGACACAACAAACCTTCGACGTCACTGAGCCGCCGTCGCGTCGCTATGGAGGCTTGAAAAGGAGAGACAGAACACGCTTTTACCGCACCGAACAAGCAATCTGCACGGCGCGTGAATCGAACACGCACACCCAGAGAGGTGTCAAAACCTGGCGCGGCCCGAGAGAGACCGAATGCACTCGGTTTACAAACAACATGAAACCTTTCCTGCGGCTTTTCCTGCAGTTTTTGTGGCCAATCCACAAGCGACTTCACCCGCAGGCTGGTCAGAGTTTCAAGTTCCTCCAGCTTGACCAGACTTGTGCAGCACCAACAGACTTTTTTCTGTGATACACGACACTTCAGCGTGATTCGCGCCTGGTCCCCGGGTCCCACGCCTGGTTCCCTCACCTTTCCGGTTCCAGCACGACTCCTTGCCGCTGTTGACGAGTTTGCAGTATCCATCGATGAGCCCAGCGAGCTCCTCGGCCGCCGACAGCGAGGGACACGTGACCGTGAGCGGCTCCGTCGCGCCCGCGATGCGCAGGCGCAGCTGTCCCTTCAGGTCGTGCTCCATGGAAACCGTTGCTATGGACTGGATGTGCTCGAAGTCCGCCATTTGCGTCGGCTGCAGGAAAGAAAATCACGGTGAAAACTGGTTGGCCACCGTTGAGTGTGCGCGCACACAAACGACGCTTGTACGTCCGCATCCAAAATTTTGTTCTGGCTTGATCAACATGTTTTTGTGATGGCACCAAAACCGCAGGGTAACACACCAAGGAGGTACAACAGGGTGCTACGCACTGAGGAGGTACACAGGGCGGTACGTACCGAGGACGCCTTCTCCGTGACGTAGCTGATGCCGATGTCCGGCCCGACGACCAGCTCCACCCCGACGCTCCACTCGGCCTGACAACAACAACACACGGAAACCATGACAACCGCGACTTCGACACCGAAGGCAGCAATTTTCTTTGGGAAACCGAGGAGACAGAGGCAAATTATGACGTGCACGTAAGAAGACAGGGAAATTCTGCTCATGTGGCCAGATGTAGGCCCGAATCTGGTCAAATTTTGCCAGCCCCGTGTTTTTGGCCCGTGAATCTGTAAAGCTGATCCCCAATGGTCGCCAAATCTTCACTGAAGATTGCTTCGAGTTGCAAAGCTTGTTGCCCATCTTTCACTCAGTCCCAAGACACCACACGTTTCCACTTGGGATGCATTCAGCAGGTCCACTTTGACAAGGAAACAGCGTCTCATCCCATTCAACGCTCTCTACGGATCCAAGGAGACTTCGGGACCCGCCCTCCGACCCGCCGCCCAAAGCCTTGTTCACCCACAGCCCAACCAGTACCGCCCAGAGAGCTGAAACTGTTCTTTTCGACGTGTGACTTTTGACGGGTTCCAATTTTTGTCCAAGGTGAGGTGGGACTTTGCTCCATGCTGGACCTCAGAGATGGATCCGCTGGACACTGACCAATCAGAATTTCCGGCGGCTCACTGTGCAATCATTGAGTCGGAGCGCTGCCCCTCCCGGTCCTGATTGGATTACGGGGAATCCCCCCGGGGCCTGGAGGGGGAATCCCAGCCAGTCTGCAGCCATTAGAACAGCACCGCGGACGGGCTAAAGTGATTACGGCTCGTTTAGGAAACATGTGCCCCGTAAGTAGGGACGCGTTTGTGGGTCTCGTGTGGTGGATATTGCACTGTGAGAGTTGTGCGGGGGTTTCTCCAAATGAGCGCGGATTTCCTGGAGTCAATTTTCTCGCACACAACTCGGCGTGAAGCGCACATATGGTGGCGCTCGAGATACGCGTGCCCCCCCCCCTGGGCAAGGTCAGCCATTTCGGAAAACTCGGTCAGTCGCACGAGCAAATCAAACATGGTCAATTCAACATTGCACTTGTCAAGGACACGTCTTGACCAGTGTGTTTTGACGGTGCAATTGCAGGAGGTGTACTTGTACTCACCCCGAGGGCGCACTTGAAGCGCTCCTGGTCGAAGCGCCACACCTGCGCAAGCACCTCGAAGAACTGGAAGACGCACTCCTCCTCGGACAGCGGCGCGTACTGCTTGAACGTGTGTTGGATCAGCTTCCGCAGCTGCTTCGGCTGCAAACGGCCACCAGAGGGAGTTACAAACACGTGACGCACGAGAAAACACGTGTCCGACGAGACGGGTCCGAACGCGTGTTGGATAAGAAAATACGTGACCAGCACACCTGACGTGCGACAGAACACGTGATGCGCGAGAAAACACATCGTCTCGTATCTGAGGTGAATTGGTGCGTCCAGCGGTTATCACGTCCATGGGCACCCGCAGCAGCATTCATGTTTGAGCTGCAGACACATTGTCCACAGAGACGCAGGAATGAACTGGGGTGAAACACCCGCTGCGGATGCCAGCGTGAAAACCGTGTCGGACGTGAAAATACGGAAAACACGTGTCGGACGTTGAAGCATTTGACAACTGATGTGCGACCTGTCTGGTTGTCAAGAGCGTCACGTTTTATGATCAACACGAACAAAAACAGTCTGATTGTTACGCTGAACTCAGCGCCGCAACAACTGCAGCAGACACTACACGTTCCATTCAGAACAAGACAACACACACTTGTAACACCGAAAACATTGCATTAGTTTCTCCAGCAGAAGCAAAACACTGAGCACTACAGTGTAAGCGACACAGCAATAAAGAGCAGTCAGTTTGGTTCATTTTGCTTCAAAGTTTTTCTTCACGTAGGGGATGCACGAGGTGACTTGTTGAACGTCAAACGCACACCTGGGATTTTCCTCTTGTTTGGGTGAGGGTGGGTGAAGGCTGAAATTTGTTTCCCAGAGTTGATGTTCAGAGCTCTGAATGAGCCGCTCGTTGATGAAAGAACCGGGTGGAATCTGAGAGTTACATCCCCCACGTGAACATCAAGGATGACTGACCTGAACCGCCTCATGTTCGCCTCGTGACACCAGCTGCGCGGACGGCATGCATTGAGCGGTCCGCACGCGCATGCGCGGCGCATGCGCTGCTTGCAAAATCTCCGGCAGAGCGACGCAGCAAATCAAATGAAAGCTTCACAACTCAAGCGGTGTGGCCTGGTTTGCTTTACCACCATTCCAGTGATTCGAGTTTCCAGCATTTGCAATTTTGAAGCCGAAATTTGGATATCCGTTCTGCCACGTCACGTCACCAGCGACACGTCAGAAGACAAATTGCATGTTGACTTTCCTAATTGACCGACATTTCAGGCCTTTTGGACAACAGTTAGTTGAGTTCAAAACCCGAATCCCCCACCCCAAACCCGCTGAATCCAGGCCACACCGCACGTGCTGTGAGTGGCGAGTTTAGATCATACAAGCGGTAAGTAAACAAAGCGACGAGGAAAGCAGCCGTACCTTGACGATACCGACCTTGAGGCTGTCCGTGATGGAGCGAGGCAGGAAGCGCTTGAGCCCGACCTCCTTCTCCAGGTACTCCATGTTGGATTTCTTGTCCAGAGCCACCTGCTGCATGTCCTTGAAGAAGCGTCTGCAAAACACGTGGTGGCAAGCACGTGGTTGAAATGGCGAACTGACTGTCAATGGATACGTTTCTGGAGCTTTGCGTCATATGAAGAAGCAGATCTCGCAACGCATAGTTTGTCAGGAAAGCATACGAGTGTGAACTGCCGATTTGCCCGTTCGCGTAGAGGTATGCGTGCACGCACGCACGCACGCACCTGATCTCAATGCAGCCGAGCCTGATCGCGACGTCCTGCTCCGTCGTCTCGGCGATCTTCTCCATGTAGTCGTGCCGCACCTGCGCAGGCGCGAAAGCGTTACCATGGAAATCAGACTTCATGGACAAAGGTCAACAACAAGCAAGTCACAAAACTTCCATTCGCACCAGTGAACTGCGATGGGTGCGCAACTCGAACACGCTCACTCATCGTACCTGATCGTAGAAGTAGTAGAATGTGACTCGGTCCTTGGCGAGCAGGTCGTGGAAACTCTTGGGCAGATACCGCACGCGCAGCTCGTACCTGAAACGTGCACAAGATTTTGCGTTAAACTCTCACATGCGGAAAAGTTCGTCTGTGTCACAAGCGAGGTCTACTGATTTCAGCACGAGCCATACCTACAGCTCTGTTCAAAGCACAACACACACACACACACACACCACATGTGCACACACACACATATACACACACACACACACACACACGTACCTCCACTCGTCGGGCGGGTGTAGCGCCTCATACTTCTGTCGGACCTGGTACATGGACAGCTCGCTGTGCAGCCAGTGCGTCTCCGCGGAGTGCGCGTGCGCGAGACGTAACGCGTACGCGTCCTTGTAGGCGCGCTGTCCGGCGGCGAGGCGCCCCACCACCACGCTCACGATGTCCTGCAGGCACAGAGCACATAGATCAATGGCAACTTCCGGCGTGCAGATGTTTGACGTCACCGTACAGAACGCTCAAGATTCAGCACTCCTACGCGTTGGCACAGGGGAACCTTCAGCCGAACCGCCAAGCTGCAATTTCAGGTAGCATGGATGTAGGCAATGCAGATGCTACGCCTGTCGCGCAATCCGGCCGCGATGGAGCAGTGATCCCGGATCAGCCGTACCGGAGGGACGGCGCAGCGCGGCCCAGACCCGCGGGCGTCACATACCGGTGGGCTCACAGGCATCACATCACCGAAGCGGCAGGGTTCACGCGGAGTGCGTCGTGCATTGCGTGATTTTGCGATGAGATTTTCAAGGAAAGTGCCGCACTTTGAGAAGACGACTCTTGGTGCCATTGCACGAAAGAGCTTTTTTGCCTTTTTATGTTGACGTCAACGTGGCTGTGACCAATACCCATAAATGGACACCTTGAAGCTTCAGCAAGGTTCAATTTGGTTTCCACAACATACAACACATGGTTTCCTCAGTGGGTTGTGGTTCATGACATTGAGAAATGCAAGGCAGTGAAGTGCAATTGCACATCGCTGCTGTGTGACTGCTGCGTCCGTAAAGTCTGACGCACGGCACGGCCCGACGCAGGTCTACGCAGTTTGCGACGCGACCTGGCGATGCTGTGCGTGCCGTTTGACGTGTTGCATATCGCCTGAATAAACAGCAGAAAATGAGGCCTGCAGCTGATGCAGCTGATGCAAATGAGACATTATCGCGTACTTTCCTCATGACAGTGTGCAAACGGTATTTTATCGTGTGTTTCCTGATACTCGCTCAGCTCATCTCGACTCCTCTTCCGAGTGTGGGACGGGGAGGGGGATCCAGCGGCTCTTCCACAAGAAGCCCTACAATTTGCCGTCTTTTTGCACCAGCGATGACGATGTTACCTTCTGCATGCTTCACAGTTGGGAAGTGGCCCTTTGGGGGGGGGGGGGGGAAGGTTCGACCCCGCTGACCAAATGTCGGTCCACCCCCTGTTTGAGCTCATGCATTCGCATCTAAAAGAACACGTGCACTCGTTCGATTTGCACAAATTCCTGAGGGTGTTTTCCGCGCAACGAAGTTGAACTTGGGTGCGTTTTCCTGACGCGTCCAGTACACAGCGGTTCGGCGCTAGGCTCTATTTGGGTCCGTGGTATGCAGGAACGGTTCTTTTAGGATGCGTTCGGAACCCAAAACGAACACACCCAATTCCCACATTTTGTTGGGTGAATCTGAAGGTTGAGTTTTCCACGTGTATTTCCCGTCTGCAAATCGGTCATCTGACACAAAGAGTGTGCACACAGAGCGGGAGAGAATGGTGTTGTGTCAAGTGTGTTGCGTGGTAGCGTTCAGGAACGCGATTGCAGCGAAAAGAGACGTCGCGTCAAAATTCCTGACGCTTGACAACACACTGCGATACAGGCGTACGTATGATGCCAACACCGACCCCTGCGAGATGTTTATCAGCCAGTCAAAACAAGAAAAGTATCTGAGCATTAAGCCAAACATCTGGCCGACCGACATGTGTCGAACTTTTTGACTTGTGTCTGGGATGTGAAACTGAAGATCTCAAAGCGGGTCGGGGAGTCACCCGTATGACAACAAGGCGCCAGTTACGCTTCCAACTTCCAAAGATTCACTGATTTTGCCCATTTGTGGGTGTCCACTGGCGCTGGTAAAACCAAAGCGAAATGCCAGATCTCCTCTGAGGGTCCCATTCGCACATCTCGCAACTTGAGCCCGGCGCACTCAGTTGAGTGAGCAGTGGCATTCAGTCATCGAAGACCGCAGGCCTGTCACACCCTGCATGCACCGCGTGTCTTCACGTCTGCCCAAGATCAGCTGACGTTGCTGAGAGCTGAGAGGTCCCGTCCCTGGCGTGCAGGTGCGTCTTCGATCGAGGTGCCTTACTTCATCAACATGGAACTCCCTGCACCGAGCTCTTTGGTTCAATAGTTCTTCTGCAGGTGTGACACCCCGTGCGCCTGTACTTGTGGAGGGTAGAACGCACGATGACGCACGAAAGGAAGCAGGACGCAGAGAGCGTCAGCGTCACAGAACGTTACTCACCCGGATGTCGGTGGCGTCGCCGCATTTGACGACGTTGAAGCCGCCGTTGGGCAGGTGCACCTTGAGAATCGACTTGTCCATCAGGACGTAGTTGTTGACGCGGTCCACCGAGCTGTACGCGGCGTCGGCGGCGTCATCGCTCAGCACGACGGCGCCGCCACACGACGACGACGACGACGACGGCCGCGCCGCCGACCCACTTCCGCTTCCGCTCCAGAAACACTCGGTGCTGCTGCGGCGGCGGCGCTGCGCGGCGGTGGCGGGAGAGGGTGCTGCTGGCGATGACGTCACGCAGACTGACGGAATCTGCGTCGGCGTCTGTTGAGACTGGCGTCGCGCGCGAGATTCGTGTGTCCAGATCTCAGGCCATGGCGGCACCTGAAACACAAAAGAACAAAGATTGAATCCTCAATTAACTAAATGAATCAGTTTCAGCTGCGTGACTCGAATTTTTCCAGAGCTCCGTGGTCTCACAATCAGCACCGAAGATGAACAGCAAATGCAAGTTGCAGGTGAGCCCGCAGCTGCGATAAGAGCTACACCTGGTGCAAAACGACAAACAGTGATGCAGAAACAACACGGGACGAGGAACGCTGAATGCTTCACCACTTGTTGGTGCTCGTTTCTCACGGTACGGGGCCCTCCCCGAACTGATGGATATCTGCTCAGATGGGGCTGTTAGAGGTGCTGAGAGCTGCAAGGAATGATTCACATGAGATACGTCACGCGCTGTGTCCTGTTCAGGATAGCGAGTGCCGTGTCGCACTTGATGTGTGCAAAGCTTCCCGAGTGCAGGTCCACAGACGCAGCGACATCAATACGACCTCATTCCCGTCCACAGGGTGTGGGACACAACGCATGACGCACCCACTGGGGACCCGCCTCCCTGCGGCACCACCTGTTGATGCAGTGAAGCAACGGAATGATGACGCAAACGTTTTTCTGCTTCACCAGAACTCATCATGTGTCAACCACTCCTTCCAATAATCCACAATGGATCCTGGCGCACTATGCGTCGTGAAATGCTGAGCCAAACCCACTATCGAGTACGGAAAAGGCTGAGGCACAGCGCACATTAGCGGTTACCGAAAACAAACAGCTCCACGTGCTGCCACCTGTGACGTTCACGTAACGTCAACGTCAAAAAGGAACCCTGGGCACGCCTTGACCAACGTCGTGTTCCACGTGTTACGTGACACCGTGTTTTGAGCCCAAATTCGCGACGCCCTTCGTGCACCCCCCGCCCTGCCTCTCAGTGATGTCCTGTTCACCGTCTCACTGTCATGACCCACCTTGTCACCATCCTCGTCGCCAGGTGGCGTTCTCTGCGCCACACGATGGCGCTGCTGCCTCCGAAGCACACGGTACACGTCCTCGGGCGCGGTAGGGCACGTGGCGCCCTCCACACACAGCGCCAGCAGTCTCGACGCGCCGAGGCGCCCCCTCCCGCCCAAACACTCCATCACTCCGTCGAGCAATTTCCACTATTGAAAGCCAAGTTCAAGACGGCGCCTTTCTTGAAGAAGCCTTGGCGTCACGTGACCACTTTGGCGAAACTCCAGCAAAAAGCGACGAGGGTATCAAGGTGACGTACGTGGTGTCCAACTGAACAAGTCTGCTCACCCCACAGGGGCAGATCCACGTCGGTCACAGAAAAGCGACTCATCGACGATTGCACATATCTCCACCACAGAAAAAGCGACGTGCGTCGGGCGTCGTGCGGGTTGCTTGATTTAAACTGCCTGTGAAAGGATCCGTCAGACCCTCCGTGTTTCAGCGGCTCTGTTCCTTCTCCGGTTCCCGTCTGAAGACGGACGAGCGACGAGACGAGCGATGATGAGAGCCGCTGTCGGCAGCAGCACTTCTCTCGAGAACCCTCCGCTGCGGTCTCTTCTCCCCTCCAGCGCCTGCGCTGGGTCCGTTTCACACCAGGTGCATGAATTCAGCGCTCTACCACGCTACGGTCACAAAGCCTCTCGTACGTGACCTTGTTGTGGTAGAAGTGAGAGTTCACACACACTGCAAGAATGGTTCCTCTTCACTCGTACAACTCTTCTTGACCAAAGGCCCCGAAAAATCGTATGTTTCACAGGAACCATTTTTGCAGCGTGTGTGAACTCTTTCCTCTGCCCTTGTTCCCACCATTGAGCGCCGCGAAGGAACCATTTTGCAGCGTGTGTAAGACTCTTTGCTCCTATCATTGAGAGCCGCGAAGAAAACACTGAGTTGACTTCGCCAGTGGGAAACAAGTGTTTCATCTGTGGCCCAGGCCTTTGACACCTGTGACGCCAACCGCTGGAAAACCCGACACCGGTTCCGACTGCGCGGACGGCACCGCCCCGACGCCGGGCTGCATGGACGGCGCTGCCGCGGCGCCGCGGTGGAGACCGCGTAAAGTACGTGAGGCGCTGGAGTGAGTAGCGGCGGCGGCGGCGGCGGCTGAGCGATGCTTTATCTCCCGGGCCTGACACAGCGAATGCCTTCAGCGTGAGTCGGGCTTCCCCTCACCCGGAGTCTGATTCACCTGGTGGAGCTGTGCAGGGCCGGGAAGCTCGGCTCTCCTGCTGCTGAGGTGAGGGGGGTCTCTTGTTCTGTTCCTTCAGGCATGAGGGCGGTTTTTGCCTGCTTCACACCACGTGGGCGAACGTGTGCCAGGCAAAAGCTGCTGCGTACCACGCGACGACGCAACAAGCCTGAACATTCACAGGGGACACAGCACATTGGTCAAGCGAAACCCACCGTATCAGTAGGGAAAGGAACCAAATCAGTCAACCTGCGAGAATGTGCTTTCCTGACGTGGGCCACGAAAACGCACCGCGAAAGTCACAAATCTGATACGTATTGCCGTCAGTGGAGCAAACGATTCGCCCACCGCGGTGACTGCGTGGCCAATGGCAGAGACGCAGATTGATGAGCTGGGCAAAAACGCACGTGGAATCAATTTGCAGATTTCCAAGCAGACAGAGGAACATCTGCGAGGCGATGAATTTCCGTGTTGCACAACACGTGCAGCGCCGAGGAGCGGGAATGCGATGTTTTCACGCGTTGCTGGGGAAACTCCACGGGAACCAGATGACTAAACAGCGAAACGCAAACAGTCAACATCCCCGAGCGGCGTCACTCCGGGTTCACACTGGACGCGTCACGCGTTGCATCTGATGACAACCATGGGCGCTGAGTGGTCACTTGTCCCACAGTGCGATTCGTCAATGAACAAGTCCACAGCGCCCAAACGTGCACTGGACGCCAGTACAAAACGACTCTCAACGTGCAGCGTCCACTGTGCGACACAACACCCATTGATCTGTGCAGCGACGCAGCGCCTGACGCCTCCAGTGTGAAACGGCCTTGACCCCCATCTGCAGCGTCGCTACTCGCACCATCTGCTCCCGGTGTTTCAACCCAAAATACACACCTCCTCCACAGCGCGTAAACAACTCAGCGCGGAGCGCTGCTCGTCACTCAGAGACTCGCGCGAGAGAAGACGTGTACAGGCTGTGTGTGTGTGTGTGTGTGTGTGTGTGTGTGTGTGTGTGTGTGTGTGTGCGCGCGCGTCTGTGTCTGTGCGTGTGTCTGTGTGTGTGTGTGTGAGGCGTGTGTTGTGTCTGTGTTGTCTGTGTATTTTGCGTGTGTGTGGTGTGTGTGCTCTGCGTGCGTGTGTGTGTGTGTGTCTGTCTATCTGTCTGTCTGTCCGGCAACGGAAGCAAGATTGAGTGACATCTTTTCAGCACAGCAACAACACACTCTGGGTGGTTCTCCACGCTTCAGCTTGTTCGGTCGTGAAGACAGGGTCGAATCGGGTTGTATCACCCGACAGGAAAATTAGATACGCGATGCTTGAGTTAATGTTTTCAGAGCTGGGAACTGAATCCATCTGGGATGTGCGGTGAACGACTGAGATTGTGAGCTCGAGTTCACTCAAGACGCTGTGGACGCAACTCCTGACGCGTCCTTGATCAAACAGGTCTCAAGTTCCTCTTAAGGCACGTCGTCAGGGGCAACTTTTGTTCTCCACCGGAGGTTAACTGGCAATTAGTCTACAGTTGTCACTTAAATGGTTTGACACTGTTGCACTGCACATTGAAATGA
>JAAUXT010133688.1_pt1 | contig 12945 bp, 12 predicted proteins | sample 7278171 | NCBI WGS metagenome assembly JAAUXT01 (sample SAMN14350112, study PRJNA611818) | marine sediment metagenome | isolation source: surface marine sediment (1.8m) | place: French Polynesia: Moorea | collected 2018-08
AGTTCAAATTTGGAAATTTCAAAATTTTGGTGTTGTGGTTTTAGGAGGCTGAAATTTTAAATTTGATTTTTGGGGGATTTGCATCAAACTGTGTTACCAGGCAAAACATGCAAAAAATATTTGATGAGGTTGAGAAATATTGGTGGGTTATATTTGCAATTGGCAGCAAATAAGGTACATAGTTTTAATTTGTTTCTGTATTACACATGTAAGCCAGGGTTGGGGGTCAAAAATCACATTTTGAAAATTTCACAAAAATGTGTGATTTTCAATATGACCTTTTCACACTTGTTCAGAATGTTTTGTGACTCATAACTCAATTTTGAAGTATCACGCATCATTTGCCACCAATTCCTAACCCAACCCACAGAAAGTTTCTCTACCTCACCAAATATTTTTGCATGTTATGCTTGGCAACATATTTTGATAGCAGAATGAGCAAGTGGAATCAGTTCAAATCAGCAGGAGGCCCAGGGGTCAAATGTAGGATGGAAATATCAGATTTTATAAAGGTGTTCAAAATGGCTATTTGGGTAAGAATTGTATTCATTTGTATGTAATTGTGCATAAAATTATTAGATTCTTTATTTTTGTGAATTTCAGCACCTATAGTTATTATAATCATAAACAAATGAACCCAACTCTATTCCACATATCTATTTTGAACAGTTTCAAAAAGTTTATAATTTACACACCTCACTTTTCATTTGAAATTTGAAAAGTACCTGAAGAATGTTTGATTTTTCATTTTTGTTGACTTTCCATTCTTTTGGGTCCATAAAAATTGAGTGCAATGGAAGCTCCGGAGAGATTCAGTTTCAAAACACACAGCCCATCTTGATGTCATCAAATCACCGCGACGTCCAAATTTTTGGACAATATGTTTTATGGTAGCAGAACAAAACAAATCCTCCTTCTGGAGAAAAGGGTTTGTGCAACGCAACCACCAAAACGCTCGGACAAACTTGTTTTGCGTGGCAGGTATGAGAAATCAAAAACATGAGATAGCCAAATTCTGTTGTCCAGGTCAGAGTTGTTTCCCCAACAACCAGTTGTTGCCAATCAATAGGGCTTTTCTAGGAACATCAAAAGGATATAATTCTGCCAATATTTCTTCCTTCTTTTCCCTTGGCCATCAAATCTTGCTTTTATCTCCGTGAGATTACTGAACGCAAGACGGGTTACCATTATCACTGGAATCATCGTGTGCTTTATCCACAGAAGGGCACAAATAAGATTTTTGTTGACTGCCTGAGCCTTCTTCATTGATTTTACCAAATTGTCACTGATTACAGGCAAAGCAACTGCATTTTAATGCAAAACTAGTGTGTTCAATGTGAAGCCGGATCTGCAGAAACCAGCGCCTCGTACGTGCAACGTGATCTGACATTTCCAATCATTGTTTGAAGCTTTCACTGAATCTCTGACCTGACGAGACGAGAACAACCGCAAAAATCGAACAAACCGTTCTGAAACAACATTCATCAATCCCCAAAGGAAACAGCACAATATACACAACTAAATGAATGGTTCCGTCTCACTGTCATCACTTCATGTCGTCTCAGCGCAAGAGCAGATCTGCAAAATATCATCTTCAAAACGGCACAATGATTTTCAGATCAGTCATATTGAAGGTGTCGAGCTGATATGTGATTTCAAAACTTCACACATTCAGGGGCCACAAAGAAATATGAGATGTTGACATGAATTGCTCTGCAGCTGTGATGGGGAGTTACATGGCGAAGGCCAGAGCACAATGGAACTGCGAAAATGTGTTCTTGTTCTTTTTGTCGGAGTAAAGAAGTTCTCTGCTTCTTGGTGCGTGCAGTTTTTGGAACTGTTACCGTGCTCCTTTCAGTCGCATGCGTGATGTCGAGAATTCAGAAATTTGTGCTTGTTTCTGTGCTTCTATGTGCAGACAAAACGCGTGACAATGTTGAGGTGCATGATTTTTTTTTCAAGCTTTATGCCTGAGCTGTGCGATGGTGAGACGAGATCTTGTCCTGACACCAGCACACAAAAGACTCACTCAACTGTGATGCCAACTGCCATCGTGAACGACGAGAAACACAAACCATTTCATTTGCTACTTTCTTTGTTTGGTTTCTGTTCAGTCTGCTGCCTGTGTCGCCACGACCACACAGCTGACAATTTGTGCCTCGGTTGAACTCATTTGTCCCAAGTTGCTGGATCACCTTCACTTCTGTGGGAAAATTTTGATTTGCTGTTTGAACGGTTACAAGGTGAGGTCGTTTCCCACAGCTGTCAGATTCGCCCTCCTCCTGACTTCATTCATCGATCACTCTTGCTCGACATGTATTGAAGAGCCTTCAAATCACTTCGGCAAATTTTTTTCACGCAGTTCTAGAAATAAAGAACCCTGAACAACAATGCTTGAAGAAATTTTTTCTTTGGCATGCTGGACTGGGCAATCTTCCCCGAGCAGGGTGCTCTGTTATGTTTGCATATGTTTCTTAACTGAAGCAGGAAAGGTGCTGCTTTTCGGTCGTGTGCATGCATGGGTAGATCTAGCTTGTGAACAAGCTTTGCATGTCTGGAGCACAGAAGCCACGCGGTGACCACCGCACCCAAGCGGAACATCGGAGGGCAGAATTTTGCGCTCCTGTTCTCTTGTTTCATTTCACAAAACCTGAAGCTCCAAAGAAATGAAAGGGAAATGGATAATGGCATGAGTGAAGCCAATTACATTTCTGTCCGTATGTGTCTCAGAGCATTATGTCACCCTGCCTCTCGAGGGATTTGATAACTTGCTGTGCGAACAAATATTAGCAAACATTACTGAAATTGCCTGTGGCATCCGTGTCCTACTTTGCAGCTGTTGGCAAGTGTCCGTAAGAAGAGCCACCCTTGAGGTGTCGTTTTTGTCGAGGATTCATCAGATTGAACACAGCTGGGGACACACTGAAAGTCTTCACAATCACTGTGCAGACAAAAGGCAACAGTTTTGTCACTTCCTTGTTTCTGCTCTTTTCAGGCAGACAACTTCTTCCTTCCAGCTTTAAGCCCTGCATGTTCAAGATCACATGATGGGATGCAGTTCAAGCCTTTCGCAAGGCACAAAATGAAATGTCGTTCACGCGCCGCGCCTTGTACGTGTGTGTGTTGTACTTCTGATATTACTCGCAGCGTTTGTGAGCGAAGAACATCTATCGATCTCCAGGAGATGTCAGGCAGCCTTAATTGCAACATCTCCGGTTGAGATTGAGATCAAAGTTACATTCAGCACGTACAATTAGCAACTTGTCAGGTACGGGTACCAGTGGACCAAGCTTGCGTTTGATGATTGTCATTGCAAGCGAGCCAAGTGACATGAGAACAGAATAAATTACAACACAAAAACAAACACGCTTGCAACCTGCCACCCTGACGTCATCAGATAGCAAAGGATTGACACCAGAAGGCTTCACTTTTGGCCTCCAGTCCGCAGAAGAAGTACTTTGCCAAATTTCCAGACTCCATGCAGGATCCGAGTGGGTGTGGCGTCCTTTCATAAATGTCTGTTCAATCTGAAACCGTAGAACGCGACAATCATGGACGGAAAAGGATTGAAGCGATTTGATTTCCGTTGTCGCGTATGCTCGTGCAACTCAGTTTGTGAGACAAGAGCGCCCCATTCAGGATCGATTTGATGTTAGAGATGCGATTTTTCATGTTCAGGTTCTCTGTGGTAAAACATGCAGAGATATTTCCTTTTGTCCATTCTCCACAACGACTGCGATATTACTCGGTGAGTGACACCAGGTCTGCACACCGAGCCTCAACTCGGTGAAGAAAAAGTCGGCCCGTTTTGCTGGTTGTGACATCGACATCACGTTACAGACGACGTGACACGGTGAGCTTGAGGAGTACGAGGCAGGAGTCACAGAACCAGATTGTCTTTTGTCTTTACGGAGGTTCAGCAAACACGCCCGCTCCTTCACAGACGTACCCAATTGTCAGATCAGTGACACAGAAACAATTTGCTCACTTGTCGCGCAGTTGTTGTCCCAATCCTAATGCGCAGTGCATTTGTTTCTGCACTGAGGCACTGGCGCCCGGTCTAAGATCCACAGCCAAGCACCACCATTGCGCTCCAGCTGCCATGAAAATGGAGATCCTCAGCAAAATAGAGGACAATGTGTCACTGCCAATACATGTCAAAACAAAGGAACTCAAAAACAATAAAAAAGATTCCAACTTGTGTTTTGTTGGACAAAATTTGGGCGTGTGCTTCTTCAGTTGATGTTGTTTTGCTGGAAGAAACTTGAGAAACTTGTGTGCATGTACCAAGCGTCAACAAGGGAAAATATCTTTGGTGAATTGCGTTCAGAAAAAAAAACTCTTTGTCTGAACCTTGGCACAGCTTTGAGATCTTGTCCACAGCTGTAGTTTTGACTGCGGTGACAGGTGGAGACCAACTGAGTACTCGCTCTCCTGCAGCGGGTTCTCTACCATGTCCGCAGAAGAGCCTGCTATGTAAACGTGTTCTAAATCTCCTCGTAGTCAGTCTATCTTTCTTAAATACCTGTTTGTGGAAAAGAACCAACAGCTGCGGCTGCCCCAAATCCAATTTAGTCCCTATTCATCTGCGAGAGTTTACTCCCAGAGCGGAGATGCGGCAGATAACAAAGCAATTAGTGCAACTTTGTGTGAGCATCAATAAATCTGACTGCGAGACCATTGGGGAAGGGTCCAGCAAGGTCAGCCCGGACAATCTATCAAAGGTCCAGGACCTCATAATTCCCACAATGGCGTGGTTGAAACATGGGCTCTCAAGAATCAATCTGGTTTCCCTCCCACTTCACCTTTTCCTGGCATTGTTGGTTTGTTGGCTGCCTCTGTTCACAGCGCTGCATGTTCTGCATTTTTAAAAGTGCTTTTTGCTGTCCAAAATGGTAAGATCTTGTTCTTGTGGTATTGTGAAGTACGCGGAAATTGAAAAGCCGAGAGTGCACAGAATCGATGTGTCAAGTGGGACACGAAACGTGCAGGTTGCCAGGTGCTGCTGTCGCCTGATAAACAGAGAATGAACAGCGTTCAGCACAGTAGCCCTTCAGGCAGAAAGTATCCCTCACAAAATTTTGGCGAGCATTGCAGGAGACGAAAGTTGCTGGTCTGCTTTCACGTGTGTGTTTTGTTCACCAGTGAGCGGACGCTATCAAACAGACATGGGAGGAGATAGGCGTGTTGAATGATGCAAAAGTCTCACTCTCGACGTTGATACTCACGTGTGCGTTATTATCAAATTCACTTGGCAGACGAGCTGAAGAAAAGGGTACGAGCGTATGCTCTGTATCAAACAGACAAGGACCAGAAATGCCGTTGCGGAGGCAAAACACCTTCCACTTTGAGGCAACACAAGGTCTTCGTCAATGTTTCAGTACTCAGTGAATGTGGTGAACAAGAACAAGCATGCACAAAAGGTTAATTGTATGTGGTTATGTGTGGACGCAAATTCACACCAAGTGTATGATTCAAGACTGAAGTGAAGTTCGCCAAGGGGAGTTCACTGACCGGTGCTGATCAGTGTGTGACTTCCGAAGAGACGAGCCTGTCACTTGGCAGGTAAATGCTCCATCCATTTGCTGCGCAAAGCGATTGGAACCATTTCTCTTCCTAATAACAGCCTTTGCGCAGGAAGAAGTCAAAGTCTCGTCAGAGCAACTCATCATCTGGCCAGATGAATTCCTGCAGGACACGCAAGGATTGGTTTGACGCTGAAATCACTCAGATTGAAGCACCCTCCCCAAGAATGCGTTACTGACAGCCATTCCGTTTGTAGTTGTTATGCAAGTCCCTATTGAGAGAAGCACCTTGGGGGTAGTGCGCCACAGGCAAGGTGGGCCTGTTGTCCCACTTATCCCCTTCCCCGCCATGTCACCCCTTTCCGAAGTCACCCCCACAATCAACCACCCCCTACCCACAGCCAAACCCCTCCATGCACCCAGGAGAGCTTTTTCTTTTGTTCCTTTCTTTATGCATTTCTTTCCCCAGCAATGAGATCAAAGGGACTTCATGGGACTCGCTTTGTCAGATTGCTCTTCACCCAAAGACGTTGAAAGACGCACCTTCTGAAACAATGGCTCCTGAAACACGTTGAAGAACAGCTCGGTAAAGCTGACGCTAGTTGCGAGAAATCAACTCCGAAGCAGTGCTCAGGGTGCATGTGGGCTGCACATGGATCAAACGACCGCGAGCCGCGTGACTGTTGTGTACGAGCCGAACCTCTGAGCTTCAGGCGCTGTTTGTAAATGCTTTTGTCATCCACTAAACTGTTGTCATTCCCTGTCTGTTTGTTGTGACAAAAGCAAGGTGAAGGTAAATCTTGACAAAGCTTGCGCACGCATTCATTCAGCAAACGTGCTGAAATGAGCCTTTGGCACGACACGGAGATTTGCTGTGGAACAAGGCTGGTTCTGTCAGAGTCGAGCACCCAAGCCAAACCAGTTCGGTGGCTCAATACATTTGATTTTCTTTTCGAAATTCGACTCAACCAGACAACCCAACAGAGATAAATTTGACCTCCAGTTTGTCCAAATTTGGAACAGGTTGACAAAAAAGACTCGATGTGTGCACGTCCAACCGATCGCGCTTCGTGCAAATTTCCATTTCATGGCCTGTACGAGACGAGCCGCGATACCAGAGTCCCAAGCATCGAGTCCATTCAATTGTGCCACGAATTGTGTTCACGTGGCTGTGTTCAGTGCAGCGGTTGTGGAGACCAGTTGTTCTCGAATAAAGGAGGGGACATTGTGAACTGACAGCAAGCGAGCCCTGAGTTGGACTGAAAACCACATCGTGAGGACGCATCGTCGAGTTCGCCTTTCTCAACTTGGTGCTGCACCGCCTCAGTGCTTCACAACACCCACCACGCCAACACGGACAAGCGGTTGGCTTTGAGTGCGTCGGTGTGCGTTTCATCAGCGAAACGCATTTGTCCAAATTGCGACCTTTCTCCGTTCTCGCCTTCTGCCTGGTGCGGCTGGCGATGGATCAGCCACAGGGAATAAAGATGATTAGTGTGTATTGCAATGATAGGCACTGCACATTAGGCAGAGCCAATTATCTGATTAGTGACCCGGCGCCTAACGGGTTAGAGCAGATAGACCCTGATTTAGGGTGCACACATCAGCGCACTGTGAGCAAATCAGCTCCTTTTCATTCTCCAAAAACTTACCTGCTTGAGGTTTTGGATACAGTAAGCAGATTTTGAGAGGAACAACTCCTGCACCGCAGCATCGAATGATTTCAGTGCGAAACATGTGTTGTCCTTTTACTTTCTAGAACACTGGGCACTGTGTCATCAACTTCAGACTGCAACGGAGCTGCCTTGAGATCGCCCCTGTCTGGGATAATCTGACCTTGATGGATCATCCAATGCGGCGGGCTACTGGCCTACGGAACAACGAGGTGTGGAGGGCGGAGAACGATTGGTCAATTCGACACATCGACTTCAAACTGTCCACCGGTCTTCGTGTTGTGCATTGCAGGCACTTGCATGCAAACTGACGTTTCACAGGTCCAGAACAGGTCAGAACGGTGAAAAATTGTCTGCCTCCTGAATTAGCCAATTTCGTTGTTGGCAGTAAAATCCTTTTACCCAATGTCGCGTCCCAATCCGCCATGAATAATACACAGATCAAACAGCAGGTGCATCGACCAAGCCGCTCGTCTCGTGCGCTGTCTGGGCTGAACACTGCACGGCCAATACGCGCGACGAACAAAGTCGTCAAAGCGGATGGATCGGCTTGGAAAAACACACAACAGACAAAAATGTTGCGCTTGCTCTCTGACGTTCGGAAAGTTTGGGATCTTAAATGGCAAACAAATAGGAACTTTATTGAAGTGGAACGACGCAGAACATTCAAATTTGCCAATCACACCACTTGCCGAAATTCGTCTGTGATAAGGAAGAACGGTGGTACAACTTGATTTGTTACACTAGGATTTTCTTGTGAAGCGCTCATCTGGAGAAATGGAACAACACCAAGGGGGAGCCATTGTCTCTCGTTTTGAACGAAACTTGCGTGAAGAAAAAAAAAACGGTTTGGATGACACCTCACTCTGATGCAAACATTTTGATTGCAGGCTGCAGCTCGACGTTGCTTGAGACATCGCTTGGGCTTCAGAAAGAGGAAAGTTGAATCAAACGATTGTCTCAGCGCGAAACGGATGTTGACACCTTTGGGCGCCACATGATGCAAAACAAGCACAACGATCTCCCCCCGCCCAAACAGGGAACCAGAACCAATCATTGTGACGCCATCAGTCCTCGGAAGTTGTGCTTGAAGTAGTCAATACGAGTGTACTTACCTTGTCTGAAGCTCCTCTGGTGCACAAGGCCGACTGAAATCAGAATGCTGAGTATTCCAAGGTATCTCTCCCCAGCAGACTTCATTCTTCTCTTTGTCTGCAAACCCTCATGTGTATTGCAATAATGGGAACATCAAGGTAGCTTATAGTAAGCTGCGATGCGCAGTCGTGGTGAAATCAAGGCACCAGTGTCAAGTATAGCTTGGGTGGAACACAGAAGGGGTTATGAATGCAAAACTTGCACAAACATCGAGCAATATGATATCCCAGGAACACTTGCTCTGCAAAGCACTTGGTGATGGCAGAAGTTTTTCACTTTCTTTCATTGTGTCCATATCTTGCAGACTCCTGGATAGCAGGTCCGCTTCGTGCGTTTTCCAAGGGATTCTTTGAAATCTCGAATGCAGCTTTGAGCCGATGAACACGTGAAGAATTATCCCATTTCACTTGACAGCTTTCGTTGTACAGCATGCTTGTCCCAACCTTCAGTCGAAGCACGAGCGTCTGACTTCAGCTTGACATCGTCCCGAACATCAATAAATCCCGCCGAGGATGCGAGCAAACGGACCCATGATGTCTCTTCCTGTGTGTTCGGCAGGTGATTTCCACAGTAGTAGGTGTAATCCTCAGGACAATCACTATCAAATAGGCATTGCAGGTCCAGATATGGAGCTGTTAAGTAGAGAAGGAAACGCAGCTGCTTGAAGCTGTTCACTCTTCTTCCAGGGCGAGCCAAAATTTTGTGCATGTGAGATGTGCCGGTTCTCTGCAACAGAAACAGACACGATCGCAATGTGTTCAGAAATTCTCAGAAACAACAGGTGAAAAGACTTGCCTCTCGGAAATGGGTCTTTCTGACCATTTCTTCAATTTGTTGTTGGAGAGTGTGAAAGATCGCGTGCGAGTTTGAAGCTGCATGGTTTAAGTTTGCCCCCTTTGATTCTCAAACTGAGTGTCAATGTTCAAGTGTGTGCCAGTTGAAGTGGGTGAACATCTGACGCTTCAGTTAAATTCCCAATTGCTGCGGTGGAGCAGTTTGGAGAGAGAAAAATGGCACCGCCCGGAGAGCGCGGCGATTCCCCAGAAGAAGCAGCAGTCAATAATCGGACCCAGGGAGCCAGATAATCTGCTGTGATTGCCTGAGGGTCTCCTCCAGAGAAAGTTCAGTGCCGCTTTCGTATTGCAAACTCCACACAAGGCGAAAAGACAGTTACACTGTGATCACGACACGACTGAGTGGACCTCTGAAGTGTGATGAAGAAGGTCCCAGTGTACATTTTTGAAAGCTGCAACCAGCATTACACAGCTGCATGGCCACTCGAGTTCACCAAAACTGAAGTCCAAAATATAAAGTTTGCATGCGAATAAAACACATTCATTCCGATTGATACGAGCAGTCAATTCAAATGGAACGTCAACGTACATGACGTTTCGTGACATCAGCTTTGGCAGTGTGGCTGCGTGGCGGTTCAGTGGGGTCTTGTGCAGTTGCAGGGGAGATGAATGCCGGCTCGAGCTCCAGCTGGACAGGCCTGTTTGCCAGGTCCTCCTCAAGCACACATCATGCGCACCTTTGGGTAAATCCCGGGCTGCTTTTCGACCAAAACACAGACCAGTGTGTGGAATCTGCCTCTCACGTGCAGGTCTGTGTGAACACCATGACATTTGTTGCATGATTTCGGGAAAGGAGCAAGACAACCCCGGCTTCAAACTTATTTGTGTAGTTGGTCACTGTGGAAGCCGTGCTGCTCGCATAATCTCAGTTTTTACCATTGGGGTCAGACGACGAGTACGGCCCTTGGAGGATTTTTGCAAACATCAAACATTTTCTTGTGTGTATCCTCTCTTTTTCTTTCTTTCTTTCTTTCTTTCTTTCTTTCTTTCTTTCTTTCTTTCTTTCTTTCTTTCTTTCTTTCTTTCTATTTCTTTCTCTTTCTTTCTCTTTCTCTCTTTCTCTCGTTCTCTCTTTCTCTCTTTCTCTCTTTCTCTCTTTCTCTCTTTCTCTGTCTCTCTCTCTTCCTTGTTGCAGTTTTGTTTTGTTTTGAATGTTGTTCATGTCATTGTATACACTCCAACAGCTCAATAAAAGACACCACCACCCAGGTTCATTTCATACTCCCAAAACAAAGGTGCGCTGTCTTCAATGCGTGTAACACTGGTTTTCCAATTTGCACTTCTGCGGAACAAGGAGTAAAACCAAAATGATTTCTTCCTGAGGTGTATTCACAGAAATGTTATCATATGACAGGAACGCATTGATTAGGAACCGCTTGTAGACCAACCTGCCAATAAATTCACCCTTAATTTACCTGCTTGCTTCCGCGCAAAAACCAGCCACAGCTCAGGTCGTCAATAGCGTGTCCCAGAATTCTGTGGGGGGTTTTGCCAGTGAAGGAACAACTCCTCTTCGCCGTGATTTGTCTTCAAAAGCAGAAAGCTTTGTTTTTCAACATTTCCTCCTGCCTGTTCTGTTTGAATACGCGAAATGCTTTCGCTACATACCCCTGATGCTTGCAAAATCAACACAATTAACTCACAGGCCAACAACGGCCATGAACACACAATACTGTGCACAGTTACCGCATGCCTCCGTGTGCTGTCACAAGGGAACCAGCTTTGTTTCTGCAATCTGGGTGTTTGGTGCAAAACCACGTTCTGCAAGAATCCACAAAGCAGACAAATCACGAAGTTTGCTCCTCAACAACAGAGCACAGGGATTGTCTGGATGGTTATCAGCCGCGAAGACGGATGATAATGGTTTACTCGTGTATCCTCGGGCTATCTGGCTGGGTTTAAATCCGCCGGAGGTGGGGGGCAACTCAGGCTTCTGCATGTTTGAGCAACTCATCTGAGCCAGATGAGTTCCCCCCCTCCCCAGGTAACTCATCTGAGCCAACTCAGTTGGTCCAACTCAGTTGGCTCAGATGAATTGCTCAGATGATTTACCAAGGGGGGGTGCAACTCATCTAGCTCAGATGAGTTGCTGCATGTGTTCTGGGCAACTCATCTGAGCCAGATGAGTAACCCTGCCCCCTCCCGTGACTCATCTGAGCTAAGTGGCTCAGTTGGACAAACTCACTTGGCTCAGATGAGTCACCGGCGAGTGACGCGCGGCTGATGCTCTACTTGAAAGTCTGGTTGGTGGTGCTTTCAATGTGAGCCGGAGCTTGGAAACTGAATCTTCTTGACCGATTGCACAGGTTGGAAACCTGAACTGAGGAAACAACGTGGCCTTGCAAACATTTCTGCTGTCCTTTCGTGATGTCCTCCAGTCTCAAACAGGAGCAAAGATCACACCGGTCGATTTGGGTCCTGCTGCTTTGTTCAAATCGCACTGAGTTCGTCACATTTGATCAATGGAGACCTTCAGCGGATCCGATCGCTCCTCTGCCGACGCGCTCCTATTTTGATCACACAGATACCTGGGATTGTTGCCAGTGTTCCGCACTTTTCCAGACAGCGGTTTGACAAGGCCGTGCGTGAAGCATGTGTACGGTTGGACGGATGTTTGTCCCGTGTGCTCCGCCTCATCGAACATCTTCGACTCCATAAACGTCGCTTCCAGTCACGAAACGGCAAGAACCGTCAAGACTCTTCTCATACTTGCAAAAAGTCCTTTCCGCATGACATCCGACCACTTCAGGCAATGAGACAACGTTCACGTTTTGGAGACACTGAGATCACATGACCTTGATTCCACCATTAATCAGTAATGGTGCATGCGTCATTGCAGTGAGTGAGTTTCGTTGACGTTGGGCGGTCTTGCTGCGTGCCCAAGTGATGTGGCACTCATTTGGCGTGAAAGGAGTCAATTGAGACCAAGTTTCTTGAATGCCTGCTGCACTAAATCACTGAGACCACGGACACAGGCCCACATCGGAATTTGTATAACACAACGGCAAAGCGAAATATCACATAAGCACCACTCTATTGATGTTCTTTGAAAAATACCCTGCAAGCGTGTGAAGTAAATCTGGCGACTGCAAGTCACCTGGAGATCTTTTCTTGTGCCATTCTTCACGTCGTTTTTAGGTGATTTGAGGTGGGTTGCGCGATTTGGGCTCAGGTGAGCCACATCGGTGCAAGCCAAATCAAAGCACCTACAGGCAGCATCTTCTAAAAGTATGTGTACAGCAGTTTGGGTGGTTCTAGGTTCATTTTGGGCTAGGGATAATGTGTGAGGAAGGAATTTGTCAAATTTGAATTTTTGGGTTCCTGAGGTCAGAAAGTTCAAATTTGGAAGTGCAGAAAAAATGGGTGTGGATATAGAAATGTCTCTGTATCTCAGAAGGTACAAATATTTGGTGAAAGAAGTATATTGATGAAATGTAGTATATTGTATGGGAGTTTGAGTGGTAACATTTGATTTTTGATTTTTGAAAATTTTTACATGGTTTTTAGGTGGGCCTAAAGTTAGGGTTGAAAAGTCATTTTTTTGATAAAAAATTTGAGATGGATATTGGGCAATTATTTTGGTTATATGTGGATATTGTTCTGAAACAATGTGTAAAGTTCCATTTGTTTAAATTTGTTCCATTTGCATGTGTGCTAAATGAGTTCCCAAATTGTGAATGTTGAGTGAAAAAAGTAAGAATTTTTGACAAAAAAAAGTGAGCAAAATCAGATTGAGTG
>JAAUXT010019431.1_pt1 | contig 12943 bp, 11 predicted proteins | sample 7278171 | NCBI WGS metagenome assembly JAAUXT01 (sample SAMN14350112, study PRJNA611818) | marine sediment metagenome | isolation source: surface marine sediment (1.8m) | place: French Polynesia: Moorea | collected 2018-08
CCGCTCGCAGGTTATGAACCACGCTCAGGTGGGAGGTTCAGTTTGACCGTCAGATCGGCAGGTTCACACCGACCCTCCGCACGGCAGGTTCACACCGACCCTCAGCACGGAGGTTCACACCGACCCTCAGCATGGCAGGTTCACCCCGACCCTCAGCATGGAGGTTCACACCGACCCTCAGCATGGCAGGTTCACACCGACCCTCAGCACAGCAGGTTCACACTGACCCTCAGCACGGCAGGTTCACACCGACCCTCAGCATGGCAGGTTCACACCAAGCCTCAGCATGGCAGGTTCACACCAACCCTCAGCACGGCAGGTTCACACCGACCCTCAGCACGGAGGTTCACACTGACCCTCAGCATGGCAGGTTCACACCGACCCTCAGCACGGCAGGTTCACACCGACCCTCAGCACGGCAGGTTCACACCGACGCCGCAGCGCCACACTCGCGCTGGTGGTGCTGTCCCCGTGGTACCAACCCCTGTGACGCCATCCTGACAGTACCTCACTGCGGTGCCATCCCATCCCTGCTGTGAACGAGCACCCCTGACCTGGTTCTTACTTGGAGCACAGAGTCACCTGCAACGTCTTGTCTGCTGCACTGCTCACTGCCAGCGTCTTTTTGAAGGGGACGGTGCACCATCTCGTCAGCAGAGTCAGTGCAACAGGGGCAGCACTGCAGAGATGATGATGCGGGGATCGTCCTGCAGGTTTGGTGCATCAGAGACTGTGCTGCAAGGCTGGCGCTGCAGGGACGGGGGTTTGGACTCGCCGAGGGGATTGCACGACCTGATTGATTGAACTCGTCTGCAGCAGGACCGTCCCGGGGTTGAAGAGCGACGCACTCGCCGCGCGTGGAACGTGGGCGGCCAATGTGGCTCCACGGCGGGGAGCGCGGGCGCGCAGGCAGATCCGGGGTACGTCGGGGCTGCTGTCTGACTCCAGGTCGGGCTCATCTCGTGGCACGTGTTGAGTGACAAATAGGACGCGTTGAGTGACGTCGGAATATCTTTCTGGACAAGATGTGCAGATTGTGGAGTCTGCAGGAAGGATGATCACACAAAACAATTTTTTTTATATATCAATGAACTCGCTGCACTGTTCGTGATTTCACAGCAGTTGTCAACATCTTGGGGAGCACTGGACACCGGGTATCTGTCCGGGGCAAGTCGATTTCCTATATTTGAAAGGTAAACACCGGAGTCATGCGTACATGTACCGCTGCCAAAGATTGGGTTTCACTGAGCCGTATCCTCCATGGGAGCTCCATAGAGCATGTCAGCGTCTCTATCTACACACCATCTTCCTGAATCCCCAGACAATTCTCCGGGAAAGATCATCCTCACCGCACCACGTTCCGTTTCCCATTTCAGAGGCAGCAATTCAGCCCCTGCAGCCGGAGTCGCCGTTTTGACGAACGATCGTTTTCGAAGAAGCAATCTAGATAAGCAGAATTAGACTCCGTTGCAGAAACAACTGAAAATTACTTGTCTGTCTGTGTGTCGGGCGGCGGCGGCGGCGGCTCCTTCGCGCTTATCTGGCCCGCGGCGCGAGATTTACGACTTGCTTTACGGATTCGCTGTCAGATTACATGTTGTAGATGGGGATGATTGGGCGGGGCCCGGGAGGCGAGGCCGGGCCGCTGCGGGCGCGCAGTGAGGCTTCTCTTCCTCCCCGTGACTTGTTTATTCCCCCGCCAACACATCCAGGCCGCCACGGGGCTGGGTCCCCGCTGATCCCTGAACCATTTTTTTTTGTCATTTTCACCCGACGCGTGGAAAACAAACTCAAGTCTTTGGAGCCTGGTCACCTCTGTCCTGGATCGGCTTGATTCCTCCCTCCTCACTTTCACGGCTGGTTCTGAGCTGTCACGAATCGTGTGGGTTTTAGACACCGGGACGACACCTGAGATCACGGACTTGGCACGAACAGAAGAAATCTGAAACGCCCCTGCACGGTGCCGTGTTGCATCTCGGTCTCGAGGAGCAGCGGAGTTTCCGGTGTCTGTCGTGCGTCGTTTCGTCGAGCGGATCTCGGGAGGGACACTGACGTCCAATGAAGGGCGGAAACATGGTGAATTGCTGAGGCTGCAACCACAGCGTTCAGAATTGACCCCAACGTCGTCCCGGGCAAGAACTTTGGGGAAAATAGAACAAAATTTCACCCCGTTTGAATGTTGCCCCTGACGTTTGTCCGTCTTTCTCTCGGATGACATGTTGTTCACTCCGAAAGTGAGACCATTTTGGCTGTTCCATCCCGATCCTGGATTGGCTGGACACCATTTCAGCTTTTTACACGAGAAGGAAACAAGGGTGGTGACACTGGTGATACGAACAGTTCGAAATGTTCTTATGTGGTCACTGCATGGGCAGCGCACAACAATAGGAATCCATATCCCTGGCAACTGGACCAGAGGAGGTATTGACGCCACTCAGCGGTACCTTGCAGTAAGTTTCCGGACACGAGATCTGTCTATGCTGCTTGAATTGTTCCTCTCCCACTTAGAGCACCCCTGGAAGGCGAGGCGGCTGAGAGGACTCATATTTCATCCCAGATATTGTATCTGGGATCGATAGTTAAACGGACAAAAGAGTCGGTTGGTGCGCGATCCGTCGGGAGATGGAGGGTCCTGCGCAATCAGGCCTCTCGGCTTCCGGCCTGTCGGATCACTCGCGTCTCCAGTATTGATGAGCACAGGTCTCAGTTCGTCCGATTTGAACAAGGAACGGATCGTGGCCAGATACGAAGATTTTCACACTGTGGTCTGTCGCCTCGTCCAGCGGATCCAGGATCGAGGTCAGGGGAGGGTCAGGGTCCAAACTGAAACTCAAACCTTCATACCCAGACCTTTGAAAATTGGAGCTTCCCCCCAGTTCAAGGGGCTGGGTTCTTTGGTTTTTTCCCAGGAAGAACACAACTTTGCCCGACTGACTCACGGAAAACTGGCCTGACTGGGTTGTTTGTCGGTGAGTTCGGGCGAAAGAAGCGTGGAGAAATAAGTTTGGATTGGCGGACGCAGTTCTGTGAAGCGGCTGACGAGTTGGTCGGCTTCTACGCGCGGTGATTCCCGACGAGACAATCGGCGCCTATTGTTCGGTCCAGGACAATCACTGCGCGCTGTTCCAGGAGAAGCGTCCCCAGAGAGGGAGAACCTGACCCGGTTCTGCTCGTTACTTCACACACACACACACACACACACACACACACACACACACACACACACACACACAGAGGATCACTGGAGAAGATTTTATCCTGGGATGAATTAAGCCTTCGACACCGAACGAGGAGATGGGTCAAATGGAGCCTGGCTCCTCCTGTCTAAGGTTGTCCCCATCGTCACCCCTCCAAGCCCTGACGCTCTCTCGGGCCCCCCCCCCCCCCCCCCGCCTCGTCTCCTCCCCTGCCTGCCACAGAAAGGATTCTGTGAAGCAGCATTTTTGTTGTCAAAGCATCACCGCGCCATTTTGAAGCTGTTTTCTTTACAAATGGGAAAGTAATGAGAGCTGGGCGGGCGGGGCTATTGAGCGGGCTGGGTCTCAGATTCGCCCTCAATGGATCGAGCCGATCTGAACCTCGGTGCCGTCGACGCGCTCGAACAAAGCTTCTTCTCCCTGGGAACCGCTCTTCCCCCCGTGCACACCGAGTGCCGAAACAGCGTGCGCGTGCGGGTGTGACCTCGCAATTACCTCCAGTGCTCAGTGCATGGTGTTCTGCAGCCGTGTTCTTCACACTGGGAGACACACCAAAACACAACGGTCGGCGCTGTTTGCCACCTGTGCATCGTGCCTGCAGCGGAGCGCCTCGTCCCCGTTGGAGATATTACACGAAATGACAGTACGTCGTCACCAGACCTCCTCAGTAACAGGAAACCTGCACTTTGCACCGCTTTGATTCAGTGAACTTCAGTGCAAACCGCACAAGGGCTCCCGTGAGGAGCCTCACCCCAACTCAGATTTTCGGAGGAAATGAACAAAGGAAGCACAGTGGCCTAAAATTCCGAGAGAAAGATGCGCAATCAATCGGGGCGGACGGAACCTGCAATGCTGCCCTTTGTCCGGCTGCCGGACCCGGCATGCTTTACCGCCTCCGCGCGTTGTCGCGCCTCGTGCTCGGAGAGCACGGAAAACGCGCTATCTCCGCAGGCCAAGCTGTAGAAATCACCGCGGGGGGAGTGCCGAATGAATAGCGGGGCAATGGTGCGAACACCTGCCCGCAAAACGGATTGTCCGAGTTGAGATCCGCAGAGCACCAAGCTCCCGTCCTGAGCTCCCGTCCGTGGTGCAGACACCGGCGGTCCTCGAATCTGCCGCATGATCGGCACCAGGGCGGCGGTGTCACCCTTGTGTTCCGCCTCTGCGCTCTGCAAGCAAAATATTTCAGAGCTGATTTGAGCCCCCACCCACATACAGGACTGAGTTGGGGCCCCAACCCGAATCCTGGATCCTTGGTGCTCAAACATCCTAATTGTCAGAGCCACAGGCACGTTTTGCCGTGCGAAGACTCAAACAAAAACTTGCACTGAGCTGCGGCAGTTCTAAGAACAGCGACACAAACGGATTGCCGACAACTCTTGCTTTTTGGCCCCACGCAAAATGCCCTCTTTTATTTGTCCTGTCTGTCTAGTTCGCCCGAAAACCAGAGCCAGGCCACGTGAACCTGAATCTACTCTCCCACCCTGAGTGCCTCTCTCACCTCCACACGCACGTCTTTCAGGGGCGGATCCAAGTACCCTCCAACTTTGGAGTACATAAAAACCTCTTCAAAGCCTGTCGTTGTTGAAAATCGGGTGCGTTGGAGCCCCCTCTGCAAGGGGTCTCCATATCCTGGATCCGTCCGTGGTATCTGTGTTTGGAAAGGCGAACAGAACAAACCTTCCCTTCCCCCTCCCGTCAAATCCAATCAGCCCGGCCTCATCAAAGCCTCTCGGACAGAAATATTGATCTCATTCACCGTCCAAATTGGGCAATCTGTGCGGCAAACGAAGGGTGTGAATGTGGTTGTCTTGCGCATGCGTGCACTGAGTGCCAGGTGGGCGACTTGCGATGTCGCCGCCCTGCATCACAGATCAAGCTGATGTTACCGTGCTCCCCCACGGAGGTTGATGTGAATTCGCCACGCGGGGACAGGTCACATGAACTCTGAGGTCTCCGGCACCGCACGTCGTTGTGCGTGTGTATGTGAACATGCGGGGCCCGTGCATCTGCTAAACTCCTGAGTTGCACAGGTGCGCCACGAAACGCGCTGCTCCATATATCTACTTGGCGCAGCGTTCCTTCGTGTAACCCACAGAGCAACACGACCCGGCGGCGCGACTTGTGAGCTGATGGGTTCCGTGTCCACTCATCGCCCAGTGCACTCCACGGGGACTTCATGGCGTCGTAGCTCGAACAACAGCACAGAATTTGAATGCCATCAGATTTAGTCCGCGTTCTGTGCTGGAGCTGCAAAACTCGCAATTGACGCAACTCGATCCAGTGTGAAGTAGGCCTCGTTCTTTGCCCTTGAGATCGCATCACGAATTCGTGTCGGATTTTGTTTCGGTTGATTTGCATGCAGCAGGGCCCGCACCAGAGAAGCAGCCCGCGGCGGGTCCAAGGTTTCGGTCAAGAATGGGAAGCCAATTCGAAGGTTCTGATTGGAGGGGAGCTGACTTCTACCTTGAAACGCTCAAACTGCACAATGAAGAACATTCCTTGTCTGCGCACACAAACTGACCGGTACATGTTGACTTCATTTTGGGGGGCAACTCACAAACAAGCAGCAAGTCCTGATGACACCACACACACACACGCACACACACTGGTTTGTGGTGCCACGCCTCACGTATACCTCATGTTTCACGCTCACGCTCACGTCTGAGATGCGACGCCACACCGCCGCAGTTCAGTCAAACCAGCCTGTTGCGGTTGGTCTCGTTCTGTAGGCATCCCATGGGCGCCTTGGTTTGCTTGTGCCAAGAATGTCTCCCGACCCTGATACAGGACGCAAGACACCAAAGCCAAATTCTCCAGGCAGATCCAAAATCCTATGGAGGGGCTGGAAGGCAAGGATCCTGTCTGCAAGAATTTGGCGTAGGAGAATCAAAAATTTGCTGCTGCGCTTGAGGAGATCTGGTGCCCTGGCCCTCGCCGAATCACTCCCCGGGTCTGCCCAGAGTTTCAGCGGTGTCCGATGTCACAGTCGCGTGCACACATGTCATCTGTCTGCCTCTGACGCCGAGCCAAGAACCTTCGTCAATTGCTGAGGTTTCTTTGTTTCTCTGTTCAGTGCAGTTGAGACCGTCTTCTGTCTCTGTCAACAAAGGACTTGGCTGCGGCTTATGTTGCAGATGTGCTGGATACGTCACGCATTGAGCGAGTCGGTACGCGCTGCGTCGCCGAGCTGACGCTTTGACCGCATCGAGACGGCGCAGCCGACGTGAAGCAGGCGTGACGGCGCGCGCGGGGCGCGACGCATACCGAACCGGCGCGCCCGCTAATGACTCGGGCCGGGGTCGTCTCTGAATACCAACACGCCTCGGCCGGTCCTGTGGCCCACTCGGCCCTCTCATTGCCTGTCAGTGCAGAACTGAATCAAGACGAGCTGACACACGCACCCGTGGGACCCGAGCCCCGAGTACCGATGGGACAAGCGGCGGGGGGGGGGGGTGGACAGGAAGGGGAAGGGGATTCGAGGGACCAGGCCCCATGCTCACAGGACTCGACACAATCTCTTGTTCACAAGCTGCTGCTGAAGATCACAGAGACCCATGTGTTGCGGATATGGTTGTGAGTCTCGGCCAGCTCTTTTATCACAACTCACGATCTTGGTGACACTTGATACGAGTTTCCCGGATGGCTGTGTTTGGACCTCAATGCGCTTCGTGCAGCAGTTTGTTGCCACAGGCGACTCCACCGCATCTGAAAACAATGGCTCTGAATCATTCCGGTTTCACAAGCAGCGGTGAAAGTCAGATCCAGAACGACTCAGTGGCCGGGGCTGACGGTAGGGCTGGACCACATGTTTCTGTCGTTTGAATGTTTTCTTTTCAGAGTGAAATCTCCCTCTCTTCTCGAAATTGTGGATTCCCTTGGATTGAGCAAAGTACCGTTGCAGGTTTTGCGTTGTCTGCCACCTCAAAAAGTAAACCAGTCTGGAATTCGAGTTTTGGTTGAAACCTTCCGCCAAATTGCGTGTCACGACATCGGCGGGGCCGGGAGCAGCCCTCCCGGGCGCACCGAAATGATGGCTCTCTTTGTGGTTTGAGTGTCTGTTTGGACACCAATTTGCTGCTCCAGAATGGCTTCTCCTTCTCAGGAGACAGACGCACGCCTGTATCGCACATGATGCGCCACGCGCAGAGTTCCTGACGATGCTCGTCAACAGACGATGCGCTGCGTGGTTGCCCAGGCGGCGCTGAATGCGTCCTGCGTCTCGTCGCTGCGCACGTGACTGGGCACTGCGTCGACGCAGCGCCTGTTGATATGTGGAGAGACACAACCGCCTTACACATCAGGTGTGAAAAGGGCCTCACGGAAGTAAATAAGGCTCCAACAGGGTCCCTTTGTGTGGACCTGAGGAAAGGAAGGCGCTGAGGAGCATCGCAGTCCCCACAATTAGAGGACGTGGGACCTGCTGAGAGTGAAACGTGCGAGGTTCTACCGGCGCAAATGGAGGCAAACACAGCACCGCAGCTTTGTACTCTGAGGACTGTTTCACAGTGTGTGCATCACGCCTTGCGCGCAACGCACAGGGGCCACAGGTGCTCCGACCATTGAGGCCGGACTTCAGACTTCAGTGTTTCGATCCGTGAGGCTGTGTCATTCCCCAGTTACCATCAACAAGTGCACTGTTAACCGTTGCAACATGTCTATGGTTGATGGTTCACACCACCACCGCACCTTTGTGCGGGGTATTTCTTTCACGTCATCGACCACGAACATCAAGGTGGACCCGCCGAGTCTCTCCAGTGACGGCATGGAGGCAGATGACTCATGAGCTTGTGTGGTGCTGCTCACCCAGCCCGACGCTCGGCGCGTGAACCCGGTGCGCGACGGAACCCAACACGCGGAGGACTCCGGGCGGACATGAGCCTCTGTTGTCGCGGGGCAGACGCTCGAGTCGTGCGGAGAACCGCGGGAGCCCGTCCCGTCTGAAGTCGTGCGCGCAGCTCCGGCCCCGCCACACCGGCTGCGTCACGTGTGCGTCCCTGTGCAAGTAACGGACACGTCGCCCCAACGACGCAGCCCCCATAAGGACCTATAGATGGGAAAAGGAGTGATCATCAGCGGCAAGAGACAAGCTAAGTCTGATTATGAGATATGAATACGTCAAAATAAATATCAATATGCGGGGAGTAAAAACGCCAAATAAAGAAGCTGTAGGGTAAAGAAATTACAAGGTCCCCCGAAAATAGAAGGGGTGAAACTGGAGCACGGCAGCTCAGAGTGCAGAGCCAACTCTCCTCTGGTTGTACGTGGACCAAGACCAACCGCTGTTGTGTGGTTTCCAGACCCAGTACCGAGGACTTGCTGTTCGAGTGAGACAGGAACTGCAGAATTAACTGACCTCTCCATGGAGATATGCTGGTGGATAGATTTATCTGTAGACTCCAAAGGATAGAACAATTGGCTTGCAGAGCGACGCAACGTATCCGTGACGCCTCCAGTGTGACCCGACGAGATGGGGTCATGACACACACGACGCATCCAGTGTGCACGAGGCTGCACGCAAATCTCATTAAAGTAATCTTATTAAATAGAGGCTCCACGTGAAAACCCACGGAACTCCGCCGACGAATAATGAAGCGTAATTAACTTCATTTTGCTGGAGCCTTTGAAAGCTTTTCTCGCACCAGGTTTGTTTGTCCGTGTCGGGGAAAACAAGGTGACGGGACGAGGTGTCGAAACGAGCACACCCGTCAGTCCAGTCAGACGTGAACGATGTCGTAGTGACATGGCAATCTGAACATGGGTCCCCGTGGAAACAAAGTGTGTGTGATGAAACCTGCAACGAAGAGGAAAGTTCGTGAGCCAAGTCAACTAACGTCGTCTTTCTCTCTCACGACAGACAGACCAACCCACTGACTGATTGACTGACTGACAAGCACACAGGCGCACACACACACACACACACACACACACACACACACACACACACACACACACACACACACACACCGTGGGGCAGGTTGTCTTCTGGGGACGCAGAAAAACTCACCATTCTTCTTTGTCCCTGCAGACTGCCGGGAGAGGAAAAGAAAGCGAGCGCAATGTATTCCTGAACCTGCATCTTGGGGCCCTGGAGACCATCTCGAGATTGAGGAACAGCCCTCACCGGGTGAGAAACGTGCGTCTTGCTCGTGTATTTTCATCCATGCTGACGGCCAGCACGGACCATTGTCTGGGACCCTGCACCACGCTGTGTGGTGCACACGGGGCCGGTCCCGGATTTGCAGCAAGATCGTGTTTCCCGGCATTTGCACTTGTTGAAGCCAAAAGTTTCTTGCTCTCAGGTAATTTTGCTGCAGAAGAATCTTCACGAGATGAGCCTTTCCCCTCCCAGGTCAAAACTGGGTGAGGACCAGGACCCCAGGACCCCAGGACCGTGTCGCACCTCGCACCGAACATCCGGATCCGCTGATCTGGGATCAAGTCAAGCAGGACTCGACTCCCCAGGAAGCCGTTTTCAAGGTCCCCAGGTCCCCGCTCCACTCATCTGAATCCGCCCTTACAAGGAACAAAATACAGCAGCTCAAACTTGGCGAGAAGAGGGAAAGTTGGTGAGAGTCTTTGAGATGGCAAGGGATGTGGCGTCAGAAGCGACCTCGCTGGGTCCTCACCCGCTGCCACCCGCTGATTGGACAACACGAGCTCCTCTAAATCGTGATTCCGCTAACCTAGAGGCTTTGGATTGTACCAAACTGACACACGAATAGGACCGATCTCAGATGATCCGAGGTCCTACTATATTCAAGGAAAAACACCCCTCGTAAAAATTCGAATGAGCTTCGCAGGGTGTACTGCGGGGGCTGCGGCGGAGCCGGGTGCTGAGCCTGGGACTCGCAATCAACATGTGTTCCGGAACCCTTACGTCCAGCTCCATGCGTCCTCAGCGTTATTGTGACGGTCACTCCGATCAAAACAAGTCCTGCTAACGCTGAGGAGAACTGAGGCTGCGAAACGAATGTTCAGTGTTGATCTGACCGAAAATCGTCACGGTCGCTGTTGTACTCGCAAACATGTCAAAGGTTCGGAGCTGCCGGACCAGTCTTCCGCGGGAAAGCAGAATGCAAAGAATCCACGGCTTCATCAAGTCTGATGTTAGAGCCTGCCGTCTGTCTTCCCTTTGCACCAGACGCGTAGCAGTTCTCTTTGGGCGCTCCTTCAGCGAGTGGCACTGTAGTCGGAGGTCACGCGTGGTGCGCGCAGTGTGAACCAGGCCCGCGTGACCCTGCCCCGCGAGGCTCGCAGTGTGAACCAGGCCTGAGCCTGACCCTGCCCGGCGCCCGGTCTGACGTCTCCTTCTCACAGTCTGTTGACAGAGCTCTCCGCCCCCGTGAAGACCGTTATTAATATTGACATTGTGAATGAGCTGCAGGTTGGGCGGAGATTTGCGCAGCTTCCATGCCTTGAAGCAGGAGATATTTTCTGTCTCATTTGAGGGGCGCGGGTGAGCATGGATCCCCGTGTTATTACATTAGGCCAGGATTCCCTCCGAGGGAGAACGTGAAGGAAGAAGGAGAATACACCTGAGAAGAGGCTCTGGATTCATCGACAACGTCTGGTTCCCAAGGCTCGGTTCACACGGTTCACACGGGATGCATCAGGCCTCGCGTTCTCGTGCAAGTCAACGGGCGCTGGCTCGACTGGGCGACGCGTCATGAGTTGCGGGACCTTGTTTCTGAGGAGACATGAACTCTCTCAGTTTCTCCACAAAATAAAGAAATTGGCTCACCACGTGGGTCTCAGGACACAAGACACTTCAGAGCTGCTGACTGCATTGTTCTCCGGAAATATTTCACCTGCATGTCTCTGCGAAACTCAACTGCTGCTGCTGTGTCGTGCGCTTTGCTTCAAAGCGTCCTGCGTGTCTGGGATCTGAGGTTGGGTTGCGCGTTCCGTCTGGTCATCCGGATTCCCCGCGCTCCTTTGCGTGTTTGCTACCCAGAGTTGAACGAGAAATAATTTCTCTACTAAATATACTTTCGGTGGGCGACGGGTTGTGGGACATAATGAATCCAGAGGATTTGCGTCATCCTCAACGGAAAAAAGGTTCGTTCGGACCGGTGTCCGAGACGTCATGAGCTGCAGCGCAGATCTGTGGGAACACGAGGAGCGAGCGTCCGCGACCCGGTGGAATCCGAGACCCTGTTCTCAACTCCAGGCCTTGTCAGTTTCAGACCCAGAAACCGACCCGGTGTTATTCTACACCTTGTTCTCAGCTCAAGATCCCCATTAGTGCAGGATGAAGTTTCCCAGGCCGGATTTACTTCTGATATCAGGGGCGAATCCAGAGGCTCTGGTGGGGGGGACGTCTTCACACGCTCCTGGATTTGTTGTGTCGCGTTCACTGTTGAAACCAGAGGCCGCTTCACTTGGAGATGTTGCGCTGGTCGACGTGCTCGTCAGGCAGTTTAGGCCGAAGTGAAGTCTCAATCGTGCACGCAAAAATAGATTTACAAAGCCTCGCTTTTTGTTCACAGCTTTCTGTGGCACAATACGAGTAGGAGGACAGGTCGTACGAAAGAACTGTACACGTCAGCCTCAAGCTCCTGAACAACGTGGAACCTGTGAGGAAACACATCAGGGTTGAACGTGCCCATCTGCTGGGTGACGCGGCGCCCGTTGGGTTGTGAGACGCGCGGAATGTACGACGCATCCAGTGTGTACCGGCGGGACCCTGCCCGGACGCACGTCAGAAACATAATGCGGCCCCCTGATGGATCACATCCTCGTGGCAGAGACGAATCTTAGAAATATCGCAACCTAATCTGGTCAGAGAAGCCTTGGATTCCAGGTTCACAGAAGCCCAAGGCTCAGACCTGGTCAACAGCGACAAACTAAAACACGAAACTAACGCCATCAATAAGGTGGGTGTGAAGCTGCAGCAGACGATCAGGTTCCGACTTGAAAATCGCTCATTTCCACCTGGAGATTCTAGCGCGTGAGATCCTGCGGCAAAAATCTGTCCTGTGTGTCGCCAACGTGTCGAGAACAAACCCTTTGTCCGGCAGACCCCCCAACTCCAAAAATTCATTTGTCTCGTAAATGGTGCTTCCGATGGTCTGACCCTACATGGCTGAGACTGACGTCAGCCGACCCATCCTGATCCCTGACCCGCGGGAGCTCTGCTCCGTCCCGCTGGTGCATAAGCTCACGCGGTTCATGCACCTCCCGTCATAAAGAGTGTTGTGTGCGGTTCGGGTCCTGGGAGAACCCGTCCTCACAACCGCCACTATGTGCAGCACCGCAGTCAGAAGCAGCCTCAGCTCAGCCGGACTACCACAGTGGAGTAAGACTCAAGCGTATGCTTCAAATGATTGTTCACTCCTGTCTTGAACTGAGTGTTCAGTTCAAGTCCCAAGACAGATACAGGGTAGTCATGGCTATGGCTTTTATGTGGCAGTGCAAGGTGCTGGCCCAGTGCGCAGCTTCAGCTTCATGCAGCTCCGCTGAAGCAGTTTCATTGGGTACTCAGTACCTTGCTCAAAAGCTGGAAAAAGCTCAAAAGAGCCAACTCTTCCACATGACAAGAGAGAGAGAGAGATGATGAGAGAGAGGAGAAAAAGAGAACAGAGACAACAGATGAGACACAGAGAGAGAGCGAGATGAAGAGAGAGAGAGAGAAGAGAGAGAGAGAGAGAGAGAGAGAGAGAGAGAGAGATAGAGAGAGAGAGAGAGAGAGAGAGAGAGAGAGAGAGCAAATCCAACGCGCGCCCGATTCACCGAGTTTGTCG
>JAAUXT010070159.1_pt1 | contig 12941 bp, 11 predicted proteins | sample 7278171 | NCBI WGS metagenome assembly JAAUXT01 (sample SAMN14350112, study PRJNA611818) | marine sediment metagenome | isolation source: surface marine sediment (1.8m) | place: French Polynesia: Moorea | collected 2018-08
CAGAATCAGCACCATGGGCAGGGCCACGTATCCCCCGAACTCCCACACGGGGAGTCCTTCCATGAAGGGGCAGACCTGTCCACCGTACACGGGGGTGGCCACGGCCACCGCTGTATATAGGATGAGTGCGCGCATGTGTTGCCTCCTTTGCGGCGGTATCCGACGTAGAGACAGGCGTTGCCGATCCATATCCCCCTGCCGCTTTTACTGTCCCTCCCGACTTTGCATATTTTACCATGGTGATGTCAGGAGTACTTTCTGTTCCGTAACCGGATGAGTGGCAATTGCATGCTCAATCTTGCCCAGAAACAGCGCTTGGGAGGCGGGCGGTCGGCCCTTGGAAGACACGATATTGGGAAGACACGATATTGTTGCCGTGATCTCCCCAGTAAATCGTTTCAAAACCCGCCAGATTTTCAAGGAGGTACTTTTCCTTCGCAAACCATGTCTATGTCCTAACCCGGCATGCCGGAGATCGAAATCGCCATCGGGATCGCTATCTCAATGTGATCAGCCTGTATCAATATTCAAGCAAAAACGTGGATGTCGCTTACAAATGGGCTATTTTTCTATCGTGTTATTTCAGCCAGAATCCCCTCGATAACGCGCTCAATCTCTTTGCATTTTTGTGGATCAAGCCCATCGGGATGAGGCGAGGCAAACCGACCGGCGTCGTTGTCAAAATACCGGCCGGAAGCATCAGCGAATTCATCGGCCAGCGCGGCGCGGGTAAGAATTTCCGCTCCGATACGGATGTCGCCGCCGACCACACCAAAGGCCTGTTTCACCATTTTGGTGCCGAGCATCGATCCGGGATTGACCGCAATGACGGCCGGACCGTCATCCTTGAGCGAAAGCGCCATACTGCGTGACCACATGGTAATCGCCAGCTTGCTTTGCGCGTAGGCGGCACCGTCGGAGAGCCTGCCCCGTCCAACCAGCGCTTCCGGATCGACCGGCGACTGGGCCGCGGAGGACAAATTGATGACCCGCCCGGACGTTCCCATCAGCGGCAATAGCCGTTGCGTCAACAGATAGGGGGCAATCGTATTAACCGCGAACCGGACATCCAGCCCGTCCGGCGTGATGGGATCAGGCGTCTTAAAAACGCCCGCATTATTGACAAGCACATCGAGTCTGTCGTGCTTTTCCGCCACCGCCTTCGCCAATGCCTCGACCTCCGCCAGGCGCGCTAGATCGGCCACGTAGCTTTCAACGCGTCCATTATTCGGCAGCGCTGAGAGAGTATTTTCCATTTTTTCCGGACTTCGGCCATGCAACAAGAGGTTGTGGCCCAAGGCGACCAACATCTTGGCGGTTTCCAACCCGATCCCGTCGGTGGCGCCGGTAATAAGAATGGTTTTTTGTTTGGTGCTCATTATTTGATCTCCTGGATGCCGATCACGGCATCGTTCCAGTTACGCTGGTTTTCAATGTCATTCTCGAAACCTTTTTCATCAGCGACAGTAAAACGTTTAATGGCGGGCGCCTGGCTGGCTGCCTGGGGCAGTTTTCTGAATCGCTCCAGAGTGGTCCGCAGATAGAATAATTCGACCTCATCGCGGGATACCGCTCGTGCTAATCTGGATTGGTTAATACACCCTAATGTTAGATACGCGAAGTTGGCTATATTTCTACAACGACTTTACCCATAGCCTGACCGCTGGAAAGGAAGTCATGGGCTTTTCCAACATCCTCAAGGGAGAATTTTTGTTCATCCAGGACCGGGTGTAAACCACCAGCATCAACGATATCGGCCAGTTTGCTGAGAATTTTGCCATGTTCTTCACGTTTATAGTTGTGGATCATCGGGATCAACATGAACACGACATGCAGCGACAGCCCTTTGAAATGCGCTACTGACAAATCCAGCTCAACCAATGCCACGGTCGAAGCAACTTGGCCATTGAGTGCCGCAGCTTCAAAAGAATTTGCCATATTCGCACCACCAACTGAATCGAAAACAACATCAAAACCGGCGCCATCCGAATATTTAGCAACGTATTCGACAACAGGTTCGGTCTTGTAATTTATACCGATAGCCCCCAACTCCTTGATCAATGCCAACTGCTTGTCGCCACCACCGGTTGCGTAGACCTCAGCTCCGAAATAACGTGCCAGTTGCAGAGCGACATGACCAACACCACCGGAGCCGCCATGGACCAGCACTTTCTGACCTTGGCCAATACCGGCCCTTGTCAGCCCTTCATAAGCCGTGATACCCACCAGAGGTAATGCGGCCGCTTCACGCATCGTAAGGTTTTTCGGTTTGTGAGCGATCAAATTGGCATCGGCAACCATGTATTCTGCAAGGGTACCCGGCAAATCACCCAAGCCTCCCGCACAGCCGTAAACCTCATCGCCAATAGCATATTCAGAAACACCCTCGCCCACCGATTCGACAGTGCCGGCGAAGTCCATGCCCAAAACTGCTGGAAGCTCCGGTGAAATCGGTAACGCCCTGCCCATCTGGCGAATCATAGTATCGACGGTATTGATACTGGTTGCAGCGATCTTAACCAATACGTGACCCGGCTTAACCTCCGGTTTGGTGATTTCCGCAGACTCAAATACGTTGGAACTACCAAAATTCCGAATTATCATGGCTCTCATTGGTCTTTTTCTCCTATGTCTTCGTCCTTACGGAATATGCATCATTTCAATTGACCTGAGCAACGAGTCGCGATATTAGTTCGTACACGCTGCATGCGCAAGTAGGCACTATTTAATGCCGTAGTTACAAAAAGGATACTAATAAGGAAAATCAATGCGACACAGCACGTATCAATGTAACCAGGGATGCCCTGTAGAGGCGACTTTGGAAATTATCGGTGGAAAATGGAAGGGTGTGATCCTCTACCATCTAATGGAGCGCACCTACCGTTTTGGAGAATTGAAACGGGTGATGCCGGGTGTCACCCAGCGCATGTTGACCAAGCAGCTGCGCGAACTGGAAACCGATGGGATAGTCCATCGCAAGGTTTATGCGGAAGTGCCGCCGAAAGTCGAGTATTCGCTTACCGATGTTGGCGAAAGCTTAAGGGATGTCATGATGCTGATGCGTGATTGGGGACGGAACCATTTTGGCCTGTAGATTTTACCAAAGCGCAACCGTTTTTCGGCAGCCTGCTAAAGCGTATGTCGCAATCTGGCGGATTGGTCACTTGAGGCCATGCTTGCGCATCTTGTCGTAGAGCGTATTACGCCCGATGCCCAGCGCTTTGGAGGACTGGGTGATATTGCCGTTATAGTGGTGGAGGGCTCTCTCAATAGCTTCTTTTTCCAGAGCTCTCAACCTGAAGAGCTTATGATTTTCAGCCGCAATGGATTTGGTATCTTGAGTGTGAATATATTCGGGTAGATGTTTAAGCAGAATCGTGTTCCCTGGGGTCATGTTGACCGCTTGCTCGATAGCATTCCTGACTTCGCGAATGTTTCCAGGCCAGGCGTAGGCGGCCAGGGCTTCCTTGGCATCCGGGTGAATTCTGTTGATATGCTTGCCAAATCGACTGGCTATCCGGGAGAGGTGATATTCGGCGATGGGGATCACGTCTTCCGGTCTTTCCCTCAAGGGCGGTAGTCTGAAAGGCACCACATTCAGGCGGTAGTAAAGATCTTCACGAAAGTTCCCTTTTTCAATCTCGTCCAACAGGTTCTGGTTTGTGGCGGCGATCAAACGGACGTCCACGGGGATCGGCTTGGCCCCGCCGACCCTTACGATCGACCTGTCGGCGATAACCCGGAGCAAGTTAACCTGCATCTTGAGAGGCATGTCTCCGATTTCATCAAGGAAAAGCGTGCCGCCGTTGGCGATTTCGAATTTTCCCATCCGACCTTTGCGGTCTGCGCCCGTGAAGGCACCCGCCTCGTAACCGAAGAGCTCACTTTGGATAAGCTCTTTGGGTATGGCACCGCAGTTGATTGGAATAAAAGGGCCGCCTTCCCTGTCACTGGCGTTGTGGATCGCCTGGGCAAAGACTTCCTTCCCGGTACCACTTTCCCCGGTCAAAAGGATCGTCGATGGGCTGTTTGCGACTTTCTTGGCTCTGGCGACAAGGGTCTTTAGTTTTTTGTCTTGGCATACAATATTGTCAAACTTGAAGGCGGCGGTCCGGCCCAACTCCTTCCTTGCCGCGTCGAAATTTCTTTTAAGCTGACGGTTGGCTTCCGTCAGCTTCATCTTGGTAATCCCCAATTGCCCAATCACCATCGCCATCTGGCAGAAGAATTTCACGGTATTGAGGACTTCGTTCTCCGATAGAACCGGCACGCGGGACAAGGCTTCAAGATAGGGTCCGGCTTCAAAACCATATTGCGCCGCCTGTTTTTTGAAAAATTCAATATCCGGTTCCTCAATAAAAAACTGTCCTGCAAAAATAGTCCCAACGTGAACTTCATTGATAACGATGGGGACCGCCACATCCATCAACCCGTTTTTACAGCAGTAAATATTGTAGTTGGATCCGCTTTTTACCTTTCTGGCCAGAATGGTGTCACTTTCCTGGCACCGAAGCCTGGTTTCAGGATTGACGCGGTGGAATTTGGCGCATATGTCGGCCCAATCGCCTCTGAGGAGGATATTTCCCTGCAGATCGAGTATGGCGGTGGCCATTTTCGTCAATTTGGTAAAGCGGTCCAAAAGCTCGCGAAAATCAGCCAGATCGATTATTTGTTTAATGTCATACGGCATGACGGGTATCCGCTTGAATTCGATGGGCTTCATTTAAAACATCGCGCAATCGCTTTGGCGATCATTCCCATAGTGAAATTGAGATCACCCCATCGCAACATGCGTCATGTTTCGCATAACACGCAATTTCATGCAACCGGAACCCTATTTTAACCTTGCGGATCAACCGTATCCGGGCAAACCGGGGGTTGATACAATTGCCCGCGGATCAATTCAATATCGGATTGGGTCGGTGCAAAAGGATAGTTGCGCATCTCAGGACCGGGCCTGGAGTTGGCAAAGGGCCGGTTACAGGCGACCTGACCGTCGTACCCCTGGCACCCGCTGGTTCGGAAAGGTTCGCCGGACGAGATCACCGCTTCGAGGGTTTCGGCCGGAACACCAAAATCGGTGATCTTGTGGTCTGCATCATATCGGAAGCGCCCGGCGCGGCTGAGGTCTTCGTCGATCAGATACCGGGCCAGCTGGATCCTGCGATAATGGTCGAGGGCCGGCATGGGGTGATGCACCATCTGGGAGCCCTGCTCGGGGAAAAAAGAAAACAAATGGGTCCAGCCGCCCATGTCCTGGATTTTCTGAATGGCCGCCACCATCTGTTTCTCGGTCTCCCCCATTCCGGTAACGAAATGTGCGCCGGCGTTGCGCGTCCCAAAGATCTCGATGGCAGCGGACAGGCGATTCATGTAGGTGTCCCAGCCATGCGGGCCTTTCACCCCGCTGCCGCGATATCGGTCGAACAGTTCCGGTGTGGCCAGGTCGATGGCCACGCCGATTTTATCGGCCCCGGCGGATTTGAATACCATTAAATCTTCCCGGTCAACGATGGTTGGTGAAATCAGCAGGGACACGGGGATGTCGAAGCTGGATCGCAGTTTCCGGCAAAGGCTCAGGGAGTCGCCGATGGAGCGTTTGTTGGTAATCTGTGAAATGCAGATTCGCTTGACGCGCTGTTGCCGGTCGGCAATCCGCTGGATAATCTCGGCGGTTCTGTAGGCGGGCCAGGGTACCCGGATAAAGCTCTTCTCATGGTGCTTCCCGGATCGCGCGTTAGACAAGCCGCAGTAAGCGCAGCGTGCGGCACAGCCGGCGTTGTAGGTCAGCAGGAGGTTGATGCAATAGAGCCGGGCGTTGCGGTAGAAAAGGCCCGGTTTGAACCCCAGGGTCATGGACGCCGCCAAGCTCATGCGCATGTATTCCGGGCTTTCCGGAATACGGGAAGGAGACTTTCCCATTAAAGCTTCTCCTTGTGATTCAATATGATGATGTCACTGGAAACAGGACCGAAATCCCTGGGATGCATCTCCCTGTGGGAAGAAAGATGCCGAGCGCTCCTGGGAAACACTGCAGCATGTTTCCTGATAGCTGATGTCGAGGCCATACGATTCGGCTCTCGCCACCGCCTCTTCGGAAGGCAACGCCAGATGGTTAACACCGGCTTCGATAGCCATTTCCTCCAGGCGTCGGTTGCCGCGTTGCCGGGCGCAACCCAGACTGACTGGAACTTGCGGCATGGCAAACCGCACCTCGGCGATAATATCCGCCACCGCTTCAGGATTGGGGGGACGCCTTTTTGCCATCCGTGTCCCCGGCAGGGTCATCAGCGAGACGATGGCCACCAGCGGTACCTTGAATCGGGATATCATGGCCACGGCCTTTTTTTCCCCCCGCATCCCGCCGTAATGGATTCCACAGACAATGTGGGGCACCATGGGTATCCCGGCCCGCTGCAAAGCTGTCATCGATGCCTCGATACGCTCCACCCCGCAAGGGAGATGATAGACGGCTTGGAGCGTTTCATCATCGCCGATGACGTCAATCAAGGCCTGGTCCACGCCGGCATGTTTCAGCCCGACCGCCTCGGAATCGTTTACCAGCCCGCTGTGAACCGAGATGAACAAGTTCGTTTCGCGTTTAATCTTGGCGATCGCCGGTAAAAAGCGATCCCAGGGCAGTCGACCCTCGGCATTGCACCCGCCGCTGATCAACACGCCGTAATTCCCTTTTGTGGCCAGCTGACGGCATTGGGACACCAGCTTATCGGCGGATTCCGCATAAATCATGCTGTTCAAAATCTTCCCCTGGCAATGATCACAACCAAGGGCGCATTCACCGCCGGTGATGGAAAGCACCGGGTATCTTCCGGTGGCACCGTCCAGCCGGAACATGCCCGGCAGGTAGAACGTGATGCTTTTCCCCAGGTGCCGCCACGAAAGTTCGCGGGCCGCCTGCAACCGCTCCGAAGAAGTGGATAGGCTAGGCATAATACTCACGGAATGCGATCCAACACGACCGGACCGTGCCGGTAAAATCCTGCCAAAAAGATTCCATTGTCTGGCGACGCCGGTGGGCGTGGTCGAGCGTGTCCTGGAAGAGATCCAGCCACTGGTCGTCATAGTGGTGCAACACGCCGGGATCGTCCATCGCGACAGCCCTGGCGGCCCATTTGCCCGCCATCGCGCCGCAAACCACCGCATTGGCGATCCCGGCTCCGGTGATGGGATGGGTATGGCCAGCGGCATCGCCCACCAGCAACACATTGCCATAAACGGCTTGCCGAACCGGTTCCGCAGGGATCCATCCGGCGGCAGACCCCACGATCTGACCGGTTACTTTGCCTGCGGCCCTGAGCCGGGCAATGAATCGCTCCAGCACGGCCCTGGTTCTTACGGGGTTCCGGGGGGTGGTTTTCAACCCGATACCGATGTTGGCCAGGTCCTTTTTAGGAAACAGCCATCCATAGCCGGCATAAATTTCAGGATCAAAATAAACTTCGCTCCAATCCATCGGTGCCGTCAATGGCATCGTGACCTGAACGCCGGCCAATAAATGATGATTGACGGCCCCCACCCAACGACCGACCGTGGAATGGGGACCATCGGCGCCCACAATGATTTTTGGGCGAACCTTTATCGATTGGCCGTCTCTTCGCTTGAGCAGTACGGTTTCATCATCGCGTCTTTGAACCGCCCGCGTGGAAGTCATCAATCCGGCGCCGGCATCTATCGCCGCACAAATCAGGGCCTGATCAAAAAGATCCCTGTGGATGGTAAACCCCGGGGCTCGCATTTCCCGCACCGGTTCACCCGGCAGATAGGTCTTCATCCTCCGAATTCGTTGTACGATGAATGACTTGCCCAGATCGAGACGGCCCATCAGCATGGCCGGGATGTACTCTGCGCAGCGGACAGGCATCCCGACCACCTGCCGGCGGTCGACAACCAACACCCGCGCATCCCTTTGGGCGGCGGCCAGGGCCGTCGCCCCACCGGCGGGTCCAGCCCCAACGACCAGGATGTCGCACGATACCAGGTTCCTCATGCCGCCACCTCGTTGCCGCATGATTCCACTCGGATTTGAAGCACCGTTTCCAGAAGTTCCAGGTTCAAACTGGTCTGGCGCTCAAACTGCCCGGCATAGGCCTGTTTGGCCTGATCCAGGTCGTAGCAGGTGGTGTTGTCGATATCCAGCAGGATCCCCGGCAAACCGGATGCCCTGAAATCATCCGCGTGCTTGGCGAAAAAGGGCTGGCAGCAGCACCCGATGTAGGCCGCAACCCCGGAGGCCTTCATCCGCATCAATTCATCCCAAAGGTCTTCGAAGCTGACAATGCTGGTGACTTGCATTTGCATATGCCGCCCCATGGACCAGGCCGGCCCGATGGAACAACAATCCTCTCCGCATACCCGACATCCTTTCTCATATCTTAAATCGCACCCGGTGAGTTTGGCGCAATAGGGCAACAGCAGGACCGAGGGGTTTTTTTGGATGACCTCTTCAAATGAGCCGTTGACGACGGAGATCAGGTTGCAATGCTCCAGGGGGATGCCGAATTTGGCCATTTCGGTCTTTTCCAGGCACTGATCAAGGGGTTTCACAAAATCTTCGAAACCCAATCCCGGAATCTTGATGTGTCCTTGATCAAAATAGTCGCGGATCATCCCATGCAGGTGCTGGCGGTCAAGCGGGGCGCCCCTGAGCCTTGCTTCCAGGTCATAAAGCGCCCGGCCGGGAAAGGAGAGAAAATCACCGGTGATATACACATCCTTGAGCCGTTTCTGGGGCAGGTTAACCGCCAGGGTAAAGCGCACCATGCCGGCCGTGGCTTTGTAGGCCGACCGCACGGTCTCGCGTTTCTGGAACCGGGGCTTGACGCTGTCGATCCATCCGAGGGACCGAAAACGCGGCCGTTTTTTCGCAAACCGTTTTTGTTCTTCGGCGTTCAATCCGCCCGTTTCCAACCTGATATTCAAACATTTTGCAAACCCGCGTTTGATGGCCTGTTTGATATCCGCAAGGGCCGGCGCCTCGCCCAATTCCCATTTCAGGCAGGTGACCCGGTCTTTAACCGAATCGATCTCTTTGGCCTTGAGTTTTTCCACCGGTATCTTCAGGGCCCTGAGCATGGTGTCCACATCAAAGTCCACCAGCATGGTGCCCTGAAACATAAAGGCGCGGCCTGACTCGGTGCCGCCGGTACCGGAAATCTTGCGGCCGTCGATCTCGATATCGTTACGCGGCCGGAACTCGGCTTCGAGGTTCAACCGGGCCAGGGCCGCCACCACCGGTTCGCACAGGGTTTTAAAGAGTCGTGCATTGGGAATGGCCGCATTAAAAAACGCCTTGTCGCAAAACACTTCCCAACCCAGCTGGTTTTCATCGAAAAATATGGCCCCGCCGCCGGTAATCCGCCGGTTGATGTCGATCCGGTTGGCCTGGCAGTAGTCGCGGCGTATCTCCTCGTGCAAGGCCTGATGAAAACCGACCAATACGGTCCTGGGCGAAAACTGCAGGAAACGGATGGTGTTGGGGCTCTTGCCTTCGCCTTTAACCTCCAGCAAGGCTTCGTCAAGGGCCATGTTTTCTGCTGCAGTCATGGGAGGTGTGTCCAACAGTCGCCAAGTTGGCAGGGTGTCGTTCAAATCGTTTGGCGGGATGATCTTTTCCATTGATAAGGCCTCCATCACAGGATTCCCATCGTTTTAGCGGTTAGCGGATCAATCCTCGCCGGCAAGCGCTTTGTTGATGAGTTGAACAATGTCCATGACTTCGACCGGAACCTTGTTTCTTTTCGCGTAGGTGGTCATGGTGCGCACGCACTGCTGACATGCGGTGACCACCGCCTGGGCGCCGGTCGCCTGGACCTCCTTCATTTTGTTACCGGCGATATTGGCAGACAGGCTGGCATCGATCATCTCCAAGTTGCCGCCTCCGCCGCAGCAACTGCAATTCTCGCGATGGTTGGAGAGTTCGACGAACCGGATCCCGGGAATGGATTTGATGATATCCCGCGGGGCATCGAAGGTACCCGCCCCCCTGCCAAGATCGCAAGGATCGTGGTAGGTCAGCGTTAGATCCAGCTCCCGGAGCGGCAGACGGTCCTCCTTGAGCAGCCTTCCCAGAAATTCCGTGGCATGGAAGAGCTCAAATTCGCGGGGATAATGCTCCTGCCACATCCGGTAACAGGATGGGCAGGCAAAGACCACCTGCTTGGCCCCCCTGGCCTTGATGGCTTCGACATTGTTGGCGATCAAACCATCGAGCTGGCCGCCGAGCCCGGCGCCGAGCAGAGGAAATCCGCAGCACCACTCATCTTCTCCCAGGAGTGTAAAATCGACCCGGGCGGCATCGAAGATTTTGGCCAAGGCCATGGGAATCCGCTGGGCCAGCGGGAAAAAGGAGGATACACATCCGGTGAAATAGATGACCTCGGCCCGCTCCTTTACATAGCCGTGCTCCGGTGCGTCGGGCATATCTTCCACCCATTCGGCCCGTTCCTCATTATCCTCGCCAAATACATTATGGCTTTCATCTAAATTCTCCCGGATCATGTCAATTTTTCCGGGATAGGCCTCCGAAGCCACGAGGTCCCGGCGCAGTGAATGCCAGAGGTGGGTCAGGTCCAGCCCGGCCGGACAGGCCTGGCGGCAATTCCCGCACAAGGTACAGCGAAAAACCGTATCGCTGAAAGCGCGCAATTCTTCTGCTGTGGGTTCTTTGACAAAGCCCAATCGGCGCCAGAACCCCGTTCGGGCCTTGACCAACCGGCCAAGTACCTCGAGACGGTAGGCCGCCGACAGCTTGCCGTCAAAACTGCCGGCGACCGCCGGGCACACATCAGCGCAGGCTTGACAGTTCGTGCAGGCCTGTATCTGTATGAGCTGCCGGATGCTGTAGTTCCTGTTTGACATCTTAATCCTGCTTGTATTTTTCGATGTCTTCCAAGACCCACTTTTCGATATCGGCAGGGGCGTGGATCAGGTTGTTGAGTTCATCTGTGTCCGCCGGCTTGATCTTGAACATCCAGCCCTGCCCATAGCAGTCCTGGTTGATGAGCGATGGCTCGGCTTCGAGCGCCTCATTGCCTTCGATCAGTTCGCCGTTAACCGGCGCATAGACCTTTCCCAGCCATTTGCCCGATTCCACCTGGGCGAATTTTTTTCCGATCTTAAGCTTCTTGCCGGCAAAGGGAATCTGTACAAAAACAATATCGCCGGCCAGTTGCTGGGCAAAGTCGTCCATGCCCATAACCAGTATGTCGCCCTCGACCTTGACCCAGTAGTGGTTTTTCTCATAGTAAAGATCTTCCGGCAGATTGTACCCTTGAATTTCCATGCCATCCCTCCTCCGTGTCAGTGATTGGCTTGAATCCGTGATCGCACTTCGGCCATCAGCACCACCGGTGTTGTCAGCATGTGGATCATGCGCGTAAAGGGGATCAGGGCCACAAATACGCCTGTTAAAATCGCATGTGCGTACCATACGTAGCCATAGATATCGGTTATCCCGGTCATGCCTTGCACCATCAGACTGACGCTATAGCCGATGAGCGCATAATGCGCGCCATTCGGCCATCCGGTCATGGCGATCCGCAGGCCTTCCAGAATAAATCCCACCAGGACCATCAGGCCCAGCAGCATGGTCATGCCCCGGCCAGGCGCCGGCAGATCGCTCACCGTTCGGGGATCTTTTTCGGGGCGAATGAGTGCTGCGCAGACCCCCGTGATGATCATCAGGCCGGTCAAATCGAAAAACAGGGCCCGAATCGGATGGTTTTTATCCTGCAAGGATCGGGTCAGATCCATATCCGGAAGCATCAGCGACATGCCGAGCGCGATCATCCCGAAAGTCAGCCGCATCAGGATCGGATAGTAAATCAGGGCGTGAATAGCCCAGCGGGCGGGAGACAAACGGTAAAGTCTTTTAATGCAAAGCACATCGTCGACAAAGGCAACCGCGTAAGGTGCCAAACCACCCGGCAACCGCTGTCTGCTCCGTCTCGTCCGGCCACCAGAAAACCAGACAACGCCAAGGCCGCCCATTCCCACGCTGAAGATCAACAAAGCGAAAAGGGTGGTCCGGTCCCCGATGGAAAAGGTGGCCACGTGACAAGGCAGGCACAGGATGCTTTTGGCGGGTAGGACCATGGCCGCTGCGCCCAGGTGATTGCCTTTAAAATGACAACTGCGGCAGGAAGCATCGCCCTCCCGGGTAACCATCCGGTGAGGCAACAGGTTGCGCCCCGGCAGCGCCTCGCCGCCAAAGACCACCTGCCCTGTTCCAGGGTCGACAATCGCAAGACCGTCTTTCTGATGGCATGCTTTGCACGCCACCCTTGTGTGGGCGTCATGCACCACCTTCTCATCGTGGGGCGCGTGGCACGGGCGGCAATCCACAGCGGCCAGGGGCAATTCTTCATGCGCTTCCTGGGCCGCCTGCGGGTGGCATGCCAGACATTCAATCTCGCTGTGTGTGGACGCGGCATGATCCTCCACCATCGCTTCATGACATTCAATGCATTGGGAATTGGTGTAACCATTATCAGCATCGGCATCGGCGATGGTGGCAAGAACCGTTGGGCATCCCATTAGAGACAAAATGATGACGATCTGAACAATGAACCCTATCATATTCTTTCTTCCATTAGCCGGCAGGCGGTGCGGCCGGATACCATTCCTCCGGCTCAGGTAGAGGAAAGTCGGCGGGGATATTGAAAATTTCAAAGGTTGTCGTGGTGTCCTGCTCGGTCTCAAAGTAAGCAAATGGCACCTGTCCTTCCCAGATGCCCGATTGGATCAGTTCATATCCGTGATCTTTGAATGCCTTAAGTTGGTCATCCCACGGGATGTTGTTGAGGCTGAAGGCGACGTGGTGTACGCCCTCTTCGTGCTTCTCAAGGAATTCTTCGTAAATGTTCGGTCCTGTCAATGGCTGTACAATCTCCCACATCATCGTGCCTGAGAAGGAGAGCGCC
>JAAUXT010095230.1_pt1 | contig 12939 bp, 12 predicted proteins | sample 7278171 | NCBI WGS metagenome assembly JAAUXT01 (sample SAMN14350112, study PRJNA611818) | marine sediment metagenome | isolation source: surface marine sediment (1.8m) | place: French Polynesia: Moorea | collected 2018-08
TAGGGTGGCTGGCCACTGGATCAAAATTCCATCTTTGATCCAGTGGCCAGCCACTTGATCCAGTGGCTGGCCATTTTGGTTTTTTCTCAGCCCCTGTCTCTCTCAGAGAGACAGAACTGGTGGAAATTAAGGGTGGATGGCCACTGGATCAAATTTGAGATTTGATCCAGTGGCCGGCCACCTTCAGATTTTTTCCCATTGGGTATACATTGGGAGCTGGCCGGCCACTGGATCTGGCCAGTCACTGGATCTGGCCGGTCACTGGATCTTTGCTCTACCCCCTTGAGCTTGGCATCAGGCCATATTCCATATATATGTGGAAAATAAAAATGTTTTAACTTTGTGCAAAAGTCTCAGAAAAATCAATCTTGATGCCATATTGTAAATAATTCATGGAAAAAGGTACTTTTGACCACCATTCATGTGGTGAGAAATCTAAGTTTCAGGATTTCTAAGTTTCTGACTGTCAGTTTGCCAGATTTTTGAGTTTCTGACTTTGTCATTTCCCCGCCCCCGAGTTTCCATGTCAGGCCTCCCTCTGGGCAGAAAAAGTGTTGGACTTGTCAGTTTTTCTGAGTTACCGAGTAACCCGTTGAGCTTGGCATCAGGACATGTCCCTCGTAGTGAAACAAATCAATCAGTTCTACTTTGCCACAAAGTGTTTGGATTTGGTGCGAAAGTGGAGAATATCAATATCTGGGAAACCATTGGTCACAAAACGAAAAATTCTGATGCTAGATAGCAAATGGGTTTTAATGTGAATGCTACTTGCGACTTCCTGTTCATTTGGGGAACTTTTTCTTTCCAAATTTCCAAGTTATTGCCCCCGTTCCTTTCAGTCCCCTTCATTTGGGAAAATTTTTGGATTGCCAAACGACGGGATTTCTGAGTTCCCCCCTCCCCCATTCAGACGAATTGTTGGACATTTTCTTTTTTATCAGCCGCTTGTCGGATGACAATGGTTTACCTGTGTATCTGGGTCCATGTGTCCTGATGCCAACGTTCTTGCCTCCCCCTCCCCACCCACAACTCAGATAGTGTCTGGATTGTCTGAAGTCAACTCGGACAATGTTCTGATTGTCCGAACGCGGCGAGCGGCTGATATTCTCCTTGAAACTCCAGTCACCGGAATGAAGAGTTTCCGGAATGCAAAACTGTACGAGTAAGCGGCGCGCGGTTGATATTCCAAACCAAGTTCAAATGTGACATGAGCTCGAACAGCTGAAGATGCTTGCAATGTGTGGTTGTGTTTCCAGCAAACGAGCCGGCTTCATGAAAACAGAAGACTATTACAAATGGTGCAGCTGCAAACATTATCTGCGCGACGTGAGTTAAAATGCCTGCTTTTTGCACACAAACAGGGCCAGTTGATTGTTTCTTAACATTTCAAATTTTCAGGGGATTGAGTGCATCAGTGAACCATGATGAAACTTGGACATTGCAGATAAATGTTCCGGTGTTCATCGTCAACGCGTTAGACGATCCTCTGGTCCCAGAAGACTTGTTGGACTCGCCAAAAGCATTTGCTGGTACGATTTGAACACGAAACCGAACTTTTCCCCTCGAAACCTCCAGTGCGCCGCTGCCACTTGAATATTTTGACGCAGTGTTTTGCAGTTGAACGTTTTCTGTGCTGCAAAGCGTTCACGTTTGGTTCAGTGGTTCATAGAAAAGAACCGGTCTGTTCAAACTTACCCGATGATGTGCAAAGTTGCGTCCCATGAACAACAGAATTGATTGTGAATTTATTTCGTCTCACAGCGAGCCGAAAGAACGTGATATTCGCGACAACGAGGCACGGCGGTCACCTGGGCTACTTCGAGGGGGGCTTCGTGCTGCCGAACACCGTCACGTGGATCGACCGCCTCGTCGTGCAGTACTGTGATGCCATTGCTGCCAAGCACCATATCGAACCTGAGGCCTACGATGAGCACGAAATGTGAACCAAATGTCCAGTTAGTTTGAGCTGACGCTGTGATCCGTTGATGTTTTTGCACAAGACGAATCTTCGCATCCTTGTCTGTTCGCTCGTACTCGTGGCACCCATGCAGAGCTTCTCAATTGCTGAACACGTGTGGGTGGAAGCGTTGCTTTGTTCTGAACTGAAGTGCGCTCTGATCTGACTGCGCTTTGTTCATTTAATTAAGTTTTGACGGACGAAAGGTTCGCGTGTTCTATCTCTGCTGCAGTGTAATTGTGCACAGAGCCGTCCTTTTTATATGCGTTGGGATTTGCTGAATACGTTATTGTTAACGTATGATAGGCACATTCGACTCTGTCCCTGCTACTTTTGCACTCGTCAATTGACAAACCTTCGCTGCATTAGGTCTTGTCACCGTCCCAATGTCCGGGCCCGACTGGATTCTCTGGGCAACAGTTTGTCACAGTAGCTACCGGTGGACAGTTGGATGTCAGGGTAAGATACCCACAATGACCAGTGGGGAAAAAGCAATTTATTTTTTTTGCGATGTGACAACTGTAAACGTTACAGACTATTGTTTTTAGTGGGGGGTTTTTTTTTTGGGGGGGGGGGGGTTTGCACGTGGAACAAAATTCTATATTTCGCATACATCCTAATCTTTTTCCTAAACTACAGAATCCCTTGCAAATCTACCAGAACCGGACGGTTTGGAAAGGCACGTGTTCTATTTTGCTCAGAACTTTCTTTTCTGGTCTCTTTTGCGATTGTCTTTTTGGTTGAGTACAATTTTAGCAACAGTGTGGGTGCGGGAATTTGCGAGGTTGAGCTGGCGAGCAAATGTTGGAAATGTTAAAGTGATTTTTCTTTCTGTGGCATACAATAGATTCTAATTGCACACTGTTCACAGCTGCATTGTTTCGACTAGTATTTTTGTGTAGTTGAATTCTTCTGTTGTTTCAACTGGTATTTTTGTTGAATTCTTCCAGGTCTACTAGTCCGTTTTGACCTTGCTGCTGCAACAGTCCGCTGTTTTTTCCTCAGGCAAATGCATTTTCGTCGCGTGGTCGGGTGTCCCTTGCGTGTTGCGATTTTTATGTTTTATCATTTCACATTGTTTCTCAAGATTAGATCTGCTCAGTGGGTTCTTGCAGCTATTCATCATGTTTGTTTTTGACATTTGATTTGTGTCCCCCGAAAATCGACCAGAGCAACCAAAAAAGAACCTCGGTGAAAAAATGTGTTTTCAAACAGCTACAGGTGTTGGTTTCGAAACACTGAAACCTGTGGACCTATGTCTTGCCGTTGGTGTTGTGAATGCAGCTCTTGAGCAGAAGACCGCGCGCGACAACAGACAGATCTGCAGGTGCAGATTCTGTGTGTCGACCAAACACAAAGTTCATGGACGAATTCGCTTTTCTGCGACGGCTGCCTGCTGGTATCGTGTCAATCACATCATGAGGATGTCATTCAGGGGCCACCTCTGACCAAAGAGACGCCATGCACGTCGAACTCAGGTTCCAGTAACGCTGTAGGACATCAGTTCGAATTTCGGGCCGAACTCGGCGCCATCATGCAGGGTGTACACTATTTCGCAGGGAAAACTCGTCTGTTTTGTGTGTGTATTTTGTTAGCGAATGTCGAAAAAGTCTGATCATCCAACTTTGCCTTTTCGTCTTGGTTGCGAAGGGCTTTTTATCACCAATCGAACAAAGAATCGGTCTTGGTATGTTCATTGAATCTTTTTGCCTGCATGCGGGTTGAATGGCGGTTGGGCACCCATCTTTTCTGCATGTGCTATCGGTGTCTTTGTGTAATTTTCATTTTGCAGCTGGTGGCGAAAAGAAAACTATAGATGACTATTTACATTGCTACAGGCATTCCTTGTTGGGTTGGAACATCTGTTTTCGCGAGTGCTATTTTCAAAAGGCTGGGTATTTTGAACAAACGACCAGAATTCGTACTTTATACACAAAGAGCGTCGCTTTTCAGAGAGAAGTGCCAGATGCGTTGTTGTACACAGTGTACCGTGTGCTCTTGCATGTTTCCAGTTGCGCCAGTTTTTGAAGTGTGAGCCTGCACCTGGATTCCACATCGTCCGACAGAAATGTCAAAAACGGGTCCTTTTTGTCAAAACCTGAAACTGTAGCAGAAAGAAGGGAGACAGACTAACAGGCCCCCAGAACAACGAAGGAGGTGGGGGGGGGGGGGTTTACACTTGGCCGGAGCCACTGACGGTGAATTTTTTTTGTGGATGAAGTGGAGTTCAGGTGTATCAGGGACAGCTTTGTCCTGTATGCATTGATGATGTGGAACAAAGAAAAGGATCATGCGAACTTCAAGAACAGGAATTGTGTTGAATTTTTATTTGCTTGTGGGTCACCCACAACAAGGCAATCTTGCGGAGTGTTCGCCGCGCGTCTGTTGTTCACGAAAATGAGTCCAACATAGCAAGTAGTGTGCTTACTTGTGCAACTGCTGCTTGCTTCCACATACAGCACTTCAAAGTGAGTTTGTTGAATGAGCCACTGCCAATGAAGGATGTTGCCGGTGGAAAATACACGTAACACGCAATGAATCGGTGAATCATATCACCAGAATGCATGAGACGCGCGTGGCCCATAAAAGGACTGAAGATGATGAAAACAACAACAAACGATTGACTTTGACCATCACCCGATACAAAGTACAAGGTACATCAGAACGCGTCTGAAGTTAGTGGTTTGAAGTCCAACTGATCGATAAAGTGAAGCGGTGTCGCTGAAACTACGCTGCAGCCGTGTTCCTGAATCTGCAGGTCACATGCCATGCCGTGTGCGCGCATCCATGGAAGCCCATCCCAAGCAGGCCCATGCATGCATGGCAGAGTAATCTACAATTGCAATTCTTGAGCAGGGACTAGTCAAGTCTCGCGCTTTCATCAACTCAGAAATATCTGTTATTTTCTTCAAATTTCCAGTCAAAATAACAACATTATGGCGAATGACAAATGATCACAAGGAGATAAAGTTGCACATGCAGTGCGAAGTCCGCACGTCGCACTCCATGCCATCTTGTCTCCGCGCGGATTTCATCAAGGAACTTGTGAGGTACGCATGCTGAGCTAACCTTATGAAAAGGGCTTTTTGTGGTTTCCATGTGTTACATTTCGGGTTTATTTTACACACTGTGGATATCTTGATTGTTTTCTTTGCGCGCGGCTCGGCGAAGCCAGCCATTCACTTTGTGGAACCACCATGTTCGGTTTTGTACCGGTATATGCAGGTGGGCACTGTCCAGGTGGGAGGGGGGCGGATCTCGGCTCAACTTTTCAGAACAGCACAGAAGTAGTTGTGCTCATTGATGTTGAAAGTTTAGCTTGGACTTACCCGGTCTGGCTTTTTGGTACTGAGGGCTCCAAAATTTTCAAAAAAATATCACAAATTGTCGAAGATGAAACATTGCGAAAAATTCCTCTGGGCAGATGTAGAGTTTTACAACAGAATATCTCAACAGTTGTTGCCAGAATGACAGTCTGGGATAATTCCAAGGAATTCAGGAAGAAAATAGCGACCAAACAAATTGACACCATAACAAATGAGAAAGCTGATGGCAAAGCTGTTGGGAGTTGCGCAAAGTGTCAGTTGGAGGCACATATGTCAGTTTATCTTGCTGTGTTTGCGCACTTGAGAGGTGGAACTTCAAAGGCTGGAAATCATTGGTTTCTCCGTGGTCAGTCAAGCTTACTCCGACAGATCTGTCTTTGGCATAGGCAATTCTTGGTTCGAAACTGTCAGAACTTCGGCAGTGTCTGCGCAACTGATGGCAAGTCAGTCTTGAGCCAGTGACACAAGTGGAAGGGAGAGTTTAGTTTCAGTCAATCAGACTTTTCGAGGGAAAAATACACCTTTGCCTGAAATATGAAGATAATCTAGTCAGATTGAGCGCACAGCTTTGTTGTCGCGTTCAATTTGCACTTCGATCAGACATTTGGTGGTGTCTCGCTGAATCTATCTATTACCAAGCATGCACCTGGTCTCTCGTTGTGTTCCAACAGGGTGCTGTGCTCTTACACATTCACAATCTCGCCAGAAATGTTGATGCGTTTCTGGCTTCAGTGGATCTGTATGCAACGTTTGGAAAGTCCAGTTGTGCACTTTTCTGATGAAACCTCAAACCTTCTGATTGGACAAGAATGAGCACAGAAATTAAAATTTCTTTGCGCTTCGAAACAAACTGCGGGCACATCTATCTCACTGTGGTCATGCAGACCATCTTTCCAGGAACATGAAGACTTCTGTCGAAGAGAAGACAAGAAAGGACGTTTTGTCAGGGAAAAGTAGAAGAAGAGAGAGGAATAAACTCGCTGCTCAAAAATGCCGAAAGAGAAAGCGAACTCACATCGACAATCTCAGAAAGGTAGGAAACTGTTGCATGGCGATAATTTCCTCGTGTGCGAGAAAGTGCGAGTGACAATGAAAGACAAACCCAAACAAAAATGATGATCGAGTGTATTTACATTGATTCAAAACAAAGAAAAAACATTCTGCTTGCTTGCTTGCGTGCTTGGTTGCGCGCGTGTGTACATGCAGGTGTGTGTGTGTGTGTGTGTGTGTGTGTGTGTGTGTGTGTGTGTGTGTGTGTGCGGGTGCGTATGTGGTATGTTTTCAAGGGAAGGCCCGATCTGAAATGGAAGCCTGCCCGTCATTTCATTTCTTCACAAGGAATGAAGGAATGCTGAATTCATATTTCTCAGATTCATTCAAGCACATATTACAGGAAGAAAATTTCCTGGATTGTTCCAACACCAAACTGAAGATTGAGATCGGTCGACTTCGGGATCAGCGGACTGAGTTGCAGCGCCGGTTGCACGATCACACCTGCAAGCGCGTCCAGCAGGTCAGCAAATACTTTTGCCAACTGCAAACAGAAAATACTCACGAGGTTGGGTCGAATACAGATGTTTGAGGTGTGCTGATTTGTTTTCAGTCAGAACCAACAAAACTTCTTGTTTCATTCAGGGAATGACCCACACAGGTTGCTTGTCCAACTGGAACTCCTTCTCAATGGAAGACAATCACCACCAACACTTGACACTGATGGGCCTTCTTGTGAAAAACAACAGCGGAAACCCGCCAGCGAACTGTGGGCAATTTGACTTGCCAGAAATGAGAGTGTCTCAAATGATGTCGTCACAGCCGCCGGTTGGCCACTCAAACCCCCAACCTCCCTCTTCACCTCGATTCTCACAAATCACCAGACTGTTGCTTGAAAGTCCACACGGAACGAACACTTGCGCTGCTGCGTCGTCGAGTGTTGCTTTGGCCGAAAGCGAAGAAATCTTCTCCCTCCCAGTGCTTCAGATATCAGAAGGCGAAATTGGCTGACTCACGTCAGGCGTTGAGATGTGCAAGCTTTTACAGGTTTTGAAATGGTGTCCGTGCACATCAGGTGGAGCCCGGGCCTGAAAGGTGTACAGTGCGATGCAGTGTGGTGGGGCGCGTCTTCCGAAACCCCGGGTTTGCGTGTCTCCTTCCTCTCCCGCAAAATTGCACTGCTGGCACAATTGGAGCCCCCTCCAGACGTGAAACCAAAACAGAGAGCAAATTGTAATTTTGGATCAGGAGCCTCTTGGACCCGTCCGCTGTGCATTTGCTTGCGCTTCAGAAACTCAGATCTGTGCACAAGACGTCCATGGACGAACAAATCTGCCTTCATACTGTTGCAACAACAGTGATCTGGAGAGGTCTTCGCAAGCTGACTTTCAGAAATCTTTCAACAGCTGCTCCCACTTCTCGTGGCGGGAAGCTTTTAAAACCAGCGCAGCGCCATCTGTTGTTTTTGCCACTGCTGCTGGTACTATTTTTACAGCGCGCAGGTTGGGAGTTGAGTCTGGTGTGGAAGACGAAACTTGTAACAATTTATCTGTCTATGCTCTGAAATAAATGATATTGTGTTCAAAACAAGTTACAAAAACTTGTTATGTAATAATGAAATAAAACAAATGAAGATTTGTTTTGTTCTTCTGTTTTAAACTAATATTGTGACGCTTTGTCACCAGAAGTGACATTTGAACAAGCGAAACATCTCAGCTGTCCGCCATCTTACCTGGACGGAAGTGTCCACTGAATGTTTATGTGACTTTACTGTCTGATTTGGCAGTTCGTCAAAGTTTTGTAAATTGGAGAGTAATTCTGAATCAATTAGTTTCAAAGTGAAGACAATTTAGGAGGGGCTGAAGACCTGCATGTGACGCGCAGGAGTCCGAATCTGCTGCGTTCTTCGTGCAAGAACAAATCGTGGGCACAACACCGGTTTGTTTATGGTGAGCTATTTTGCTTGTTTTACCTGTGCGCCAGTGTCCCTCCCCGCACATGAGCCACTTCCACGGGCCACTTCTGAATACGTTTCAGAGTACAGAAAATCAAGGTGATCAGGTGCCTCAGAGTTGTGCTGCAGTGGTCGCGAACTGAACGCGACGTGTTTGGAGTGTGGTCGAGAAAGAACACGCCCTCATTTCTCAGTCGAAAGTCTCTTTCGCCTTGTGTGGCTGGATCAGGTCAGTTGCAAGTTGGCCAACACAGGAAGCGAAGGATGTAGATCTACTTGCAGCATCGTACTTTCCCGCACTTTTTTCGATGACCCAGGCGACAAAAAAGATCGCAACAGAGTCTGGATCGAGTTCGTTTGATTTGCCTTCGGGCAGAAGCAAAACGAACTTGTGTCCCCGTCTTCTGTGGAAGACAGACCTTGCGAAACACATCGGCTTTCTCAGCCTTTCTGATTCGAAAGCGAACGGACCGTAAGCAGCGCAACCCAGGTCATGAGCCACACGACACTCGCAGCGCGTATGAGTTCGAACCATCTGTGTTGAAGTTGTTCCGAGGCAGCTGTTCTTTTGACAGTTGCGGTCTGTTGTGTTTGAAGCAACATTCCTGGAGCGAGATCGTGCCGCAAATGCAAATTGGTGGAGTCTCGTCGTTGGAAATGGAATTCCAGTGGATACTTGTAGCTTGTAGTTCAGGATCAAACAAATTTTGCGCAGTGACAACATTTATTTTGCCCTTTTCATGATTATCTCCGATTGGTTAGTTCTTTTGGCGACCTTGGCGAAACGGATCTGTTTGGCGTCGGACGGGAATCATAAATGGTTCACTGCAAACGAGTACTCGTATTTCATTAGATTGGATTTCTCTTCTTTTGATTCGTTTGGGACAAGTAACTGTCACTTAGTTGTTGAAATTAGTTTTCCTCTAATTTAGTTCTTCTGATGTGCATGTTTGTGTGCTTTTTTAGGCCGTGGTGTGAGTGGTAGATGTTTTCAGCAGTCCAGTAGAAGAAAACTGCAATGTCGTCTGACTGGCAGAGGTAAGAATTTCATTTGTGCACAGGACCTTGGTCAAAAGAAAAGAAAGACACTGAGTCACTGGTCCTCCTCATTTGGATGCGACTTGGAAACGTTCATATCGCAGCTCCGCGACACAACAACGAGTACAAATTTGGCCGTCTGCAAAATCAGAAAAAAAACTGCGAGCTCGAGGATTGTTGGCGTGTGGTCAATGGTGAAATCAGGACACAAACCACTTGTTGATTGCCTCAAACCAACCAAGGTTTTGGGAAAAATGCACAGCTTCTCCGTCGAGACTTTTGCGTTTGTGTGTTGGCTGGTGAGTGTGACTGTTTTTGGTGCGTTATGCTTCAAAATTTTATGGGTAAATTGTGAACAAGTTCTCAACTGAGGAAGAATGACATGGTTTGTGGCAAACATTTTTTGCGAACCATTCCACGAAATGCAATCGTGCGGCCAGGTCATTCTGCATTTGTCTCAGGTGGAAGGCATCCAGTTGTTTACAAGTAGCAACATAAGGTGGTCCACTGTTTTGGAACAATCAGCAGTGAGAAGTTTTGATTTTCAAGACGGTGGAACCGTTGCCGCGGGCTCATTGCAGGGCTCGTTGATCTTTGATCACTTGTCTTGCGGAGTGTGGCATGCCGAGCTTTTCTCCTCTCAAAGATTTGATGTTCTGGCGAAGTCTCGGGTGCGGTTCTTCTGCAGTGAGAACCGACATATGCAAGCCCCATCGAGAGGGCGCATTACTCGTGGTGATTGCTGCCGCACTCATGTGATGCCGTCGTGAATGAAGCTTTACGGTGGTCCGCTCAGTGACAGGTCTGATGCTGTTGTCGTGCAAGAACTTCCGGCATCTGCTGTATTTACACTTTGTGTTCCCAGACGGAAATAGAGCTGCTTGTGTAACAGACGGAACTCACACAAAAACTGACGTTATGAGCTGATGTCAAAAGCAGACATGCCTAAAGAATAACCGAGCCTACACACAAGACAAGTCGACAAGTGAGGATGAATACAGCTTGAAAGCTGGGGGAAGAAAGTGGACGTTCACTCCCAAGTTGGAGAAACCGTCGTTTTGGCATGGGTTCTGTGGGTCCGAAGGCGGACCAGGTGAAGGAAGGTCGCCTGAAGACAAGGCCGCCAGCTGATCCTGCTGCGTGCTGCGCACAGCTGCAGTTGGATGGCTTTCGTTTCCAATACTTTTTTTTTGGAAAATGTGTGTGTGTGTGTGTGTGCAGAGAGATGTTCAGATTTTGAGATCTTTTGTGTGGTGTCAGGCTTGTACTGGGGATAGACAAAAAGATCGACGTTGAATTTCAGGTTTTCAAGCGTCGATGCCAAAGCTGATGACTGTCGATCACTTTCGGCCGCTATAGAAAGCATGAATACCTCAGAAAGAGAACTACGGAACGTGAATTTGATCCAGCTCCTGGGGTATTGATCAAATGCGCGTTTTTTTTGGGGGGGATATAATCCCCCCCCCCCTGAGGTGCAGCTTTCTGTCCTGGAGAAAATGCTTTGTCTTTTTGCGTGCACCGACTTTCTTTGGCGTCGGCAGGGCACGAAGATTTTGACGTTTCGAAGAGACACAGATGGACGGACTCCCTCCCCACAGACAGGGGCAGGGAGGCCCGTCAGCAAAATCAGGTTGGTCAGAACCCCCTCCCCCAACTGTGCAACTCAGTAGACGTCTGCAGCATGTTTTGGTGGGACACGTGACGTGCTCACTTTGAGAGCCATGTTGCCGGCTCTACGCGTGTCTGAACTGGCAAGTGTTCTTGTTGTGTGGGTCGAGGACGAATGCACCAAGCAGGGTTCCCACCAGGGTTGCCACTTGTGTAGGAAAAATTAGGGAAAAGTTGAAATTTTGTAGACAGAGAGAAAACAAGAAATGGCAGCTCAACAAGGAAACTGTTGATTATTTTGTTTTCCAACTTTGTGGAACTCATCCAAAGGGAGTTTTCTTGTTGGGTTGAGAAAGTCTTGCAAAACACTTCCTGAATGCAAAGAAACATCATGTGAGATGGAGAAAGCATGTTTGAAAAAAGAACAAAATTTCTTGAAAAGTCAGGCGGAAAAATTTCAGGACAGAAGTGGGTACCCCGACCAAGTGGTGGTTTTGAGCCCCAACAGAACACACAGGTGCATTTGAAGTCGGAGACCATGGGAACGGTTGGCTTTCAAGGCAGTGCGTCAAAAGTGCTGCACTGCCAGGTGTCTGGGTTTAATTATGTATAGCTCTCATCACTTATGATGTGTTCTGGATAGATATGCTGCAGTGGGAGAGCCAAGTGCAGAGATTGACACAGAAGCGAGGACATTTCATTCCTGTGAAGTTGGAGTCTTCCGCGGAGTGGTGTGCACTGAACCAACAGAAAAACCGACCTCATGAGACACCAACTCAGGACTTCTCCAGAACGTCCTGAACAGCTTGGTACTTCCAGAGCGGTAGGACACCGGACCTGCTCTGGGGAAATTTTGTCACTGGTGTGAATGCACAAGCAGTGGGCCCCCAACGTGATACAGTCCGCAGAAGGGCACGTTGTTCACAGGCATACTCCTCTGAGCTTCCTGGAACTTGTCATTCCTTTTGTCGCTCGCACCTGCACGTTGACCAAACTGTTTGCCTTTCGAGGTAACAGAACAATTTTTCAAGCTCTGACAGCTTGTGCTGATAATGAAGTCAGGGTTCATGCATCAGTAGCGTGGTGCGACGTCGAGATCGCACCACGTCATTGCGTCTCAAGGGCACGGAGGTCATCCATGAGTGAGCGATAGCGAACGAGTGCATGACCTGCGTGTCCATGTGCGTGACAGGCGTGCAACGAGCATGTCGCACCACGCTACTCATGGTTAAAGTCACGTCGATGAACAGCGGACGCTGTGTCCTGAGTGGTGTGCCGACCATGACCTTTATGTGATCCATACTCAGATGACTCAGGCGACTATACAAAAGAGATGCACTGACCTCATTTCACTCATAACCAGTTTGACTTTCGTTGCGAGTGTGTCCAGTGTCGTTTCTTTGAGTTGACTAACAGAAGTGCGGTTGTCATGTCTGACGACTCGTCGGCAGAATCTGTTTTCAAGGAAGACACAGATTTTCTGTGTTCACAGATGGACCAAACTTTCCAGAAGATTGACTTCAACCCTGAATCAGAGTAAGTAGGTGTTTTTGTTATTCATTTTTGATTTGTCTGAGCGGAAATTAGATTTTTCACTTTGCAAAATGAATTCTTTGGATTTTTTGTTGATCTTTGGGGAAGCCCCGGAAGTAGCATTGACGTCATTTGCATTCAAAGCCTTGTTCTGAGTTTGGGAGCCTTGATCTGAGACAATTTTTCACATCAGTAAATTTCTTTTTTTTTCATGTTAAAAATACGTTCTTAGCGTTGGAATTTCGTGTGTGACCTTGAAATATGGTCTTCTATATCGCTGTGAACTTTCTGAGTGGAAATTTTGTCTGAAAGATGAGAATTTTGGTTGGTGTCTGGCTGTGACTCCGGATGTAAACAAAACCGCCGGCGGTTGGGAATTCCCTGTGTCTGAACTGGTCAACATGTTGGTTTCAGTGGTGTGATTTCATCGACACAACGCAGCGTTGGGGTGAAATTTGACTTCGGTGTTGAGATCTCAAGCTGCTCTGATGACTCCGATGATGGAGAAGACCCACAAAGTCAAGCTCGAGCCA
>JAAUXT010128116.1_pt1 | contig 12938 bp, 12 predicted proteins | sample 7278171 | NCBI WGS metagenome assembly JAAUXT01 (sample SAMN14350112, study PRJNA611818) | marine sediment metagenome | isolation source: surface marine sediment (1.8m) | place: French Polynesia: Moorea | collected 2018-08
AACACTTTCAAACTCGCATTCACAGATTTAGCCTTTTGATGCCTATAGGTGATTCTCACCACCATACATTATACATAATGTATGGTACAAGGTTCAAATCACCTAAAAACTGCACAGAGTGAAAGCCACCATGTCCAGCGAAAGAGCAAGTAAGACACTGGCGAGGTCAAGCGTGATGCTGGCTGACGTACTGGACTCGTCTCACGTGCCGACACCGACACGTTGCCCACGACGTAAGATTCGTTGCGCTGTTCGCAGAGAGCGGAGGAGCGCGACGTGGAGAGGTCCAAGGACTGGTACCTGCGCCGGATGGAGCACCGCAGCGATCACCACTACAAGTCGACTGCCGCCTCGGAGCGCAGCGGTGAGTCGGCTCAGAGACACGGGACCAGGGGCGGGTCCGGTGTCTCAGGACCAGACCCCGACCGCAACATTTCTCCGACATCGTTGTGTAGTCCTGAAATTTCAGGACCAGACAATGACATCATTGTGTGGTCCTAAAAAAAATTTCAGGACCAGGTCCCAACCTGCCTGGCAGTCCTGGTAGGTCAGAGCCTGGTCCTGAAATTTTGGGACCACACAACGACCTTGGAGTGTGGTCGTTGTCTGGTCCTGTCACACCGGGACACCTACCGTCACTGGGGCCTCGGCATCCCAGAGGAAACCCATTACAACGTCTAATTTGTGATTTGCTTCGGTATTTTGCAGTTCGGGATCAAGAGAGAAGTGAGTGGGGGTTCGATTAGAAGTCGGACGGGTCGAAGCAGGAACCTGTCAGACAGGCGCCCAACCGTGAACAATTTGGATACGAGAATTTTTGGTCCACATCTCCTGCTTCAGAAATCACGCCGCGTCGTTTCGAACAACTTGGGCAGAAAAGACTCACTGTCGCGACAGTCAGAAGATGAATCTTCCTGATCAATGATAAAAGTCCCATACTTGCCATCAATAGATATTGACTGACAGCATAACCAGAAGACAAGATAAACAGCTTCCTCATCTCGCACGTGGTCAAATATCAACTTCCTGCGATTTTACCAAAATGCTGACCAATGGTCTGTGGAGTCGGCTTTCCAGTCAACATTGACGAAACCTTTTTTGCAGATGAAAAGTGTCTGTTTCTTGGTGGCTTCACATTGTTTCCTGTCAACCTTGGTAGAATTGTAGCATCGCGAAAAGGATGTAATTTTAGAATCACACCAAGCAGATTTCTATATATTTATACACACAACATTTCGCATATTTATTCCCGTAAGATTTTATGTTTATGTTTTGAGACTGTTGTTGAATGTGTAGGGAAGGGTGAAAAATGCATATTTGGTATGTCATACAAAAGTTGCTGGAATCCCTTGGTTTTTCTGCTGCGGGCAGAAACCAGTTTTACACGGTAACGGTGATTGTAACGACACGTATACATTACATGCAGATTGCAGTAGATTTAGATGGGCGGATTTTACTGTTTTGCTCGCTCCCAGCTTGAGCTTAACACGTACAGCTGTGTTTTGTCAGCAGTGCACAACACCCGTGACAACTTGATTCATTTGAGTGGCTTGTGTGTCCGTTCAGACTCCACGTGTTCACACCCCACCTGTAAATGTCACCCAACCGACAAATTGTCCCTTGTTGCAAGTCGACACTTTTTTGTGGTGAAGGAATGTTTTTTAAACACGAAGAATAGTTGTTTTTTTCCCCTTTGTGGGACGACAGAGCCAACAAACCAGTTTCTTCAAATTCTTTTTTGCCTTTTCAAGCTCGTGATCCACATCGAACAGTCGACCGCGCGCATTCTTTTTCAGAATCACGGAAAATTTGTTCACCTGTTGCTGGATAATATTTGTGAAATTCTTGAATGCATAAAAGGTCTATTTTGTTTTTCGGTCAAGGTGCCTCGCTTTAATTGCTCTGAGCTTTGGGGTCGTGGGACCTTTTCGCCGTTGGTAATGAGCTGAGGTTCAAGACCACGTCCTCGTGGAACTAATTCCTTCTGTTTTTCCGCTAAAAATATCTGTGGTTACTTGAGTGCGGAACGAGCAGTACGCGGTTGTTTCTTTCGTCGGTGAAAATTCTGCATTTGTGATCGACCCGAGCTTCTCGGCATGAAGACGCTCACCATTGAAAAGTAGCAACTCGTTTGGAAAACTCCTCTGTGGAAAATTGAGTGTGTGACCAACATTCCCGTGTTTCATTTTGTGTGTGCTGTGTATCCAAGTTCCCGGTTTGTCAGGAAGAGCAGAGCCTCTGGCTTCTTGTTGTACCCCAGAGTTTATAATTTTTGGTGAAACAAAGACTTAGCGTTGAATGACACACCAATCTATCCCGCGGAAGGCAATCTTCGGTTGTGTCTTGGCACCACTCAGTTTCACCTCTCGGAACCCTGATTTGCTTTCGTGTGCGACATTGTGTGACTTTTTGGGAGAGACTGAAAGTTCGTTGTCGTGGCGGTCAACCAGAAAACAGGTTGATTCAGCATTTAGAATCCGGAATACACCTGTGTTGCGGGTGTTGTGAAGTTGATTCGTGGCTGGATGTCTTTTTGTCACCACATACAGACCTTTGTTTTGTACCCTGTGAGGTATGATTTTCTCTCAAAAAATGTAAGTTGCACAAAATGTTCGCATTGGCTGTCTTCATGTGAAGCTGTTTGTGACAAACACAGAAGTTGAATTGAACTGATTGAAGTCTCACGCGGAAAGACAAAGGTTGAGAGTACTGCACGTAAAGGCATTTACCTGACCTCGGTTGCGCAAATCTGCTTGTATCTTTGTATCTCAGAGCAAGTGAATTTCAAAGGGATAAACACCTGACGAAATTGCGCACCTTGTTGCCACACGATGACCACCACAAAGATGGGCGCGCACGAAATCTGGTGTGCCTCGCAACGCGCGGCTGTGCTGAGTGCGCATTTCTCGTGCGAGTGTGGTTTGTGTTCAATCGTGTGAATGACGAGTTGGCCAGAACCTGACGTGGAGACAATTTGATGTGAACTCTTTGTTTTCTTTGTGAGAGAACATGCAACAAAATACACAACTTCAGAACGATCGATCGGCGTTTGTGGTGTTTTCTTGCCAGTAGTCCGAACACCGGAAAAGTTATTCGTCGAGGGCAACACGAAAACCCAGATGGGGTGGCACGCGCGCGCGCGCGCGTGTGTGTTTGGTCAGATATTTGTTGGTTCTCGAGAGTGGAGGTTTGGCTTGGGGGTTTGCTCCAGCTTTTGGAGGACCCAACCTGGTCGTGATTGGGGTAGGACTCCGGGAGGGAAGAGCGGAGACAGACCACGCAGAGTGTAGATTTCGCACTTGTGGCGTGGGCGTTTTCTTGCATTTCGTAAGCTCAGCAGGAAAACAGCATCAGGTGGGGCACCCGGCCCCATCGGAGCCCACATTCAAATTTGAAAAAAGAAGTGGTGAAAAAAGCCTTCGATGCAAATAAAAGGGGACGCAAGCGAAAAATACGAATGTTTGGAGGCCCAAGCCCATGAGGCAACCCAAGACCTACCCACAGGACTTCCCCCTCAATTCTGGAACTGTCACAGTTCCGGTTCCAACCCGCTGCAGAGATTGGTCCCATGCAGCAACAGCTTCGTGTACGAAGCAAACTTCTCGTGTGTATACGCTTGGTGCGGTGTCCTCGGCTTCGTCCCATCGCCTGCAGCTCCCTCTGCCACGGCGCAGGGCGTCCCGTCGCCCCGCCCTCTCCGCAGGCTCCACAACTTGTTGCGCTCCTGGTATAAATTTTAGAAGGAGGACTTTTGACGTCGACCCGAAGGAAAATCACACGCAGAAGTGCGCGTTCTCGTAGACACCAGAATCTTTCTCCGAAGCAACGACGATTCAACCCCGCAAGTCGCGCAGAGAACAGTTCTCTTGATCGCATCGTAACTAGTGTCTTGAGTAGCCAAAAAACTTTCTTCTTGAGTCAACAGCGCTGATTCAAACAAGAAGACCAGAACTTTGTTGAGAAGACAGTGACGGAACTTCGCGTCAAGAATGCAGGTAATCTTTGCTTGTTGCTTTTCAGTCTTGCTTTTCAGGTGGTCTCGAACAGAAACAGGCAGCAGGTAATTTTTTTGTGTTTTTGCGTGTGAGAAATTTATTTCATGACAACTTGTGTGAAACCTGCAGGCCGTGATTGCACGTACACTCGCTGCGTTGCTCTATGTATTGATTCACGAGTCAAAATTTTGCTCAAAATTTAAAACAAAGTCAAAATTTGGGGAGTGTCAAGACGAGAAGCTGAACTTCAGAATGCCAAGGTCGGATTTCTATTCTGATGGGTAGAAGCAAGCAACAATCAAGCGACAGCTCAGTCAGTGATGCAGTTTCAAAAGTGGCAGACCAAGTGTCTGCGCAGGTGCGAGAAGTATCCAAAAAAGAAGACAAGGGTATGCCTCTGAGGCATTTTCAAGTCACTGGGTGTTTCAAGTCAAAATCAAGAGACACAGGTGTCTGGTAATTTTCAGGTTCCATCCTGCAATGCCATACTGTAGAGGGAACTCACAACAGGTCCGAGTGGTCCGTGCAGCCTCTTTCGGTGAAAAATGCGGGGTAGATCCGAAGGTGTTGCGCATTTTTGCAAGACTGTCGGGTTTCGTGTACATGCCAACTGTCGTAATCTTCCAAACTCACTGTTTTCCCAAGCAGTTTCTCAAACCAAAAAGTGAGATGTGCAAGGGTGCCTCGGACTCGTATGTTCGGTGCGCTGCTCAAAAAGGTCGCGCGCGTCCACGCGAAGCCGAGGTCTTGTTCGAAGGTCCCACCTCATTTCTTTCTCCAGAACAAAAGGTCTGTGAGCAGCTGAAAAAAGATTCGACTTTGGACGCAGGAGAACTGTTGACATCGGAACGGCCCGTTCGTTTGAAGAGTCTCAGCCTCAGATTTCTGCTCACCAGACAGACGTACTGCTCGCTTCCTCTTTTCCTGATGGTTTTCTGGGCAGTTTCTGTCTGAGTGCATGTGTGTGGCTCGATGGAAAAGTGTGCTGCTCAGAACCTTGCAAATTTGGCCACTTCACACATCTCGACCTCGAGCTGAGTGCGTCCTGTTCTCGTGGATCAGAAGAGAACTTGCACCGGTGAAATTCGTGTGGAGGTGAACCAAACAGAAATTGAGTCAGTCAAGATTCACACATTTTTGAGCGCCTGACTTTCACAAAGAGAACTTCAACAAGGTAGGCTCTGAAGCTCGTCGAACTGGCTGCTCAAACCTTTCCCTGTGAGCAGAGAAGCGATGGTCGCACTGAGGTGCAGGTATGAACCGACAGACTCAACGTTGTTTCGAGCCTTGAGGCTGCACGTGCTTGGGCACCGGAATTCGCGCAGATTTGCGCATGTGTGACGGAGTGCAGAACCAATTCCTGAGTTCGCAGAATCAGGCCGACAAGCTGAAAAGAGCCAACACTTGTACTTTCTACGATCAATCTACCTGCAGAATGCAGCATTGAGTGCAGGTTTCTGTTGTGTCAAACAAGCCCACAGAAGAACTGCTTGGGAATGGGTGTTTTTCACTGGACGAATGTATCGTTCGTGAGAGGGCACGCAGAAAGATCACAACCGGCCCTGGGTTTGGCTGCGCGTGGATCCATCCTGCTCCTTTTATCCAGAAGATACACCCCGGCACAAAACTCATGTCGATACCCAGAGACAGCGAGTGGTTCTCATGGACTGAACTGAACTGAACTGAACTGGTCACCTACTTGATTTCAAAACGATTTCCCACTCATGCTCTTGGTGTGCATGTCTGACAACACAAAGGCCTCATCATGCACATGTGCTCGAACTGAAGATATTTCCATGCATGCGTTTGATCTCCCCAATGTGGCCACGAATGTTCGTTGGGTCTGCTCTAGGTTGACCCGCAACAGGTGCAGTTTTTTTTCAGATTTTCCCGATCACCAAAGAATCAGAGAATCGGTCTGTCCAGGCGATTTGTTTGTCTATTCACAAGGGAAAAAAACGTTTTGTTTGTGCTGTGCACATGGCAACCAGTGAGAACCCTCCCCTCGCTTTGGTCCAGTGTGCTGCGAGAAGTGGATCCATTCAAGGAGAAAGAACAACGCGATCAGCTTGGGGGTCTCGTCTCTATTTGTACAAAAGAAAAATCAGACACTTTAAAAGATGCTTCAGTAAAGGCGAATTTCACAGCTGAACCAACAGTGGGGTGTGTGCCTCAGAACACCAGGTACGACTCTGCAGCTGGTGCGGCTCCTTCTGACTTCAACGTTTCCTTCGATGTGCACGTGTGTCGCGTTCATGCACATTCCACGAAAAATATGCAGAAGACAAACAGATCAAGATCAGGGTAAAAGACGAAGGAGTGGGCATGATCCGTAGAAATGCCATTGAAAATAGTTCACTCAAAAACTGCATGGCAACCAAGTTCAAGGCCACACGGAGTCCCTTTGTAAATAGCAATCAAATTCAAATCAGCTCCCAAGTGGCAAATTAAACTGCGCAAGTTGCTCAGGCAAGCAGCACGTAGCACACAGGATGACCTGGCTTTTGTTTGAAGTTGCTGCAAACTTTTGTTTCAATTCATGTGGGTCATCAGTTCGGTCGCCAGAATTCAGACCCGACCCTAATTCCAGTGGCTTGTTGAAAAAAAAGACGGCACTGCCATTTGAATAAAGTGCAAACCAAATTATATTTTGACAAGCCCAGAAAGGTCTACTGCCAGGTACAACTGTTTTTCAAAGGTCAGAGGACACGACGCAACCGTGATCAGACGGGCCGAAACAAGCGGAAGAAAACCCAACTTTTTTTGGTGTTCGTATGTCTGCAGTGTCGAAACCACTGTCGGAGCTGTGTACTCCCTCAGCCAGATCTGTCCATCCGATGGGTTTCTCGCCGACGCGTTGTTTGATGTTGGATTCTCAAGTATGAATCTCGTGATAATCCACATCTCTGTACGGAGATCCCGCGCTCTCTGCTGCTCGTCTGTCTGAAGATGCTTTGAGTTTGACAACTAAACGCTCACTCCGACGGATCCACGGTGTCTGTTGTCCCGACGTCCTGAACCCACAGTTTCCTCCACCACTGCGCCTGCAAGTTCAGGCTCTTCCTGAACTCAATGAGTGTCTCTAGTGCTGAGCCTTGGACGAGGCGGAGGTCCACCCCCTCTCCTTGTCCAGCTAGGTCCTTCGTCCATAAAGACACCAATCACTTTTCTTCGAGCTTCCATGACTCTTCAGAGGAAACCAGTCTGAAACTGCCATAGAAGTACACGGGTCCACAACCTGACTCAACCCGTAATCTCACTCAACACCCATAACGCACACGCACACGCACACGCACACGCACACACACACACACACACACACACACACACACACACACACACACAGAGGATCGGGTCCTCCTGAGCTGTACGAACCCACTTGCAAACTAAAGTTGACAATTTCCGTGACCATTTTGCACCAAGCCAAGCGCTTGAGGTGACGTGGTCAACAGCTCAGCTGTGTTGGCACCTTCTGCAATTTGAAGTGAAAGACTCAGTTGATGAGATTTTTGGCGGCTCGGGGTCCCGCTCTTCGTGACAGGGCCCTGAGGTCCCCTGAACTCTGGTGGTTTTCTGTTCTTAAGTTGCCGCTTCCAGAAACACAACATCACAACATGTTTGGGAACCTCTGGCTCCCAGATCCACCTCCCCCCTGACCTCAGGGATCTTGAGCACCCACTCGCCGTCAGTTTGTGTGTGTGTGAATGACGAAGTGTGAGACACAGGCTCCCAGAACTCTTCTCTTCTCTTCTCTTCTCTTCTCTTCTCTTCTCTTCTCTTCTCTTCTCTTCTCTTCTCTTCTCTTCTCTTTCTCTCATTTTTCTCTCTTGTTTCTCTCGTCTGTTTCTCTTCTATGTCTTCTCTTTTCACAAGGACACAAACACAGCGATCACTTGTGCGCACACAACGCCCGCAGCAAACATGAACACTTGCAGGTTCGTGAGTCAGGCAGAAAATTACGCACTCAGCTGTTGCAATTTCGACCCCTGTCCCGTCAGTTCAGCAACCCTGTCTTCAAAACAAATCTGTAAACACCTCCGTGGGTCGTACTCAGGCTGATTCCGAAGCCGTCCCGGGTGCACTCGGGTGCACTTGAGAATGCTCTCCTTCACACAAGAATTGCTCTTGGCCTGCGACCGGGGGTGTTGACAACTGTTTTGTCCAACCTGCCAGTTTCCTTCGTGCAACTGCGTGAACCTTGATGAGTCCAAGCAATCAGTTCTTTGGGAGAGGCAGTCTGGTGAGAAAGTTGCACCTGTGACGTGGTCCCTGCAAGGTGGAGCAAAGGGAGGCACATGGGGACCCACACCTTCTCATCCCACCCGCGTTACTGTTTCACCCCAAATTGTTTTTCAATTCGCTCTTTCCTTGCAGCGCCCGCTCAGCAGACCCCGGTGCCACCTCTGCCCTGGTCTTTATAATTGAAAAATGAACTTCAGTCGTACGAGTGGAGTCGCAGGCTGTTTTTTGTGCGTTCTCAGTCTCAAACGCACGAGGATCTGGTTTCCTTCCCTCTACGTTTCAATCAGACTCCGGTGGTTTTACGTTCGCAATGTTTTGTCGGAATCGTGGTTCCAGAGTTGCGCGCGTCTCGCACACAGAGACTTCCGCTGGCGCGTCCTGCGCGGTGCGTTCTGAACACGTGAATATTCCGCTCTCGGGCGCCTGCTTCACTTTTTGTGACGATAATTGGTGGGAAAATGACGAGTTTTTCAGGAGAGAAAAAAACTGAAGACACGGCATATGAGCACAAGTCGCAAGGAGAAACTTGATAGGAGATCTGTTCTCAGATTCCGCTCTTGTGTTCCGTACATGAGGAAAGGGTTGTTCGCCTGTGTGACTGTTGGACGCATGTACGCAGTGCATCTGCTCGTGAGTGGGTCGGTGGATGTTGCGTGTGTTTTCACTGTTTTGTTTCCTTTTGCAACATTCAAAAAAAAAAAGAAAAAAAATGAAATACACCGTGTGGATGGGCGTGGACAACAGGTCACGGAAATCTGGATTTCTGTGTGTTTTACTGGGAGAAACGAAGTGTCTTTCATTGAGCCGCAGTTAAAACGAACTGAATCATTGTGATCAGGTCCATTCAATGACTGCATGGGGATGATACATGAAGAACGATGTTGTCGTCAAAGAACACTGTGAGAAAAAACACTCACGCGTGGCGCAATCTTGACAAGAATTGACCAGCGAGTCAACATACAGCGTGTGCACATATGACTCGGTCGACACAGGAACTGGCAAAAAAATATCCAAGAATCATCAGTCCCCAATCAGCAAGGTTTTTGCCGTTTGGGTCTGGTCCATTTGTGCCCATCTCTCGCAGATCCAGGTTGGAGATCGGGGACAAGCAGCTCCTGATCCGAGTCTGACCTCCAAGGCTTCGGATGACTTTTCGCATGTCGTCAAAATAAAGGGAGGGGAAGTTGTTTCTGAGGTTTGGGGGCTATCGGCCCCTCTAGAATCGAGAAATGTCACAAACGCGGGATCCGAGTAAAGACCTCGATGCTCGAGCCTTTCACCACGAGGGCGGAACACCCGCCCCCGGGGAAGGGGATCATCCCAGCTTCAACAAACTGTTCCATTCCACTTCGCCTTCGTTTTGTCCTTCTCTTCCAGTTCATTTTTCAGGCAGTCAGCGTGTTTATTTTTCCTCCACAGGCGACGAAAAGAGAGCGGTCCCGCACCATGTCGTGCGACACTATGAAGGACTGGTTCGCCTCCAAGTGCAGAGACGTCAACAAGGCTCTGCAGTCGTTCGAGAAGGAGAGTCTGAACGACAAGTTCGCTGCGATGGTCGTTACGCCGGACAAGACCCAGCAGTTCACCATCCCAGGTACACAACCAGGGGCCGATCCAGGGGTTGGGGCTGTGGGCTTCCCTCAAACCCCCTGCCAAAAATATTATAATCTTGTCGGTTTCTTTTCCCAGGTGCGAGTAGAAATTTGGGCTTTCAAGGTTCGGGCCCCGGGACCTCATTTCGTGGCTCGAAGGGAAGATTTTCGTCTCTGCCGTCATCGAGCGTGGGAAGGCAAATCGCATCTTTTGGAAATTCTCTCGCGTCAGGTGAGAAGCAACACCGGTAATTCGTTGTCTGAAGAATTAATTCAATGGCAATTGTGAGAAGCAAAGCTTTCCTGTTGAGTATGGTCAAAGTGGGGATTTCACAAACGCAATCAACCAGTGTCGACAATGGATCGCCAGAATCTGTTCTTGCCACACTTTGCAATAGCAGCCTATTGTAAAGCCAGGAGATGCAGTTCAAGAACTGACACCTCTGGCAAATAGATGCGGTGCATCTCGGAACGTTTGGCGGCTTTTTGCAGGGAAGAAGGGTCCGAGGTCCCAGAAGGGGAGCATGGAGGAGGGGGAGGGGAGCGCCTCGTGGAGCTCGGGCAGTGACGCCGGCAGGTCCCGCGCCTTGTCCCGCGGCTCCCGTGGCTCCTCCCGGTCCGGCTCTCCTCACCCTGGCGTCTGGTCCAAGGTACAACCCCGCTTCAACTGATTCTCGCTCTGGACAGTCTCGCTTGAGCGTGTGTCATGACAATGTGCGTCTTTTTTTTTAGTTCTCGTCGTACCTGCGCCAGAACGTGACTGCGAGCTTCTCGGCTCCTGGTAGTCCGTGCGGGCGGAGCTCCTACGGCCGCAGCGCCGGCAGCGCTGACTCGGGCCGCAGCAGCACCCAGGCCGGCCCGCGGTACACCACACCGCTCAGCCGGGAGGACGCCAAGTCTTTCAGACGCGGTCTTTTCAAGGTTCAATGGAGTTTCGCACTTCGTTATCCACAGCACATTTGCTCTCTTGTTTTGTGTTTCATAAAACATGAAGATTGCTTTTTTCGGTAGGACAAGCCGCGCATTCGAGGGAACGAGTCCGCCTTTCCTAGTTCGGCTGGCGAGCTTTTCTTGACGGTTCCCGCTTCAAGCGGGTGCTCCAGCACCAGGAACTCCAGCTTCTCGAGTGGGTCCGATGGAGGGTTCGGGTCGCCGGGGCGGCGCCGCGCCGCCTCCTCGCCCGGGAGCTCGAGCACGTCGCTCAGCGCGGGATCCCCGTCGTCCCGCGGCAGCTCCAGCAGCGAGTCGGGGGGAGACCACCTCTCCGCCGCGCACACTCCAGTGCGCAGGTACGTCAAGGCGTATCTTGCTGATTCCCTTGATTTAATTTTCCTTTTTCGTGCAGTGTCTGTGCAGGTCCCGATGACCTGAGTCAGATTCTTTCCTGTGACTTTGATAAAGGAGCACCCAACGTCGGGATGTCGCGAGTGTGATCGCGCCTCTCGGCGTCGTGACCCCGTACCAGCGGGTCGGGGACAACATCCCCGGCGTCACCCCGAGCTCGCTGCCCGGAAGGCTGCTCCTCAGGCCGGAGGACTGCATCACCCCCAACCCGACTCCAGCTTTGCCGTGTCGCAGGGTTTACGATAGGTACGGTTTCTGTCCCTCCTACCCTGCACTGCAGATTGACGCACGGTCAGTTTGTGTATGTCTGATGCAGAACCAAGCGTACGAGTGTTTTGCTCCAGCCAAGCAACATATCCACTTGTTTGTCTTGAACAGTTTGTGACGGCCAATGGAGCATGACATGCGGCAGGTGTTTTGTCAATGCTTGAACCCGTAGTTTTCTGTTGTCGAACCTGTCTGTGTTTTGCAATGGATCCAGAGATCCAGTTGCGCCTCAGTCAGAAACCAAACCCCCCCTCTCTAAAGTCGGCAAGTCTAACACAAGAATCACACGGTTACGGTGAAGTTGCACGCAGTTGGTCCACGACTTCTTGCATGGATGAGTCAAACTCGAGTTGAAACACGTGCGCGTGGGGACTGGCCACAAGGACCGTGACCCTGCACGGATACACTCGGCCACTTTTTGCACCGTCGGTTCGGTCGTTGCAGGAGACGCTCCTCTCTGACGGACGACGCGTGCAGCGGCCTGCTGCAGCCTGAAGGAGAGTCGCCGCCGGACTGCAGCTCCAGCTCGGCGGAACTGTCTCCCATGATGCCTCACCGGAAGTGCTCCGCGGGGCTCTTCGTGCGCCCGGAGGACGTGGACCGCATGTGGAGCGCGGACCGCTCTGCGGGGCGCAGTCCGAGCGTCTGCAGCGAGTGCTCCAGCGGCTGCAGCTGCCGCAGAATTGAGGGAAGCGACAGGTACTGTGATCAGAGACACAGAGAGACACAGGGAGAGACAGAGATGCAAGAAAACAGACACGTACACATGCAACCACACAGAAACACGCACACACACCAAAGCAGACACAAGACACACACAGACACACAAACACACACACCGCACAAATACACACGACAGACACATGCCTAAACACGCACACACACAACACACACACACATAACAGACAGACAGACAGACAGACAGACAAACAGACAGACAGACACACACACACACACACACACACACACACACGCTGAAAACCTGACTTGTCAACCACACGGTCGTGTGTTCTATTCAAGGAACACGAGACGCTGTCATTTGATCAAATGACGAAACACTGCACATGCGCATGCACGGAATGACACAGAATGTCATTTCACTCTTCGCAAGAGAAATGTTTTCAAATCGAGTTCTTCCCCAGTATGGACGGGTGGAGCCTCTCCTCGTCCCATTGCAGTGCGCTCTCGGACTGGCGCCCTCTAACGGAGCTCGGCGAGATCAAGTTCTCGGTGCAGTACCTGGGAGGTCGCGACGGCCTGCGCGTCACCGTCATCAAGTGCGACACCCTGCCACCAGAGGTCTCCCACCAGCCCTGCAGCCCCCCCCCCCCCAGGTGGGCTGGGCGGTTTTATTGGGGGGCCGTGCAACGTGCCAATTTGGGTGCCGTGACTAGGATAATTTTGAGTGGCGTACTTCTGTCCAAGTTCTGATGCTGAGCGCCATTGCATCAAGAATTACAAAATGGGTGACGGAGGGGAATGCATATCAGCGCTGGGT
>JAAUXT010040921.1_pt1 | contig 12936 bp, 6 predicted proteins | sample 7278171 | NCBI WGS metagenome assembly JAAUXT01 (sample SAMN14350112, study PRJNA611818) | marine sediment metagenome | isolation source: surface marine sediment (1.8m) | place: French Polynesia: Moorea | collected 2018-08
CTCACTTTTTTCACTCAACATTCACAACTTGGAAACTCATGAATTTAGCACACACCTAAATGGAACAAATTTGACCAAATGGAACTTTTATACATTGTTTCACAATAATATCCATATAAACTGAAAGAATTACCCAATATCCATTTTTAAATTTTCTATTAAAAATGACTTTTCAACCCTCACTTTGGTCCCACAGAAAAACTGCATTTTCCTCAAATCGCTGCGAGCTCCATGGAGCTTGTTGCGTCGAACACGCCCACGCCTGGTCCATTCTGTTGACCCGTGAATACACTGTGGGTCAATTCGCTGACTTCGCTCGCAAAAGGCCTTGAGAACAAGTCATTGAAGGTTGGTGCTGCCTGAGTACAGGCAACACCCATCAAGCGCTTTTCAGCCAGAGCAAATTGGGTCGAGTCGACGCCGGCCTGATTGCGCTCGACGTGTGAAGCGGCAGCAGAAAGCTTTGGTGAGAGCGACGTCTTGAGGCGCGTCACAGGCTCGTCAAGCGCTCAGGCGAAAACTGCGCTTGGTTCCCAGCAAATCCATTTGTCCGTTCATTTCGTGTCGTCAGGGCCAAAAGTTTCACTCAGCATGTCAGATGAAGTTTTGCTGAGTTGAAAGAGGATGGGCCTCCGCTGGATCCGGTTGGGGAGGAACTTTAGACCCCGACTGACCCAAAATCATTGAACCACAGAGCGTGTTCAGTGAAACAGGCAGAAACAGCATGTTAGTGAGTATGTTGATGAGTACTCACGGCGGAGGTGAGGAAGGCTCCGTTGAGCGTGAGCGCCGCCAGGTGGCAGGACACGTAGCAAAACCAGAGGAGCCCGAAGCTGAGCGACGCCCAGTCGAGGTTCGGGTAGTTCTCCGCGTGGAACATGACGAAGATCATGGCGCACAGCACGGGCACGTCGATCGCGTACGTGAAGATGAGAAACCCGTAGATCATGTCGTCCATCTTGTTTGTGATTTTACACAGCATCAGATGGCGCTTGCGATGATCTTCGATGTCAATGTGCGTGTGCGCATGCGCGGCGCCGCCGCCGCCAGGGCTGCTTCCGGCGCCGTCAACGTTCGCGACGCTTTTCGACAAATCCTTGGACGCCTGAACGAACTCGCGTTTTAAGAGGTGAACCAAGGTGGCGACGAAGATGTAAGGCTCGAGCCACACCCAGAGCAGGAAGAAGGTGATGGTCGAGCCGATACCCCAGAGAACCAGCGACGTCTCCCGCCCCCCGTAGTTCAGGAAAGGCTTCACCATGTAGGAGGCAAGATCCGGCCTCACGAACGTGCACACGAGGATCCCGGTGCCGAACAGGAGGAGCAGGTAGGCGTTGAAGCCCATGGTGAGCGCGGACGCGACTTTGTACAGCTGTTTGTAGGGGATGCCCCCGTGGTACTGTCGGTAGTTCTCCCACATGTCCAGGAGCTTGCGCAGGTGTCTGCGGGTCCCGAACACGAAGGAGGCGTGGCCGATGAAGCTCTGCACCCAGGAGAGCACGACGGCGATGTGGAACATGAAGACGGGCCCCAGCGTGATGTCTCCGTCGAACTTGACGATCTGCAGGACGCCGAAGACGAAGAACATCATGGACACGAGGATGCAGTAGCCGGTGCACCAGTCGCAGCGTGCGTTTTCGTTGCTCTTCCACGTCAATCCGTGGAGCTTGAGACTGAGCAGCGGATACTTGAACGCCGCCAGGACATTCTTTGAACTCGGCCCGACGCCGACGATGCCGGCGCCGCAGTCGTCGAGGACGCAGTCGGTCGACGCCGTCTCGCTCTGCAGCGGCACCAGTTTGGCCGGAGAGTCGAAGTCCCCGACACCGCCGGCGGCGTCGTGGTCGAGACGCGCAACGGCGGCGTTGTGACGCGCCACTGTGGCGGCGTCGTGGAGCAGGCTCAGATGGCGCAGCGGGCGCCGTTCGTTTTTCTCGTCGTCGGAGCACGAGCTGATGGGCGACGCCTCGCAGTGCTCGCAGCCGGGCTCGCCCTCCGTCGGGTGCTGCAACCGGGAGCCAGGCAGTGAGGCGCGTGCGCGAAGTCTCAAGGAGACAAGCGTGATCTCAAAGGTCGTTTTGTGTTGTGTTAAACTGCGGACAATTGTTTTTGAAAATAATCTGACACCATCTGAACTGCTTGTGCGACAAGCTCCCGCTTCACTCACTCCACCCTGCCCTTTTCAGTGTTCGGTGTCGTTCTGGCACACCCAACTCCTCACAAAAATTTCACCAAAACCTGTACGCCCATCCCATGCAACATATTTCCCCCATCCCGGCGCATCAAGGTTTGTCCCAAACCATTCACCTTGTGTGGTATACCCATCCCAAACCGCCCACCCACCTTCAGCACTGCTTACGGATCACATTCTCACCTTGTTCACGATGAGCTGGTTCATCTCCTTGCTTCGCTCCTCTTCGCCGCCCCCGCCTCCCCCCTCGCCGGGTCCACCCGGGCTCGGCGGGCTCGGGGACAGCTGCACGTGCGAGATCATGGTCGTCATGGGCAGCGCCTCGCCGCCGGGCCGCCGCGCCCCGCCGCCCCCGCGCCCGCCACCGGGGGGCGCCAGGTCGCTCGCGCTGCAGCTGCTGTAGTAGTTCTCATTGGTGAAGAACATCTAAGCGGACTTGGGACCTGCAACGCAGAAGCCGCAATAGTTTCCGCATCAAAACAGGCAGCAAAGCAAATCTTCTCTGTGGATTCAATTTTGAAGTTTTCAAGAAATTTGCCTCTCTCTCTCTCTCTCTCTCTCTCTCTCTCTCTCTCTCTCACTCTCACACACACACACACACACACACACTAAGTTGAGGTCCACCCAAGAGACAAAACAAACACACTTGAAAATGGAAAACATAAAACGTGCTTTCGCCGTCGTCCCTCACCGAGAGACAGGGTGGAGGTGGAGGGAGGTGAGGAGCTCGAGGATCACGTGACGCGGGCATCTACAGCGGCGGCGCGGCGCGCGGCGGCGGCCCAGGCAACATCTGAAACGAGCAGAAGAGAAACAACACCTACAGGGCGTGCTGTTTGGTGAAGCTCAATGCTCATGAGCAGGAACGTGACGTGTGACGCATCCAGTACAAAGGCACCTTCGTGGTGACGAAAGCACCCCGCAACGATTCTTCACCCGACTTCAGAAGGAGCGGAGCGCGGCGATCAGCGGCGATCAGCGGCGCCCCGGGGCTGGCGTCGGGGCGGGGCGTCGCCGAGCCGCCCTGCGTGCTGAAAGCCATTAGGATTCCTCTCCCAGGGGCGGATCCAGGTGCGAGTCGTGAGGGGCCGTCTGACCCAAGGGAAACAAGCGCATTTTTGTCGGCCTCTTTCAACAGCACTTGTTTGCTTTTTCGAACACGTTCAAAACAAGGACCCGTCCGCCCCAGGACCACATCCTTCATGCAGCGCTCATTTTCTCTGTCGTGACTGATTTGGTGAGATTGGCTCTTCACCATCGATTTGCTGACACAGTCCAACTCGCTTCCCGACCAAGATTGATTTTTCAGCATCAATCGTGCAGTTCAAGAATTTCGATTTGCCAACGACGAACGATAAACGATACGGACAGACGGAAAGACGTCGACTTCGTGTCTGGGCTGAGCTTTCAGTTGCTGCACATGCCTCTGCACAAAATACGGAAAATCCAGTAAAGGGGCGCCCCGCCACACCCAGGCCACACCACACCCAGGCCTGGACTATGCACACATTTCCTGACCAAGATCTTTCTTTATATCCTGAATCCAGACCCGCCACGAGCTCAGGAAACTCAGAATGACAGACCTCCAATCTGTGCAGCAAAATCAGCGTTCCAGGCTCGCAGCCATGTAGGATTATCCCGTATTGTTCGTAAATCCCAAAATGGAAACAAAACAATGGCGCAGCTTCGTCCACACATCATGATGCGCCTGACATTCAGGCCGAGTTCAGCGCGGAGGCCAATTTGCGAGTTTTTTTCGCGCGGCAGGAAGCGATGTGGCCAGGAGCTGCTGCTCTAACCGAGGTGGATCCAGAGATCAGTGTGACCAGGAGATGCTGCCGAGCCAGGTTATTTGTACCCTTTTTGCATCATGCTCTCTGCAGGTCCAGAGAGTCTGGGTCACGGGCAGATCCAGACGAAACTGAGACGACAGCAGCAGAGCGCCATGGAGCTATTTTTTTCTTTCGGGTGGGTCTTTTCTTCACATTATTGTGTGCTTCAAGGGGTGGCCACAGCCGCACACTGGTGGTATTGCAGTCAAAACCAAAGCTGCGTGATTTTGCGTCCCCGATTCCGTTTGCGCCTTCCAACCTGCACGCATGAGGAGAGTGGCCACAGCTCGAGGCGCCCTGTTGGCGAAACAGAACAAAAGGTTCCTTCGACCAAACCGTTGAACAGCGTCGACGCAACAGTGAAACCAACTCCACGGCAGCGATGCAAAGCACCGAGCCTCCAGTGTGAACCCGACGCGCAGCTGCTGGACACGAGCGCCGTTCTGCGTGTTGGGCTGCGATGGAGGAGCGCTCAATGCCTCACGCCGGACCCCCAGTCGCCTCGCCCATAAAGCTCGAGGATTATGGTCATTGGACAACACAATGAGGGGCTTCTGTGCGCAGGGACCAGCGCTGTGAGGACAGGCGCTTTGAGCCGTGTTCAATTGGGCTCCACGGCCAGGCACTGAAGATGAATCCCGTGTAACGTATTCGCGAGGGGAAGATACGCTGACAACAAGAGGCACTTTGAGGCGACTGTGCTGTGACGGCCACTCGAATCTGGACGACACCTCGCTTCGCTGACCCTCCGTGGAGAGCCCCGCCTGCGGGATCCCCATCACAAGTCTGTACCCTGCCCAGCCACGGCCTCTGAGACCCTTCCTGCGAAGTGCCCAAGGCCCGGTCTCCGGGATCCTCCCTGAAGACTCGGCTCCAGGGATCTCGACGTGGTTGCGCACCCGTGGGGAACCTGTCGCCTGGATCCGCGCGAACACGAGCAGTGCTTCTGACGTGATTGTGAAGGTGTGACGAGAGGCTTTGTTCTCGTGGAGCCCGGGGAACGTCGCGAGGTGCAGAGCTGCGGTGGAGCCGATTCACCCAGTTTCTTCCCATTTCCCGCCTCGCCGCCCCTCTCAGTCTCAGTGGAAGTCGTATTCCGATCTCGTTCTCGACTTATTTTCAGGTGCGCCTGTAACGATACCTCCCACAACGCCACAGAGTCAAACCTGTGCGACCTGCCAGTGACTTGTGCAAAGCTGCAACGCAGGCATCTAACCTGGGTTTTGAACAGACGCAGAGGAGGGTACCATACGTGCAATGAGAATCTGTTTTGACGCTGAAGGCAAAAAGCGCATGAAGCAGTCAGTGTGAACGTGGCCTGCCTCGTTGCCTTCCCTGTCTGCCCAGCTCCACTGGAGAATGAGGTTTCCGCTTCACGAGTTGCGTCCCCAAAGGCTTCGCACAGTGAGCAGAACAACAGAAGCAGGCGCTGGTGGGAACAAGCGAGCGAGCGAGCGAGCGAGTGAGAGAGCGAGAGAGAGAGAGAGAGAGAGAGAGAGAGAGAGAGAGAGAGAGAGAGAGAGAGGAACGCACCTTTGCCTGACAGACAGGCGTGTTTTTGAGAGTGTATTTTTAAGACGCTGTTTCTCGCTCCCGGCGGACGGACCCCTCGGCCCCGTCGGGTCATCAAACTGCTGCTCACATCGTGAAAACCCTCGGTGCGTGGAGCGGTAAAGCTGCCGGAGCACCGTGTTCAGTCCCCCCGGCCGGGTTCACATCGGTGGCGTCGCAACAGCGCTTCCGTGTGTGCTCAGAAGGGTGAGCAACATCGCTTGGGCTTCAGTCTCCGGAAATGTCGTTCCCAAACCGGGTTCACACAGATCGAGGTACCAGGCGGCGTCTCTGTGAACATTTGTGACGCACTCGGTGTGCACCCGGCCGCAGATTGTAATCCTGTTCACAGAGTTGATTGGTATCCAGCGCTCTTGATGGAGGCACAAGCTCCTCTGCCCTCCTCTGGATTGGGAAGCAAGAGACCTACTCTCCAATACCGCGCCACCATTGCGGAGAAACTTGTGCTCGAGGTCCTGTGCAGCGTTGACAAGGCGCTGTGAAGTGACCCGTCCAAATCGATCAAAGATGGCAGTGTTCGCCCCGGTGATGCCGAGTGACCATGTCCCCACAGACGCGCTGCAACCTGACGAGCTCCAGGAAGGTTCGGATTCTGGCTGAAGCCAAGAGGCAGGAACGCTGCGGTGTTCTGCGGTGGACTAACAAGGCTCCCAACAAATATGTTTTGCGCTTTCGACTCAAAAAGAGGGAGTCCTTGAGCCAGGACCATTCCATTGCGAAAATGATTATTTTTGTCTTGGGGAACTCGCCCAAAATTCTCAAGCATCCGCATTGGGTCAGGCCAAAGAAGAATTTTTGTCACCCACATATCTGCTTTGCCAACGTTGCGGTCAGTTCCCTTTGGGAGTGGGGCCCTGTTGATCAAGTTCTGGATCCGTCCTTGGTGTTCAGAGAACATTCTGTTTCAGCTTGGTCCTTTGATCTTCGGCTGAGTGATTGAACTGCCGCGGAACGCTTGAAACAAACAGAGAGAATTTCTCCCAGCTCTGACGCACGTTGGCATTCAAAGGTTGACATTTCCAATGAAGGCGCGCCCGATCCCCAGGGAGGTGAACGCCTCCCGCCTCACCATACATGTCTGGGAACGCATCGGCCCCACCCAGAGCACACACGCTCGAGTGAAATCAGGGTTAGGAACTTGAGGTGAGCTCTCAGTGTGGCGTCCACCATCGGTGAGTCGGTTCACCCTGGCGGACTCACGCATTGTGAAGGCGCGCCAGGTCTGCTTGTTTCTTTCTACCGTGGAGAACGGCCATTTGCAAGTCAACGCGGCACTTTTGCACCTGCGATTCCGGAATGACGGCAGGAGGAGGCCTCGGGCCCCGGTCGCTGCACGGGAGCAGCCTCCTCGGCTCCGGTGCGCTCAGCGCGGTGATGCTTCCAGGAGCGGCTCCCTGAGACGCCCGAGCTCTCACGCCTGACAAAACGTGATCATTGCCTCAACTCTGCCGCCTCCACGGTATGCGTGTTTTACAAATCTGTCAGGTCGAGACCCTTCTCACCCGAACCTTGGGGTCCACTCCGGTTCACAGTCTGGCCCCGCCCCTCGCTCCGCTGCGGTGGGATGAAAACAAGGCGAAATCAAAGCTTCGCTAATGGGGCTTAGTGTCTCGCACATCAAGCACCTCAACCGACAAGAGTCGACGCGCTCACTTCTCCCCGCGTGACAACTTGTGTCAAATAGAGAGGTTTCTATGCAACCCGTGGGAGCCCGCCCGGTGCGGCTCCACGTCCGGTGTGAAACAGGAACATCAGAAAAATGTGGGAGCATAACATTTAAATGTGTAATTTTGCTGTCAATGTCAGAATACAACTGCCAAAATATACTTTGGTCAGGGAAATTTGCTGTGAAACTGCCACAGAGATACCTCAGGTTGCATACTCATTGGGACCGGACGTAACATCGGACTGGAGGGGCACCGCGCGGGATCCATAGAAACCTCTCTAATGTGTACTCGTACGCGCCGCAGTCCCTGCCAAAACTGATATTCTGCAGGGCTTGTAGCGGCAGTTGAAAAGCTCACCAAAAAGTTGAGACTGGGGTTTCCGCAGCTGCCCCCAAACCAAAGCGCATCACATGCTCCATTTTCTGGGGGCATTTACGGTTGTTAGGTGATTTGAGGTGGGTTGCGCGATTTGGACTCAAGTATAATTATTTGGTGAAAGAAGTTTATCAATTGATGAAATGTAGTATGTTGTACGGGGTTTGAGAGGTAGCATTTGATTTTTGAAAAAAATATGGTTTTAGGTGGGGCTAAAGTTAGGGTTGAAAGGTCATTTTCAATAGAAAATTTCAAAATAGATATTGGGCAATTCTTTTTGTTGATATATAGATATTGTTGTGAAATAATGTATAAAAGTTCCATTTAATCAAATTTGTTTCATTTGGGTATGTGCTAAATGAATTCCCATGTTGTGAATGTTGAGTGAAAAAAGTAAGAATTTTGATTCAAAAAGCAACCCAAATAAGAGTGAGCCAAATCAGAGCAAGCCAAATCAGAGCAACCGAAATTTCCTCAAATCACCGCGAGCTCCATGGAGCTATTTTTTCTGTTTCAAAGGTGGGGTTTCCTCCCGCCACCTTCATCCGGAGTCTGACACCAGTCAGGAACAGGTTTGGTCCCAGAACCTGACACTGGATCCACAGCGTCATGTGCGTCAGCATTGCGTTTCCTATTCACATCGGTGCCAGATGCTTTCACTCAAATTGTGCACAAATGAAGCAAGAGTCAGTCCAGGTGAAACGCCTCTCTCTGTGCTGAGGAGTTCGCTGCTTCTTTTTCCACATTGTGCTCATGCAGAAACTCGCTTTCTGAAGGAAGAGAGTTGATTGCAGTTTGTTTCAAACTGAATGCAATCAACGGCAACTGAAACAAACAAGAGACCAAGTGCACAACACACTCAATGAGAAGCGGCGTGAAGACTACGGCTTGGCTCCTCGTAGATCAGCCCAAGATGAACATACGAAACTGTAATGTGATGCTCCCCACATCTCTTCTTTTGTCACAGCATGTTCAGTGTGAAAGAGCCACAAAGGGGCCGGCTTCTTTTCACCCAGTGCAGCCTCATGCAGAGTGTCTGCGGCAGTTGACGCAGTGTCAGCAGAGTTCAGCTGCGGCGCAGCGCGTGACGCACACAGTAAGACCGGCCCGACAGATTCATTCCACCGCAAGCCTTTTCAAGCGGAGTAATGAATGCGGGGTCGGAGCGCCTCCAACCCTGCCTCGCTTTATCTGTCACGCGCAGGGAGCTGCAGCGCTGCGTTAGAACCTTCCGCACTTCAGGCCTCATTCACACTGGGTGCGTCGTCCTGCCCCAAGTCAACGGCCACTGGGTCGTTGAGTTGTACGAGGACGGGACGCGGTGTGAATCAGGCCTCAGGTCCAGGAGCGGTGCTTGTTTAGAGCCTTCCTGACCTGACTTACGGTTGGTCAGTAGAGACCCACTCCTCGTCTGATCCGGCCACACAGCGTCCGGACCTGTTCTCTTGTTGATATGTGGCAGAGGGGGGAGATCGGGTCATTCTGGGCACTTCGTGCGGTGCGTGGCTCACGTACCCAAGGTGACCCATAACTTGACCGTTTGCAAAGCGGTGCAAAGTTTGGCTCGAACATCAGAGTCAGGGTGCTCGAGTCCTGAAATCTCCAATGCATGTGTTTTCGAGGTGAAGGACCGGACGACTTGCATCTGAACAGATCCGAACCCGGATCTTCAGTCCAGATCGCTGACCATTTTCACAGCTTTTCTTGTCTGTGCAAGGAAGTGAGAACCTCGGTTGGAATGACCTGTTCTGTTTGGTTTTTCCCTGTCGCTGTTTCTTGGCTACATGTACAATCTTCGCCTGTTTCACCCACATGTTGCAATGAACCAAAGCTGTTTCTATTTTCAGCGCAGACGTGCGTAAACGTACCGCTCTAAAACTGTCCCACGAGATTGATAGAGGGACAAATCGCCCTGTTCGTCTTTTGACGTCAGACGTGACTCGAACCTCACGCCCTTTGGAACCCAATGGAGCGTACTTTCCTCTCCAGGTCTGAGACGCGTCTGCCGAGGCGGCGTACGCACGTCACCACGAAATGCCAAAAGGCACAGAGTCTGGGTGTGGGCTTTGACGTGTCTTTCGGCTTCACTGAAGGAGGTTCAGGAAGACGTGCAACCAAAGATTCGCAGTCGTTTCGAGACTGTACACTCTGTGTGCCACAGTCCCTGTTCGCTCTGTTCAGACAGGTTCTTCTGACAGTTCGTACTCGGAATCTTCAAATTCTCGCCACATTTGTAAACCACATTCTCCCCTTCCGCTTCAACACTTGGCCAATTCAAAATAAGTTTTTTTTCCTCGGGAAAATGTTTTCGAATCAGACAGCACCAGGCAGGTGCATCCGAGTGTTCATTCCAAAGCACATGTTCATTCCCCAGACCTGTACGCGAATTACTGTTGGTTCAGCGTGACCGAGCAAAATCGTTTTTGTTGACAGGAATAACTGTGCACACCTCATACACTGGGGATAATGGTTCTGACTGACAATCAGACCCACACGTTCTCAATGCTTGTCTCTGCAACAAATTTCAGCACACAACAAAAGTGTTTTGTTTATTTTTCGGCATTTCAGGTGATTTGAGGTCCAAATTTTTGGACGTTACGTGTATAAATCTCGTCCATGCGAAGCCAAACCACACTCACACGATTTTGTGATGACTGTGAAATTTGCGTGATCTTTTATTTGTGTGATATTAAAGTTTGTTTCCACTTTTTTTTCCAAAAGTGCTTGTCCATTTTGAACAGGACCACTGACCTGCCACACGGACGCACCAAGCTCCAGCTCCAGTTTTTTTTTCGCGCCGGGTGACCCATCTCACCAACGAAAACAAGACTGTTGGAGCAAAATGGAGGAAACCACACGCAGGGAATGGGAAAGCTTTCGAGCAGCGTCCGTCGATTCCATATGCAGAGTTTGTGGAGAACAAAACGGTTTGATTGAGAGATTTCCTCATTAAGTCTGATGACTGTCACCATCAATTAAGTAGGATCTGGGGCTGGAGCTGGATTTCCGACACACGACGCGGAAACCAGAGCCACGCCGTGTAAGCGCACCCACACTCCCGGGGTCCGGCAGGCAGCTCCCCAGGTCCACACAGCCTGTACAAACGAAAAAGCGCGCCTCCCCAAATCAGAACATCATCCAGGTTGGAAGACCGGTGTATGCGCACGGAGACACATATTTCACGGAAGTGTGTGTGTGAGTGTGTGTGTGTGTGTCTCCTGGGTGCACTGTGATCCTGAGGCAAGCAGGTGTTGATTGTTGCCACACTGGATGTTGCGTGAGGTCAATGCCTCGAGGAGATGAGATTCATTCAATGTGAAACACGCCTGAGCCTGGTTGTGCACCGTGAAGCTGCCTCCTGCGGGGGGCCACTCTCCCAGGGGCCGCCTCTCCCCTGGGGCGCTCTCGGTCTCCTACACCGTGAACAGCGCGCCACACACGACACGATCCGCCGACTCCAGACTGTCAAACTTCAATCAGGGGAATCCGGGAAATTAAGTTAGAGGTAAGCAATGGGAGCGAGGAGATGATCACCTCCGAGCTTTAGCGAGGAGGTGATTATCTCCTAGCTCCCATTGTTTACCATACATAAGGCCCCTACTGTGCCATTGTCTGAGTTCTTGATCTGATAGTAGATTATTAAGTAATCTACTGTTTTGCATTCATTGTGTTGAACTTGACTACTTTATATTCAGTGTATTGATGTCAAAGTATTTAAGTCTTGTGTTAAATGCTTTGACATGGGTGCACTAGGCTAATAGTAGAATTACTGAAAAGGAATCTAATGTAAAGAACAAAGAGAATGGCACAGACGGGGCCTTATATCCATTGAATGAATGGGAGACGTGGGGAAACCTGTGCCTCGTGCCGCTGCATTGAGAACAGCTCGTTGTGCAGCGGGCGCGAGTTTCCGCTCGAGGGAAGCATCACCGCTTTGCAAAGAGCATCGACCACCATTTGCTCTGTTGTTCAATGCCGACTGTCGCAGTGCGTTTTTTGCCCAATCGGACTTGTGGGTAACTTTGGGCTGCGACAAGGAGATTGACACGCACAAAGATCTACGGGCCCGCGAGATACTCGTATCAAAGTTGACACCAAGACTGTTCCAGGCTTGATAAAAGGAACTTGCTTCCGTAGTCGGGGCTTCTGCAGTAAGCTCGCATTGCATGTGCATGGGCTCTTTCTGCAACTTTCTGCACATTTCGCAGTGCAACGACGGAAAAGGGACAGATCAAAGTTCTGAGATCCCCAGCTGCGGTCTGTCCAGTGTGGATGTGGCCAAATGCGTGGTGGGCGCCAGAAACATTGGACGCAGGGAGTGTTGGTCGCTTTGGCGAATCCTGGATGGAAGTCAATCCAGGACCTGATCAATCAAGGGAGAATCCAACAAAAGTCTGACCTGACCAGGCTCTCGTTTTGCATCGATCGTCGATCGCAACAATGCGAAAAACATGTGCAGATGAATCACAATGTGTTGTTCAGCGCGAAATAGGGTGCAAATGCTGTTTTTCCAGTTCAGTAGAATCTGGTCCAGTGGCCTCTGATGACAGTCGTTCTGGTTATCCCAACGGGCAGGGTGAGTTTCCTGCGCCACTCCAGAGTGCGTGTGCGAAGTAATTCGAGCATCTCAAACAGCATTGTCTTTGTCACGAATGTGACACGGTTTTTCGGTTCTTCACATCAAAATCTATTTTATGAAATCGGTTTCCAATATCGCGTGACAAGCAGCGAAGAACACGCAGATAGAACAGAAGGTTTGTCGGCGAAATGCAGCACAGTCCGGTTTTGTCAAAATATCGCACGTGCGTCGTCGCTGACCGCCAGCGTCTCGAGAACGATCGGCGATTTGTCGGACCCAGGACGGTCCATGTTCGGTTCAACATCACAAGTGTCGCCAAAACACCAAGAAACGCGAACTCGTGAAGGCGCCGCCAATTCGCTCCCTTGTGTGAGACCCGTCAGGACTGTGCCTTTTGTTCTGCGTGTCTATAGGGAGGTTCCGGAAACCCACGCACAAACTTAGACGTAGCTCCATTGACACCAATGATAAAGTTCACATCTTGGGTATAAAATTTGCAGTTCCATGCTCAAGCCTGACTCAGGATTTGCACTTTTCAAGTCAAGCTGAAACCTAGCTCTGCTTTAACACTAGAGGCGCTCCGGCACTCAGACGGCGATTGTAAGGGGACCGTCACTGACTCCTATCGGAGCAATTTGGACTGGGTATGACTTGGTGGCACCGGCTCCATACAGAGCATCAGAGCTTTCCGTGCTTTGGTGTCACCAGCTCTGATGGGAG
>JAAUXT010140988.1_pt1 | contig 12933 bp, 11 predicted proteins | sample 7278171 | NCBI WGS metagenome assembly JAAUXT01 (sample SAMN14350112, study PRJNA611818) | marine sediment metagenome | isolation source: surface marine sediment (1.8m) | place: French Polynesia: Moorea | collected 2018-08
AACCCTTTTACTCCTTAAACGACCCCTACTTAGCGTGGGGGGCCCGCCACCCCTACCCTTCCCCCCCCCCACCCCGGGGCGCGTCCCGGGGGGGGGGGGGCGCCCAGGCTCCCTCAAATTTTGCACACACAAAAGTTTTGTTTTTCGCATGTTCAATGGTTCAAAGTCAAGGTTGCCCCCTCCATTGACCAAAATCCTCAGTTTTTCAATCAAGGTTGTATCCATTCGGGGGTCAACCCCCCCCCCCCATTTTGACCAAATCCAGGGTCGTGGGTCGTCCGCCCCCCACACACACTTGGCTGCCTACGCCAGACTCGCTGCTCATAATCTGGCCATTAATGTGCGGATGTTAGCAGCCAAAAAGGAAATGCATATGCCGTGTGGCATGTGGGAAAAAATCCCTCGTCTTTATACTGCAGTAAATCTTGAAAAATGAAGACGATTCGTGCGCTTTGGCCGGAACATGGAGACATTGGAATGTGAAGTATTCAGTCGTTTGAGCCATAAAAATTATTTTGCTCAGACGTATAAATAGGTCTGTTGAGGATGTGGGTTTTATCACGCGTGGATTCACCATTTTGGTGTCTGTGCCAAAAATGCGGGTGTTTGGGATTGGAGCACTTAATCTGTTTGCCACGTTATCTTTGATGTCTACGTTTTGACAGGCTGCCTGCATCCAAACAGGATCACCTTTGAGTGGGTGAAAAAGCGGTAAAACTTCAAACATCTCACAGCTCTTGTTTTGACAAGCTGGAAAATAGGAAAAGCCAAAGCGATGCAACTGATATTTTCGTTGAGACTTCAAGTTGTCTGAGCTTTGGTTTTGGCTTCAGCAATTGGCTCTTGCCTTGAACCAGTTGTGTTGACGTTTCACAACAAGCAAAACAGGCAATGGGTTCAAAAAATTGACAATTTTGCCCCTTCTGCCGTTGGTCCAACAATTCTGTTCATGATCACTGCATGGGAACCCTGAAACCCAGAACTCTGCAGTAATTTTGCGCATGCAGCTCAGCTCAGCTGGTTCTCTTCCAGAGCTCTAATCAAGCGAACTCTGCATTGGCCAGTCACAGCTGACAAGGCACTCCTCCCATTCGTGGTCGCTGCGAAATTGCTTCATCAACTGAAGCAAGAAAATTCCATACTTTGCCGAATTATTCCGTCCTTATAATAATTCCCAAGTCGCATTGTTTGATTTGGTTCCATGCAATTGGTACGGCCATCTGTCAAAGTATTTTCTGTGCGAGTCGTGAGTCAACGTTCTCTTGCGCCGACACGTTACAAACGCCTTTGTCTGCTTCGCAGGCGGCATTTAAATTTAAAAACATCAAAAAAATTTTCAGAGCAACGGACAAGATCCATTGTGGGAGATTTCACCGCAGACCCCTCCCTCGATGTTTGTGAGCCATAATCGCTGGTAAAGTGTGGGATGAATGAAGATGTGATCTTGATTTCGTTTACAGCAACACTGAGCGCTCTGTAATGGTTTTACAACGCCTCCCATAATCCTCCTGGAATTCACCACAAATTGCGAGTTTTCAGCTTTGTATTGGGTCCAATGGGCTGGAGCCAAATTGTCGGTCAAACACAAGAAACGAAGAAAACTGGGTCAAAATTTCAGGACTTGTCAAATTTGCAGAAACAGAAAATGACACAAACGACAAAGAACACAACCATGTGGTTCCATATTTCAGCTTTCAAAACTGAAAAAAAATTGTTCCAATCAGGAGGTATCAAACTTTTTTCAGGGACAAACCTCCCAAAATCACTCCTGGCAACAATGTGCCCATGACCCACATTCAGCCCCAATCAAATCAAATTATTCTGGTGGCTGAGGGCAAATTTTCATCACCATCACTTGATAAACACGCGGGTCAAACATCACCAATTGCACAGTCCACCAATAAATATTTCATATTCACGCTTTCCTTGTTACAAGTCCCATTTGAGTCGCAGTTGCGTATCTCAGTCAGAGATCTACATCACAGAACAGAAGCGGCCGAGAAGCAGCGTGAAATATGGGCGAAATGTTGCAGTAATTTTTACGGCAATTATTCCACCATTTAGAGGTGAGAGTTCACGAGAAACAAGTCATCAACACGACTCTAAGTATCCGAGCCCCTCGACTCCAGCAATCATTCATTTTAATGCGACACAAAACAAATGGAGGCTCCGCACCGAGCTTCTATTATCGCCTGCACAGATAATTTATTATGCAGCAAAGAGTGAAAATATCTTTGCTCAGCTGAGATGCAGAGAAAAGATGACAAGGACCCTGTGTACGTGCGTGCAGCCGGCGAGAGACGTCAGTGGACTGCGTTGCGTGAGGTCACTTTTTTCTGTCATCAGAGTTTCGTGAATCAAGGTGAAACGAAACACGTGATTCTTCTGTACGCGACTCACGCGACGTTCCATTGAAAAGTCGCTGAGACAAGGGAACAAGGAAATCTTTATCTTAACGATCAGGAAATCTTTACGAAATATCTTTACGATCAGGTTCTTTGTGATCTAGAGGACGGATGCACAGAGGCCGAGTCCTTCCCCTCTCCAAAAAATAATTTTGCTGCAGCAAATTTTCTTGTACCCCTGTTCGTTGTTCATGGTGTTGGGTATTGGCCCCTTGAACAAATCTTGGATCGATCTCGGGATCTCAGAAATGGTGTGACTGACGATTGGACAATATCATAAACTTGGACCAAAGGACGTCTCTGACTGGTCCAGCGGATCCAGGGGCCCAAGGGGCCTGAGCCACTTCCGTCCTGGATCCACTGGAGGGCTATCCCGCTGGATCACACTGGACGCAGCAATGCAATCCACTTTCTGTGGCTCCAGAATAGACAGCACAGTCCCTGACAACACGACATGGCGAATATTTGAGATTGCTTCAACTCGGGTCCGCGGTGCAGCTGGCAAAAACGAATCCCCGGGAACGGGTCCAATTCCACCGGAGCACCGGCGGAAATCCCAGCCCGGGATCCACGAGCTCAGTTTCGCACTCTGAGTGTGATTCTTCATATCTCTTCAACAAATTCCAGCATTTGTTTTTTGACGGTCAAAATTTTGGGCCTGTTGAATCAGTAAAGCAAGGAATAAGAGAAATTCATTGCCTCCCGTTTTGCACAGGGTCAACAATGTTGCCCAAAAGATCGTTGGCACGACGAGTGAAATATTCAAAATGCAGAAGTTTTCAAAATCATTTCTTTGTGGGACCAACTGACATGATGCCAACAGAGACACTGGGATTTGGGGGGGGGCAGAAGATAATCAAATTTGTCCCAGGGGGAGGGGACGCGTCACGAGAACTGGACGCTCCGGGGGGGGGGAGGGGGGCACATCCCGAGGCACCCCCTCCCACGGCTTCGGCTCATCCCACAACAGAATCCTTCGGACCCATGGATCTCACAAAAACGGGACTATCTGATAATGGACTTCAGGGATTTGTGGCAAAATATTGAATTTTCTCCAGATAGTATCGGACCAGTGCGGCCTGAATAAATTCAATCAAAATGTTAATGCGACGGGTAAATTGAAGCGCGGGGGAGGTCACGTGGCCATATTTGGCCGCTCCCTGATGAAATTATGCTTTGACCTGGATACAATCTGTTATTGTACAGGCTTGAGATAGACACGTGAGCCAACGTCTGGCTTACATGATGTGAGAAAAATGTCGCTTCGTCCAAAACTGGTGTTTTGCAGTCCACCCTGCGGCCGCGCACACAAAATTTCGTTGCCAATTTGGCAGGGAAATGTTGGCTCAGAAGCACACGCTGGCACGTGCAGATGTGGGGCGAAAACGCCGTTTATTTCTGAACAAGAAAATTTTTATGTACAACAGATACGTGTGTGTGTGTGTGTGTGTGTGTGTGTGTGTGTGTGTGTGTGTGTAAGCGAGTGTGCATGTGTGCGAGTGGCGGAAGTGTGTGTGTGTGTGTGTGTTTGTGTGTGTTTGTGCTTGCATGCACAGTGTTCAAACGTTCGTTCATTCCACCTCAAGAGTGAAGACATGACAAACTCATCACGCTCTGCTCCCCCCCCCCCGCCAAACACGCACGCAAAAGGCTGAATCTGCAGATTCATCTTGTCGCCTCGAAGCGTGTCGTGCCCGTCTTCACCCCCACAGCAGATGACGTGCGTTTTACACCCCATCTGCCCCGACCAAACATGTTCCGAAGGGCCATGCATCAAAATTATACAGGTTCCCCCTTACAGTGACAGCCTTAATCAAAGTCACTGCCGTCATAATTTGTTTACAGGGAGGCACTTCGTTTCATGCCGTCCAGTCCACTGCGAGTTATGAGTCTTGAGCCGAGACTCACTTCTCCCCACTGTGCGCAGGCAAATTGCATTTTCCTCCTTTTGCAATCCCAGTTAATTGCGTTATGATTGATCAAACGTACGAATCAACTGGAGAGAGAGCATGTGCAGAGAACACCCACAACGAATTGAATTTTGTTGTTGTTCGTTTTCTTGCCAAAACTCTACAAAGAAACATAGAAATCGTTGCAAGGAAAGGATGACACACTTTGTGTGGGAACACAGCCAGTGTCAAATACGTATCTGATTTGTTTGTACCTGATGTTGTTTGCAGGTGAAGAATGGTGTGGGAGAGACTACGTGGAGCTGAATGATGGTGACGTGAGAGACGTCCAGACCAGGACCAATCCGGAAGGTCACAGGAACGACGGGCAAGTGTACGCTTCTGCTTCAAGGCTTTTTGGTTGGATTGAAGACAAAACACCACCCCTGGTTGCCAAGGATTTCGTCTCCAAGACAACCACCTGTGTTGATCCAGTCAAAAAGAACGCACTCATGGGGCCTTGAATGACAATTTCGTTCCCTGTATTTCCGCAGCTAATCGGAGGGCGGCCTCACCTGGTTTCTGTACGGAGCCTCGGGCCCTGGGGCGGCCACTCCCGACCCCGGTTTGATTAGAGCGATGGAGCACAGCTGAGCCGAGGCCCCGCGTCACTTATCTCCCTGGGCGGGCAATAACGCAGCCGCGGAGGATCAAAGGGAACCGCGCTGGGCGTGCCCCGACATCAAAGACTCACCTGCATGTTACCTGCTCTGCCTTTGTGGAACACTACTAAGTATTGATCTCCTGGTCTGTCTACCTTGAGCACAAGAAAAGCGGTGGTTTTGAGACCAGTGGTTTGATGTGCCACTTGTTTAGAAAAATGGTTCATGATTTGAGAGCGGTGGGTGAATGAAACCTTGAGATTTTGGTGAAAATGCCCTCGGCTGTTTCACGTTTCCTGTCTCCCCCATGAAGGTGCTTGTGGAGATTGACACAAATTACAGCACTGGCAGCTCAGAATAAGTGACGAGAAGATCTCTAAGTGAAACAGATTGAGTTTGCGTACAGGTTCATTGAAATTTCGTTGTTTTGAAAGAGAGGAATGGTTTATCCATCGCGCCGACATCTCAGATGGAGCCACCAGCCGGAGCAGAGTTTTCACCCGCCTTCTCAACTTCCCAAATCCTCCCAACAACATTCTTTTCTGATCGAAATATTGCCAACTTCAAAAGTATTTTCACGCAAACCTGACTCGAAGGTATCAACTGTTGAGACAGGTATGAAAGATAACGATCAGGAACCAGACACTTGAAAGGGGATTCCCTTTCTGCGATGAAAAGCACTGACAATACAAAACAGCTGGTTGTGGCTCTGGCAATCTTTGAGCTGAATTTTTTCCTGTAACTTCCACCAAATTTCCAATTTCAGAGAGCAAAATCTAATAAAATGCTCAAATTTTTTTTCAATCCCGTGTCATATTAGCAGCAATTTGAGTCAATCGGGTTCAGGGTCAGTGAGATGATATTCCACGCCACATCAACCCATTTATTTTCCAGCGCTGGGCTCACTCCGCCACACCAGCCGAGCAGAGCAACCAGCCCACGTCCCGCTTTCTACTTTTCCTGATCAGGTCTAATTTTGTACCCGAAATAGCCTTGTTCTGTCGTGAGCCGTCAGCGCAATGATGGATTTGAACAGGCTCCAAGATTCCGACAAAGTCAGCCCAAAGTTCACACTTTTCCTCGCGTTTTGGTGGAAATAATTTGGAGCAGCTCATGCGATGCGATACCCCATCTTCGTCTCGGCTCGCCCACCTCCGAACCTACACCCCGGGTATGTGATAGGTGCAGCTCAAGATGCTCGCAGTTATTCGATAACGTTTAGCTGTCGAGATAAAAGAACCTTGCCTTTCACCGAGGGATCTTCTCTCATTTAGTGGCTGAGGAGTTATTCGCACTGGAGAATGCGGCCTGAGTTTCCACACACCACAAGCTCAACGTCCAGTATTTCTTTGGCAACGAAATTCTGACAATCTGTAAGAATTCCCAATCGAATTTTAAGCAGTAGTATTGCGCCTGTTTCAACCGTTCTAAACGTACACGAGTTCACGACCGCAAAAATCTCAAGTGGAAAGCAATTGGATATCATCCCTGAGAATTACCTCTGTTGAACGTTCTACCGCAGGTTCTCACTTGAGGAGGGAATCAAAGCGGGACTCAATTCGCCTGGGGAGGCTTCAGTCCCGGGACAAAGACTCCGCGCGAAACCGCGTATCAACATAATTGGATAAAAACATTTGCAGGTGCAAAGTCTTCTGCCGCTGAAAGCGAGATGCGGAGGGCAAAAAGTTGCGTGGAAAATGTCTGCCTACGGGGGCCTGAAATATTTGCGTCAATTCGAGGCCTTTTTGTAATTTCCTTCAAACTGACAGCGCTGTCTGGGGCTCTTGACAGTTTGAAGGTGAATATCTCTAATTCAGACCATTTTCAGTTCTCAAGTTCTTTTCACGTTTCTTTCTTCTCTTTTTCAGGCGGGTTTGAAGGGTTGTATCAGTTGTCGCTGGTGGATACAGAAGCAAAGAGGTTGTTCGGGGCCTTCAAAGTGCAGGCAGCGTGGAGGCAACAGACGTGTCATTGGTTGACCCGCAAGGTCACGTAAAGGTCACGTGGAGGCGGAACGAGGTCAACACCGGAGGAACACAACCGGATGAGCAACTGTCGCTGCCAGGAAACATAAATTTACGCAAAGCGCAGAAAAAAAAGTGAAAGTGAAAACAAAGACCATCCAGATGCAAGAAACTTCAACAGAAAAAAAAAACCCTTCAAAAATCACAGAACAGATTGGAACGTGAAAATATTCACGAAAAAAAAGACTTGAAAATTAAGTTTGCAACGAAATCCACCCGTCCCCAGCCTCCCTTTCCCTCCTGCCCCTCGTATCACACGTCTGTGGAGGGGAACGGGGGACGGGGGGCAGCGAGGCTCACACAAAGCCCCCGGGGGCCGAACAGCAGGATTCTAAGCCGAGGAACCAGCCATGCATTTGACAGTTTTGACAAGCAAATGTCGTCAGATGACAGCGAGCCAAATGTGCTCATTTTGGCGCTTTTGGCTGCTTTTGTCAGGCGCAACTGAAACGCCGTTTTGATAAACCCTGGGCGCGATGGAGATATTTCCACTGCCAGCCGTGTAGAGAGCATGTGACCTGATAATATTTGTACAGCCAGAAAAGATGTTTCAGAAAGTGCTGTAAAATCTTCTACAATCCTTTTCGTTGAAATGGTCATTTTCACTGTCACGAAGTCTGCAAATTCGTTCTGATTGAGACAAAAATTTCCTTTATCGTTTTGAGTATCTGATCCAAGTGAGTTAGAAAGGAATTCCTGCGCTTTTGTCATGCAGCACCTTGCACAGCGGTGAGCACAGCCAACTCTACAGGCCTTGTCATTCAGAGTTCTGATCCAATATTTCACCATAAAAGCTTGTCAACGTTGCTTTTAGCCGAAACACTTTGGCAAAAAGCCAGACCAGGAGAGAGAGAGAGAGAAAAAAAATCCATGCCGAGAGAGGGAGGGGAGTTAAGACTTCAAATTTACTCGGGGAATATTCCACTCATGTTTTGACAGGTCTCTCTTGCTGTTCCCGGCACATTATCGATCTTTTCCTTTATCAAATTCCTTGTCAAGGTCGCGGTGCGGAGAGAGAGAGGGAGGCGAGGCGGGCGGAGGAGCCTGTCACATCCACGGGCCCGGCGTCTCTCGTCTGAAAATTTTATAAACTTCACCAGGGTCAAATTAAAGCTTCGGAGCTTTCCTGCTGGAGAGGACCGCTCCGCAAGTGACACTGCAGGAAGAAACCTGCCCGCGCAGGTTGACAAGCTTCTGAAATTTTTATAAGGCTTAATTGCTACATATCAGGCCTGCAGGGAAAAAAGCGCGACAACGCAGATTACTGCGAGCTGCAGTTGAGGTGCGACAAAATTTGTCAGCGCCAGTAAAAATATCCTGCGCCAAGCACGCAACAACAACGCCAAGCGACAACCAAACCAAACTTTGTATTCTGCCTTGGTGTAGAAGCTACATAAGGTCTCTGCAGATTATTTTTTGCAATGACGCAGGCCGGCAAAATTGCATATAATTCGGTCAGAGTCCTTATCATAGGCTTGGATCGAGGGTCGGGTGCCCCGGACCCGGGCCCCCACAACAGAGCTGTCACTTTACACAGATAGCCTTTCTACCTGTCGGAAATCCACTAAAAGCCAGATCTCAACTGCGATAGCTTTCTTACCTCGAGCGCTGCCTATTACAGACCAGCATACAACAGCCTTCAGCGTGCCAGTTACCACCAAAAATACAGGCAAAAACGGGGAAATTTCTTTCATAATTCCAACGGAAAGAGGAATTTTGAAACCCAACTGAAATTCAGGCCAGCGCACGCATAGTTTTTGACTTTTCACATTTCAGCACAGAGAGCCGTTGCCATTGGAGTCCATTGTTCACTGTTTCAAAATTGGCAAAAATTCCTGTGGCCACAAAATAGTTGATTCGAAATTTTAAAATGCAACCAAAAAACACCCAGGCAATTACACATTTGCAAATTGCATGGATACCCTTTGCAAACACAAAAAGGGCCGAAGAGAGGAGGCAGCTAAAGCCAAACAGAACCCCTCCATTTCAAGTATTGTATTTTGGCGAACAATGGGGGCCAGCGGAAGGTATAGTTGTGAACGTCAGTGTTTGATGAATGGACTCTGCCGAGTGTTTTTGGCGGTGTGAATGGGTTGGAATGGAGGGGTCGGGGTCCATTGTGAGCGTCTGGCCACCTGACTGCGCACCGCTTTTGGACTGACCACCGGCGAGAGAAGCCGGACACGGTGAACCGTGTGATCCGGGGGCCAGGCGCTTTTCTTTCGCACTCAATGTCTGAAATGCTTCAATCTTGAAAATGTGTGTGATTATTCAGGTGGTCTGCTGAACGAAAGAGAAACCAAATAAAACACTCTGTTTTTGGCACCAAAATGTTTTGGTATTTGTGGAATTATTCATCAATAAAACTTTTATCAAACTCTGATCTCTCATTCCTTCAGTTTATGAGCCGTGAAAGTCATTAATGGCGACATGTTTGTTTACATGACACGAAACTGGGGCAAATGTTTGTGGAAAAAGTCGTAAAAGTGATAAATTCGTTTCGTGACGATTTATGGTGGGTCTGACCCGGGGAGGCGGCCGGTCACCGGGTGCGAGGCATTACTCAAACACCCCGCCGGCCGAGCGACCCGCCCGGCCCGCGCACCGCTCCTTCATTCACCGTTTCTATGCAAATTGCGTCCACTAAATCAAAACACAAAAACATCCGTAGTAAAATAGTAGCGTACATCAGTGGCACGCATTCATTCATCCTCCAAGTTGAAATAAATGTATTTTCTGCCCCAGTTTCCTGGTTCCCCATTTCCAGTCTTTTCTCGTGGCTTCATTCCTCGTTGACGGATCAGTGATAGCTGAATATTTGTATTTGATCCAGAATCTTAGTCTTCGTTCGTGGAATTCGTTCAATTGTGTTTTACATGTCCAAGGTCAGGGCTGCAGCCCCCACTCTACTGTTCACAATGCAACAAACATGATGCCCCCAATCCACGGATATTTTTAGATTGTGCATCTGCCAAATTGTGAAACAGACAAGAAGGTCACTTCGCTCCAGGGTAGGCACAAATGATCACACATGGCGTGGAAAAGAAAATATGTTCGCAGCCGAGATGGAAGACTGTCGTACAACACACCGGCAAACGCTCCAGAAAATTTTTCGCAAGTGCCTCATCGCTGATCGTTCGCTGTCGCCAGAACATTTCTTCAGAAACAATTTCTTCGTGTTTGTTGATCAGCATCGTCCAAGTATACCCTGTAGACCCGGGTTTGTGACGTCATAATCAAGAAGCACAAAACCCGCGACTACAGGTGTACGAGGACGTGCGTCTGCGTCGCGTCACGTGACGTCACTGCAGGCGTGGTGGTGACGTCAGAATCTGGTGCCATTCCTCCAGAGTCCCCAACTTTGTGAATCATCAGCAGCATCAGGTGTCCAGTTTCCAAGTTTTTCTCAGATATCTTCAAGGCGTGAAAATGACGTGTCAATGAAAGATGGCAGCGAAACGCCGGTTTGAAATGAAGCGCATATTGATTTGACCCGCAGTTGGCAGAGGAAGAATATCTAATTCCGCGCACACATGACAGTCTCTCATGCATTCCACGTGAGGATTGCCCGTCATCTTGGAAGGCAAGATTTCATCGACATCCACAGGGCCCTGGGTTGCGGGATGGCTTATTCCTCCTCTCCTCCTCCTCCCTCGCTCCCCCTGCCTCTTGTGGAAAGACTGGCATGCCAACAATCCCCCGTCCCTTGTCTCTCTCGAGTTACTTAGCCTCTGAAAGAGAAGGAAATAAAGACATCTGAGGAGAGAGGAAGGCAGATAGGCAGACACGAGAAAGAACCGCGCGTTGCGTTGCTGAAAGAAGACCAGGGGCCTTAGAAATGCCTGGGAAATCAATGTGGCTTTGAATGCACGCTTCAACGAGGAAAATGATAGCATCTACGTCGTTTTACAACAGCACGCCTATCTCCCCCCACCCACCCACCCACCCACCCACCCACTCCACCCATCGGCTTTCACGTAAATCTGATTTTGGTCTGGCAGAACCACGGGGCGTTCAATGCAGACTTGCAGCGGTTGAGCACGACTCGGCTGCCCGCTTACAGGGGGAAATCTTTGATGCACAACGCGGATCTGATGTACAGCTGCAGTGCTGCGCAGCAACCGAGCCCTCCCCCGTCACCGCCGCGGATCCAGGGGCGGGACACGGGTCTCATCTGTCTCATCCAACCTGCCTTTGAAAAGACCAAGCCAAAAATGGAAAAACTCAGAGCAATTTTTTACACAATAAATTGAGAGTTGCCACACTCCAGTTGACCTCCACCCTTATCAAGAGGGTATGAATGGAAATGAGCTCCCGATTTCAACACAGGAAAATTACGTGCAAAAACCGGCTGTTTTAACAGGGAGACATTGCAGATTCAACTGTCACCCATGGCTCCGCCCCTGAACCCAGAGCCGAATCCACCAGGTCCGCAATGGACTCAGCGTTTTACCCAAACTGGTCACGTAAACGCTGAAAGCTTCATTTACTTGATCGGGGCAGAAGAAAATCCATAATACAGTCAGTCCACTCACCCAGCCCTCGGTACACACTCTCTACTGCAGTGAACAGACGAAAAAAAAGTCCCTGAATTTATTTGGAAATGTGAGATTTTTTGAACTGAATTCGGTTGAAGCAAACACAGATTTCCACAAGGAAACGGGAGCCACTGGCAACTGTGTTCTCTTGGTGCATTGCCCTTCCAAACAAAACTTGCGAAAAATTTCTCCTGGAACCTGGCTTTTCCAGCGGAAACGAGACAGTCTCACAAAAAGAATTGTGGTTCTACACGCAGACATTGACAGGAAAACTGCACACGGAAAGGGGAGGAAGAGAGGGGAAGGTAGCGACTGGCAGCCGCATGTAGAAAGTATCGATCGAATATCGATCTCCGTCGATATCTTAATGCAATGGACCTGCCCGGAATTCTTTGTGCAGTTCCCATTTATTTCGGGCCAGACTTGGTAATTTCGTTTCGCATTGAAGGTAATTCCTGTCTGGCCATATTCCCATCAAAACCTTTTGTAGAGAGATGCAGCCTAATTCAACGTGGAATCAACACACAGGACGAGAACTTGAACTGTAACAACAGTGTTCGTTCCTTCTCCATTCAAAGCATCAATGACATTTGTAAAATTCAGTTGTCGTCACCACAAACACTCCTCATCCATTCCAGAGCAGAGTTTTTCACTTTTGGAACAGCGGGCTTTTTCACGTCCAAATCTCTGCGATTCTAGATGGAGCCACCAGCCGGGAGGAGATTTCTCCATTGACATGTCTTGGGCCGCGGTCTGTCAGGGAGAGAACTACGGAGCAAGTCCCTTACTTTAGAGACTGGGAGCGCTGGGCGGCGGGGTCTTGTAAGTAAAGGGCTGAGGGCCCCAGGAATCAATACTTCAACCACTTTTGGACGCAAAACACGTTCAGGCCCCAAATGTAGCTCCAAATTATTTCATCCACACTGTTTCCGTTCTGTGCCACGCGAAATGACGGGTGGAAAATCTCCCGAGACTTAAAAGTCCCAAATAAGGGGGTTTGTGTGTGATTTTCTGAGAGGGAACGAGGGGATTATGTCCCCTCCTCCTCCCCCACTCCACTCCAAAGTCAGCGGCCACGAAAGGAGATATTTATCAGCGAGCTATTGGCTTGTGAAATTAAAGATTGTTGTGGTCGATAGGAAATTATGATCTCGGTAATGACTCGGCTGTTCAGGCAGAAATCTACAGAGGGACGCGGTACTCGGAGCGTGCGGCGCAGTCCCTGCTTCTGCGGTGTAATGCAGCGCACCACAGATTTTGTTTGTTTTTTTTTTTGGGGGGGGGGGGGGCATGTGGCATTGGGTGCAGGTGTTTGGGTGTTGTAACGCCTACCTTGGCAGGCAGGGTGCGTTTTTGAACTAGCCGGGCGATTTTTGAGAATTTTTTTTGCGGGCAACATTTTGTCACGCGGGGGT
>JAAUXT010072561.1_pt1 | contig 12932 bp, 14 predicted proteins | sample 7278171 | NCBI WGS metagenome assembly JAAUXT01 (sample SAMN14350112, study PRJNA611818) | marine sediment metagenome | isolation source: surface marine sediment (1.8m) | place: French Polynesia: Moorea | collected 2018-08
CCCGCGGGGGAGACAGAAAACGAAGGGTTGCTTCCCCCCCCCCCCCCCGTAACCAACGGTCCACACACAGGTGGACAGAACACTTTGCCCGTGGTTCAACGGAATATTGCGGGTTTGGAAACTCGACACTTCAACTTCTGCGCTTGCTCTGAACCTCGTTCGCCGTGTGGTCACCACTTTTTGGGACTGCAATATCCAGGTTCGTCGGTTTGCAGAAAGTTGCAAGATAGGAATATTTCGGCCAATGTACGAAAGTTACGTTCAGGTTACACCTGGATATTCAGACGGAGAATTTTACGCAAAAGCCGTGCTCAAATTGTCACGACTGACGGACAAATTGCGACCATGAAGTTCCCAGCCAAACAGTTCAAGGTTTCTGGCGCCACTGGTGAGGACACGACAAAGTGTCTTCCCGTCCGCACACAAACACGTCCATGGTTTGCAAACCATTTTGACAGAAGCGATATCCGGCGCAAAAACTTCTGGAATTGAGCGGCGGCACGTTTTCCCAGTCCTGATTCCGCTCGAGAATCACTGCACAGAACCAGCTGAGTATGTCACGCGGTGCAACCTCTGGTCACAGGACTGAACGCGCTTCTTCCCACCAGACAGTGCAACAGAATGGCACCTGATCGCACGAAAAGTTTGAGAAGCCGACAAAAACCGTATTGTATTTGGAGACTTTATTGAACGTCTCGTGAACAATTTGCTCAACAAATTGCGAATTTACTGAGCTGCGCCTTCTCCAGACGGCATATTGCGGATGATGTCCGAGTCACCTGAAAGGAAAATGGCATCCCGTGAAAAATGTGGAATTCTACGCAAGTTGAGGGAACTTTTGTGCAATTTCAGTGGCTTCAGTCTTGTGTTTGATCCTCACACATCGTGCTGCAGAACAACCGATGTCTGAAACTCTAGCCTAAAGGAATCATCACGAACCACTGCTTCAACTATTGAATAAGTTCAATGCGTCCCTCGTGAACGACAAACGACACCGCACAAGTTACAGACCTGGGTCGGTGATGCTGAGGGTGGTGACGCGGAAGTACTTTCCACACGCCGTACCCAGCTCGATGTTGTTGCCGTTGTAGTGGTGCACGCCCGTCTTGGCCAGCATGGCGTAGTACTCGATCTCGCTCTTCCTGCAATGCGCAAGAGGTGTCTGGTAAAAGGAGCCACAGACATGAAACGGTGTCAATGGAGTCACTGAAATTTGCACGTGCATCAGTCGGTGGATCAACTGTCTTCAAAATCATTGCAATCTTACACAGATTCAATGCGTCGGATACAGCAATTCACCTCATCACTGCACCACCAGCCCCCCCCCCCATGCAACCCAGTAAAACTGAAACGCACCCCAGAATTGGCGGAAAAGTGCAGTTGCTCCAACACAACACAACACGGGGCAATTTACCTCCGTTTTCAAACACTTGGTTTCACCACGATTTCAAACGACCCTTTGCTCGAGCAAGACTCAAACCTTGTCACAATCTCCGCGCTTCATCTTCGAGAAGAAATCAAATCTTACATCACAACACGTGCTTCATCTTTGCCAGCGGCTCCGAAGCGAAAAATACGAGGTAGAATCCAACCACGATGAGACCAACCATGTTCTGGGCAACCTTTGCGTCCTTGCGGACTTATGCAATGACCAATCGCAATGGTACCAAAGACTATGTGCCAGTGCACTCAAGTGTGTCCTCTGTGTCACGTGCAGAACATGGTCATCGTGGTTGAATTCTACCTCGTAACAGATTCTAACTTCGTGGTCAGGTTACTTTTCTGCGACAAGTTTCTTGCCAACCACCATTCAATTGTCAAACTTTAGCCAAATTGCTTTCTAGCTGCCAGTTGGTGCGCGTGTTCTTGGTTCTCACCTGAGCGGCGGAGTGTTGTTGGCGATGATGACGAGCTTCGCTTTTCCCTGGCGCAGCGTCTTGAGCGTCTGTTTGTAGCCGAGCACGTACTTCCCAGACTTCATGACGAGCGCCAGGCGCGAGTTGATGCTCTCGATCGCCTTCTTCTGCAAAACCGAAATTTCCGATACGTGAGCCCAATGATGCCACTGTGAACACCACTTCCCTCAGTCAAAGCCTTCGGTTTCTGATCGTGCAACGTTGAACAATGCCAATGAATGATAACGTTTGGAGCTATTTCACTGAAAACAACGTTGTTGCAGGAATATTTCGGCAAACTTGTCATGCCTTTTCTTACCCCTTTCTTTGTGGCCACCATATTCGCTGTTTCACCGGTGTTTCCACGAAACTGAAAACACCAAAGTATTCTCTTGCAACTCTAGATGTGAAAAAAGTGACTTTGGTCTTGGATGAGTTCACGATGAATGCGATTTTATCACAAAATCTGCTTCCGAGTGTCAACGTACCTGTTCTCGCTTCTAAACCGGAAATGGAAAGACTGAACGGGACCGTTCGATTCACGAAGTTTCGGCGCGTGACTTTGGTCCGCAAATCGAACGCGACCCAGAGGTCCAAAAGACCAGCAACTGAAAATAACTGACCCTCCACCCACACAGAAACTTCGACAGATGTCTTTTTGTTGTGTTCTTCCAAAGAATGACTGTATTTTATACGGCAGGCAAGTTTCACAACACAACAAAAGGGAAGTGCAGTGCACACCGTGCCCGTTAGTTCTTGTCACATAGTTTTGGCTGGCGGCAAAAGAAAGTTGATTTTGTTGTTTTTCGCCCCGATGTAGCCATTTCGATCTGCAGAAGTGCCTTTCAGTCATCACCATGTTCATCTACTTGAGCAAAAAGGTGAGAAATAGTCAAAAACTCAAAACGTGGTTGTGGAGCCCAGAGGAGGAACATGGTAGAAATCAACAGACGAGAGCCTGGATCTGGACACAAGTTCCACAACACACCCCTCTTCAGAGGTGTTGCTCAACAACTTTGAAATCAGCGCTCTTGCTTTTCATCTGATTTGAATTTACTAGACTTATGCAGTGGACTCTGGCAACTCAAGATGGTAGATTCATGAGATGTCGCTGACACAGGTTGTTGACCGTGGTTCAGATCCACTGACCCACCCAGTTTTCTGGAGACTGCCACAACTAGATCCATGCCGGTTCTGCAGCTGGCGCGCGCGCGCGCGCGCGCGCGTGTGTGTGTGTTTGTGTGTGTGCGTGTGTGTGACCCATTGACTTCGTTTGCTGGACCACGAAGAAAGACCACCCAAGGGCTTCAAGTGAAGGAAAACTTGTCCAAAGCACCGGTCACAGAGTTTGTGGAAAGGATTTCAGCAACATTTCCCGCTTTCAACAAGTGACTGACTTTTGCTCAACTCACACTACTTTTCCTTTTGTCCCATGTGTCACATTTTCATTGTTGTCCCGACGTAGATTGCCATCCCAAACAACACCAAGCTGCGATGCGTCAGTTGGAACAAGGAGCAGGGCTACATCGCCTGTGGAGGAGAAGATGGTCTGCTCAAAGTTCTCAAACTCGAGACGCAAACTGGTGAGGTTGCTGCGCTCGCAAACACATCGGCTGTCAAAGCAAGACGTTCAAAGTGTTTCACTTGCGTGGTCAGTTCATTGTCGTGCTCAGGGTTCAGCTCGTTATTTGGTCGTTGGGGGAGATTTGTATGAACTGGACACACAAACTGCTGTCATCAGACTTCACGGCCCTTTTGTCATTTCAGGAAAAGATGCGAAAGTGAAAGGCCTCGCTGCGCCGAGCAATCTGTCCATGAACCAAACTCTTGAGGGGCATAGTGGTAGGTTCGGAATGTTGTTTTGTCTCTCATTGATCACTTCCCTTTTGACCGTTCTTGTTCCGGAATATAACAATACTCATTCGCTGTCACTCAACAGGCGCGGTGCAGGTTGTGACGTGGAACGGACATTTCCACAAGTTGACCACCAGCGACCAGTATGGTCTCATTATCGTCTGGATGCTGTACAAAGGTCAGTCATACTTGAACAACTTGTGGGCACCACCACATTGCACACATATGTTTGTATTCCACTTGGGAGTTCTGTGCGTGAGTGCGGAGTTTGACCGAATAGACATGGTGCTTACGCTTGCGTTGCAGCGTTTTCCCATTTGCTACCGTGTTCATGCGTCCACGCACTTGGTGTAGTCTATTCATTGTGAAGGATTGTGTCGAAACGATTCGCAACAGAGGAAAATGAATGAATCAGTTTTGTTGTTGTGATAACAAATAAATGTGATTCCGTAGGAGAGAATGAAAATGGCGACGGTAAGGTTGTCAAACCTCTGAAAACTGACCGTTCAGTCATTTTCAGTTGTATCGAAGTTGCTTCTTCTCATGCTTGGTTGATCTGTTGGCGACTTGCTTCTGAGACCTAATCCTAGCAAAAAATAAAGGTTTCTCTGGTTCATTCGTGTAGAGAAGAAACTGTTTTCAGTTTCGGTTCTTCCGTGGCACCATTTCTGCTTTGTTCAGACGTATTGAGACGTACGAGATTGGTAATCGTTGTTTTGATAGCTGGCTTTTCTGCGTGCACCGTTTTATTACTGGCAGAGAACTTACCGTTGTTTGATCAATCAATCCTCACGCAAATTCGAAATTGTACGAGGTCATTCAGTTTCATGCACATTTCAGTTTGTTTGGTCACACACGAGGCATGTTTCAAAAAGTGCGTCATTCTGTCAAGATTTGCGAAGACACTTGGAATGTTCTTGTTCATGTTTTTTGTGAGCTCTTAAATTCACATTGCCAATCAGAGAGCGGCAAGGAATAAACACAGGTCCTTCCGGCAGGGTGGTTCCACTGCATGTTCGGTGCCTCTTGCTTGGATCATATGTCGACCGTCGAAACGAAACAAAATGTTGAGAAGGTTCATTTCGTTGAGCACACATTCCTGGGTGAGGATCGTGTCGATTGGAACACGCCTCGTGTCTGGTTGTTCACACTTGCGAAGTTTGATGTTACCGGTACGTTTGCGACGAAAGTTTTCTGCAACTGAATGGAAAAAGTAATATAACTGGTAAGGTTACAGAAAACTGACTCGTGTGTCACATTCACGTCACGCTGAGCAATCACAAACGTCATCGTGCACACAGCGACTGTACTACCATGCGTGACCAACATGTGAAGACGAAAAGTCTTCCTGCAGGTTCGTGGTATGAGGAGATGATCAACAACAGGAACAAATCCGTCGTGAGAAGCATGAAGTGGAACGCAGACGGACAGAAAATCTGCATCGTCTACGAAGATGGTTTGTCTTTCTTTCCAAAATTGCTGACAACAGTGTGACAAGAAAATTTGCAGATTCTTGTTTGGAACAGCGAGAATAACAGCGCGACAAGTTCCACACGTGATCTTGAGGCACTTTCTGAATCCGTGTTTTGTGATGTTTGCTGTTTCACACGATGTCTGGATTACCAGGAGCTGTGATTGTTGGCTCCAATGACGGAAACCGCATCTGGGGCAAAGAGCTACAGAAACAGCTCGCTCACGTCGAGGTAACTTGTAGCTCATTCAAACACTTCTTCAGCTGCTTTTGATAAACGACACGTGTTCGGTTCTTTTGGTGCAGGAGCAGTGATTGTAGGGTCTGTTGACGGGAATCGAATATGGGGAAAGGAGCTGAAAGGCTCACAGCTTTGTCACGTCGAGGTATTTCTGGGAAACGGACTAAACGTGTAAATCTGGCGTAGATCCTTGCTAGAAACTCAATGTGAACGCGTTCGTCTTTTTGTACAAGGTAGTTTCTCGTAGTGGTGAATGTTTTGGTCTGTAGATGTCACTTGGTACGCCAAAAGGTAGAACAGATGTTCGTGTAGAAGAGCCAACACAGTGGCACATGTTCGTTGTGCAACAATCGGGTCCCGAAAAAGAATTCTTCCCGGGGTGATAGAGTATGTGTGTGCATGTGTGTTGTTGTACTTGGTGTTGTTCGGGTGCATTTTGACTCATGATGTGAAGAGAGAAAGCAAAACGTGTGAAATCAGAAAAGACAAAAAACTCAAAATTCAAAGCTGAATTCATAATGACGTTGCATCTTTACAGTGGTCTCCTGACGGAAAGATCTTGCTGTTCGGCATGACGAATGGAGAAATACACATCTATGACAGCTCAGGAAACCTGATTGTGAGTTGTCCTTTCTTCACTTTGCAAATGTTTTGCAGCCACCTCAGTCTCCGAATTCTGATTTGATGCACTTGTTGCAGTCAAAGCTGCAGATATTTTGCCTCGCGAACGCGACCGGTGCCGTGCGCATCGCGTCAATTGAGTGGTACAACGGGCTCTACGGTTTCGTCGAGTCGAACTGCCCCAGCCTCGCGATATGCTTCGACAACGGACGCTGCCAAGTGATGAAAAACGAATCAGACGAAGGTTTTCTTTCTGACCACCTTTGATTGCTGAAGAAGTTAATTCTCCGATGAATAGAGTCTCTTGTGCGCAAGAAAGGACGACCTGATGACACAAACTTAATCCCTGGACTTGAATGATCTGTGTGGGAGCAATCGGAAGGCACACTCGAACGAATTTTGGATAGTCAGGGCTTCACCGAAAGGCATCACTTTCAGTGCCAATCCTGATCGACACGGGGATGCAGATCGTGCAGGCGCAGTGGAACCACAACGGGTCGGTGATGGCCGTGGCGGGCACGCAGAAGGCCGCCGGGCAGGACAAGGACATCAACGTCGTGCAGTTCTACACGCCCTTCGGAGAGGTACCCGCCATCTACATGTCGCGTCAGGCTCCGAATTTATTCTCGCAAAGCTGAAGGCGACCTGTGTCGATGTGATAGCGATGGACCTGAGGTTGTTCAACGGCCGAGACCTCTGCTCTTTCAGCACTTGAGAACACTGAAAGTTCCGGGGAAGGTCATCTACTCCTGTTCGTGGGAAGGAGGCAGTCTGCGCATCGCGCTCGCCGTCGACTCGTTCATCTACTTCGCCAACATCAGACCGGATTACAAGGTGCAGATCTCTACTGTGGTTTGCACTGGTCACCGGTGCAGGGAGTCTCAGTGTTCCGCCTTCATTCAGTGACACTGATATGCTTGCAGTGGGGCTACTGCGCAAACACGGTTGTGTACGCATTTACGAAGCCGGATCGCGTCGAGCATTGCGTCGTCTTCTGGGACACCAAAAACAACGAGGTACGTCTCGTAGCAACCAGTGTCCAAAATATGTCCGTCAGAATTTGAAACGCAGTTTGTTTTTCCTGTCGGTATAAAAAGAGACTGTTTTCTTTGGACAGAAATACGTGAAGTACGTGAAGAATCTGATTTCGATCACCGCGTGCGGAGAACATTGCTGCTTGGCAACCAAGGCTGACGATACCAGTGGCCAGGTGAGAGACCTTGCGAAGCGAAACGGACGACACTTGTGCAGGAAAAATTGTGTTGAGAGCTCAGACCCACTTCCAAAAGGGAAGGATACATTTACTTCCTGTTCCTTTTCCCACATGTGTCTCATTTTGCCCCGAGAAGAAAAACTTGCACTCTGCCGATTCATATTGCACCAGCCGAGTTACATGTCAGTTCAAAATGTTTCTTAGTTCCCAGAGCAGTTTGGGCCACAGCCGACTGAAGGGGTAGATATCCCTTGCGTGCGCACTCGCTTTCATTTGAGTGATCATAAAACGCAAGATGTAGCGTATAAGTTCCTTCAACCCACCCTTCAACCCAGCATAAGAACATGTTCCTTGGTCTGTTTCCCGTGCGGACAAATCTGTGAAAGAACACTTTGTACGTTCTTCCTTCGGTTGGATTCCCGCTGGTTCCCTTGGTGATTGTAGTGCAGTGTCTGACTGGGATACGTGTGAAATTTTAGTCCGACAAAACAGACGGTGGAAATGCAGACAACACCGAACCCAGAAACACTGTAATTTTTGCCTCACTTTGCTGGTCACCAAACTAGAAGAATTTTCACATTTTGTTGATATTTTGAAATCACACTAAAGAATATTTTCATTCTGAGCAGCATTTTGTTGGAATAGTTTTCTCGTTTGTCTCTCACGTTTTCTTGTGCGGTTGTGCACAACTGGAATTTTGAGCTGGACATCCATTCGTTCAGTTTGTTGCTTCACTGAAAGGCACAGGTGACCGCCTGATCACTGTGACACATTGAACGGAAAGGAAACAACAATGATTTGTTTTCGTGTGCAGTGCTTTCGTTTTCGAGTGTATTGGTCTCGAAGTTTTCGTACCATGTTGTTTCGCTGTTTCCGTGTTGTTGCTCTCGTCATTGCTCCTTGGTGGTATTTTCGGTTTCGCCGGTGAAACAGCATTTTGTAGTGACTGTCGTCTCGTGCTTCTTTGACTTCGGGGCAATTTTTGTGTTGTGGCATTTTTATTCTCCAAACTCGACAACTGTTTGAATACAACTGAATGCAGATTGTTTGGCGGAAATGCGGAAAGTTTCTCTCTGGCTGCATTAGAAAGTGTGCACACAGTAGTTTTTGTGTGTTTTGGCTGTTGCAGTATGTGCTGATTCTGTGCAACGCAATTGGCACTCCGCTGGACTCAAAGTACATCGATATCGAGCCGGTGTTCACGTGCATGACGCAAAGCCACATCATAGCCGCGTGCAAGGAAGCCTTCTACACCTGGCAGTTCAAGAATATCAAGAAAATGGCTTCGATGGAGGTTTCTGGAAAGCGGAAGGCAGGAATGGAAAGGTGAGAATTCAAGGGGGTGTGGAAGAAGAGAGACTTCTGGTGTCATTCGACGCAAGAAAAGAGCAACAACTATTGCGTTGAACCCACCCATGTGCGATTCTGCGTTGTCACTGTGACATTTTTGTTGTTGTCAGGCTGCACCACATTGATGATGTTCCATCTGGAGTCCAGCCCGAAAACGTTGACTTCCAGAAGGCCTATGCAGTGAGTAACGCACGTCACACCGATCGAAACGAAACTCCCCCCCCCCCCAATCAAGAAATTCGGCAGCTTGATGCAATGCAATACGTATGCTGCAAGTTGAACCGAGAAGGTTCACTGTTAGGTTGTGTTGGGAGTTCATCAAGTTTCGAGACATTTTTATTTGATGTTTCGCAAGAACCTGTTGAAGCGAAAAGTGGCCGAAATTTTGTTTGTCTTTTGTTTTGTGAAGAATGCCAAACAGGTTTGAAACAAATCTCATCTCGCTAGGTTCTGGGTGAACTGTTGTGACTCTTTCGTTGCTCCAATTGAACGTTTCGGTCTCAGACCAAAGCTTATTTGACGCTCAGCAAAAGTTCTGCTTTTGTGCAGTGCTCTCATCTGACCTGAGAACATCTTTGACTGTGTGTGGCTTCAGACATCTGCAGTTGTGAAAGCGACTTTCCATGTCACTGTGTAGTGTGTAAGAAGTTGTCAGTTTCCAGTGGATAATCAAGTTGACAAACAGTTCCAAGCAAGACAGGACAAAGTTGTCAGAAGATGATCAGCATCAAAGAGCGAGACAAGACCTGAAAGACCCTACTGGTGTTTTGTTCACAGGCGCCAAACAGGTTGAAAACCAACATCTTTTGTGGAAAGAGGAGGAGACAGGCAAACGATGTTCACAGCCTTTTCTTTTGCAGGAGACACAGGATCCGATTTGCTGCATTTGTGCGTCGGACAAAGTTTTGATTGTGGTATGTCCAACTGTTACCCGTGCACCGTCATTTTGGAGTTGAAAACTTTCAGTGAGAGAACCAGTGTCAAGTCGTTCGCTGTCGTGCTTGCAGGGCCGCGAATCCGGGACGCTGAACCGTTACTCGATGCCGCTGTTGTCGCTGTCCAACAAACATCTGCTCAACTGCAGGCCGCACCAACTCTCGCTCAACTGCACCTCGAGGTAAACACGTGACTTGAAAACGTCGGATATCCACACGACTTTTTGTCTGTCTGTGATGATCATGAACCAAACATTTTGCGTGTGCTTCTTTCAGTCGTCTGGCGATCATCGACATTTCGGGAGTGCTGACGTTCTTTGATCTGGACACGCAGATCACGGACCCAAGCGGCGGCCAAGTCGTCGGAGAACATCTCAAGTTCGAGCGCAAAGACGTGTGGGACATGAGATGGGCGGAGGTGCGTTCAGTTTCCGTCTCCCTTGTCTGAACACTCCGCCAGCTTGACCTGTTTGTATGGCATGAACAAACACAAAGTTGTATTCACAGGACAATGCCGAGCTGTTTTCTATGATGGAAAAGACAAGGATGTACATCTTCAGAAACCTTGAGCCAGAGGTAAGTCCGGCCATTCGCTCATCTCCTTGCATCGTCAGACATTTGCACTTCAATGTAGCAAAACGGTTTTGGGCAGAAATTGTCTCTGCATCTGGTGATATCTAGTGTGGCAGACGTTGAACTTACCATCAGCAAGTTCAGGACATGGTGTGATCTGGCCTTTCCAGGAGCCCATTTTGAGCAGCGGTTACATCTGCAGCTTCAACGATTTACAAATCAAGTCGGTTCTGCTCGATGAAATCATGAAGGATGCCGACAACCCAACCATCGATAACGTCATTGAAATGGAGATCAAGGTTTGATGTTCTTGACAAATTTTCGTGGTGAAAAAGTGTGACAGAGCTGCGTACTTTGCTGATCAGGTAGATCTACTTAGGTGATTGAACCTCAGGGTTGACAAGCATTTTTGCTGTGGATTTCTTTGTAGTCGCTGAGGGACACGCGAGATTTGTTGGAGAAGGTTGGCATCGAGGAGTCGCAAAAATTCATCGAAGAGAATCCCCATCCCAGGCTCTGGTATTTTTGAATCCTGAACGGATCGTCTGTTGTTGGCAGCAGATTCCAGGAACCAACGTTCCTGTACATGCGTGTGGTGTTGCAGGAGGCTCCTGGCAGAGTCGTCGTTGGAACAGCTGAACCTGAAGATCGCAGAGTTGGCCTTCGTAAAGTGCAAAGACTACCAGGGGATAGAGTTCGTCAAGAGGCTGGGCAACCTGCAGAACGACACGATGAAGCAAGCCGAGGTCGCTGCCTACTTCAGGCGATTTGACGAAGCGGAAAGAATGTATCTGGACATGGACAGGAGGTAGGACCTCGCTATCTTTGCATGGATTCCTGCTGACCGTCATGAAGTGTAGCTGGACTTCTGAACTGTGAGTAATACTTTGCATTGTGCGACTGTGTTCAGACAAACTCGATATCTTCTTAGGGACCTGGCGGTTGCCTTGCGGAAGAAGTTGGGCGACTGGTTCCGCGTGGTGCAGCTGCTCAAGACGGGGTCGGGAGGCGACGACGTGCAGCTCGCCGAGGCGTGGAACGCCATCGGGGATTACTACGCCGACCGCCAGAAGTGGTGAGAGCAGGCGACTCAGATCCCGGATGTTGAGATCTTCTGTTGTGCTCGCGTTGTTTCAGTTTGGAAGGTGGATTCTGTGGTTGTGTTTGCAGGCAGCAGGCAGTGACGTATTACGTGCAGGGTAGAAACCAGGAACGGCTGGCCGAGTGTTACTACATGTTGGAAGATTATCATGGGCTGCAAAAAATGGCGGACAGTCTGCCAGAAAATCACAAGCTGCTGCCGGTGAGAGGACACTGATCATATCGAGCAAACAATAGGACACATGTTGCGAAAATCGCTTGTGCGCTTGATGTGTATCTTGATTTCGAATAAGACTTTTAAGGTTTTCAGGACATAGCAAGAATGTTCGCCAGTGTTGGACTTTCCCAGGCAGCTGTCGATGCCTACATCAAGGTGAATCCAACATTATTTTGCACAAAATCCCTGTTTCACACATGACGATCCTTTCACAAAAACGAAACGAGAACGCCAACGACACTGGCCTTGTCCGGTCATTCCAGTGCAACCAAGTGAGGCCCGCGATCGACTGCTGCGTGCACCTCAACCAGTGGAACACCGCCATCGAGCTGGCGAAGAATCACAACATCAAAGAGATCGACTCGCTGCTCGCCAAGTATGCGCAGTACCTGCTCGAGAAGAACAAACTGGTGAACGCCGTAGAGCTGTACAAGAAAGCGAACCACTTCCTCGATGCAGCCAAGATCCTGTTCCAGGTATTGCTTCATCCGGTGTTCTTGTGCGGAAAATTTTCTCCAAGAAACGAGCAGCAAGTTCGCAGCCACTGCAGTTTCTCAGCGGGACGTTGATCCGTACCGAATCCAATAGAGCCACGCTTTGCGATTTCTGCGGACACTTGTTCCTTTTGCAGATGGCGGAGCAGGAAGTGGCGAACAAGGGGAAAGCACTGCGCATCAAGAAGCTGTACGTGCTGGGCGCGCTGCTCGTCGAGCAGTACCACGACCAGATGAAGATGACGACGCGCTCCAAAGTGAAGGCCAAGAGAGGGGTCGATGTAGGTGACTACGTATGTATTGCTGCTTTGCTTTTGCTTCATTCACTCCTTTACTGTGTTCACACCCATTGAAGTCCCCTGCTGCCGTTCCCTGTACGTTTTGGACATTTGTGGAAAAAATCCAATGAATTCCACTTGGCATTGGAATGCGAAGAACAGCTTGACTGTTGGGTGTGGAAGCAGTTGTGCATTCAACCCGGTACAAGTAAGCTTCTGCAGCCAGGTATTCTGACGCAAACGGTTGGAACCGCTGTGCATGAAAGACCGTTGTTCCTTTTGTTTCCCGCGACAAATTTTGTATCAGGCACGTAGACATCATATCATTGTGATGTTGAATGCAAAACTGATGCACAACTGAGTCGTTGGTTTGGACTGTTGTAGACCTCGGTGTTGCATGTGGTGAATGAAGCATTTTTCCGTTGACATTGAATGTTGAAACCTTCTCTTCACAGGACGCCAACGTTGCGGTAACTTTTCATCTCCACTTATTTCTCAAAAGCTCTGTCTATTCTGCACAAGTCACTCAACTGATGGATTGACTTTTGATTTGTGGAACTCTTGCTCACACTCCGCTGGTTATCAGCCGCGGTAGCGGTCTGATATTGGTTTGCCCCTGTATCCGCGTCCGTCCATCTTGGGTGGACAAAACCTCCGTTTTACCCCTGTTCCAGTGATCACAGACTGGA
>JAAUXT010090439.1_pt1 | contig 12931 bp, 14 predicted proteins | sample 7278171 | NCBI WGS metagenome assembly JAAUXT01 (sample SAMN14350112, study PRJNA611818) | marine sediment metagenome | isolation source: surface marine sediment (1.8m) | place: French Polynesia: Moorea | collected 2018-08
GGGGGTTTGAGTAGTAACATTCAATTTTTGATTTTTGAAAAATTATATGTGGTTTTTAGGTAGGGCTAAAGTTTGGGTTGAAAGGTCTTTTTTTTTTGAAAAAAATAAACATGGATATTGGGTAATTAGTTTGGTTATATGTGGATATTGTTGTGAAACAAAGTGTAAAAGTTCCATTTGGTCAATTTTATTCCATTTGGGTGTGTACTAAATGAGTTCCCAAGTTGTGAATGTTGAGTGAAAAAAGTAAGAATTTTTGATAAAAAAAGTAACCAAAATCAGAGTGACTGAAATCAGAGTGACCAAAATCAAAGCAACCGAAGTCAGAGCAACCGAAATCAGAATTTCCTCAAATCACCGTGAGCTCCATGGAGCTATTTTTTCTTTGCATGCAACGCTGCATGCCTGAGTCTTTTGCGTACAAGTGCATGAGTGGTCCACGTCGGACACACACCTTGCGCTTTTGACCAGTGACCTGTGAGAACCCTTTCGTCGCCTCAAGCAGTGCGATATGCGGCGGGTATATTTTTTCATTGTGTGTGCTGCTGAGGCCACAGATATGGACTGGAAGAAAAACACAGAAATTCATCATGTTGCAATTCCCTGGATTACCGTAATACGGAGCGACTGCATTCATGCCTCATCACGGATCTTTTGTGATCCGCAGTGGAAATTGCCTTTCATCTCTCAATCCACAGTCCGAAATTTCTACGTTCTGAAGAAGAGACCTGTCCCAGTGGGAAGGTGGAACTCACAGATCTGTGCAGATTTTGTGCAGAATAATGACGGTACTGAGAGGAAACACGATATTTGAATCAGTTGGATGGACTACGTGACAGGCACAGTTGTTTTTCACTTCTTTGGGCATTTTGGTCGAATTTCCTTCGACGCACCTTCCCAAGGGTTTTTTTTTCCATTGACCACGCAGGCAAAACAATCATGTGAAACAACACCAGACAAACGCACGGACGTTCAGTGAAACTCTCCAGCGGTAGAAATTAGTTCAGCTTGATCCTGGTTCTCAAAAATTTGTCAGGTTCTTGTCTGTGACCCGTGGACCGAAACAACGAGTCCATCGGTCTGTGGTCCTGACTGACAATCTCAAAAACTTTACTTGACCAGGCTCGACGGAAATGTGAAGAAAAAGATGGTGCAGTGACTGCAGTGGATGCATCGAACAACACTTTCTGCAACGAAGTCATGACAGTTCAGAGGGCTTTAAATGTCAGACGACGTTTCTATTTTCAAAGACTTGAACAATCTGGCTTTCAGGCACACACACACATTTTCCACTGACATTTCACTCTGCAATGGCCAAAATTCCCTTGCACTTACAACCCAGAGAATGAAAAAAATAAAGTGCGTTTTGGCCACTCCAACGCTGGACGTTTCACTCTGGAAATGTCATCCACAGGACGGAGTTCACGCAATCCACGTGAACAAATCACACGCACATTTCTTGTGTTGTGCACAAATTGGTCAAACCAAACACCATGTATGCATGGTGATCAGGCCCAACGGATGCTCCACCGTGGTTTCCCTCATTCCTGAATGGCGCTTGTCTGCATGTGTTGCGCCATCGTCAAACAAAGCCAAATGCTCCAGCTGTCTCAGTCGATCCCGTGTGTTGTTTCCGTCTTGCAGATAAACTTGCAGATCCAGGTGTCAAACAATAAATTCACACATTCGTGTCTGGAGAACAGTCATGGCGCAGTTAAACCTCAACGTACCGTGAAAGTACCGAAAAATGTTGAAAACTTCATCAACTTTCAGATTTAGGAGACAAGCCAGAAGAATACAAATGAAAAATCCGACGCAGTGCAAGTGTTGTTCCAAGCCGAATGTCACATAAACATTGTTCTGCCAAGAGAATAATTGGAAATCAATTGTGACTTTTGCGCGTATCGAAACTTGCGATTCAGATGCCCTGGTCCCTTGTTTGTGGGCGTTCGGTTGATTGATGTGTTCGATTTTTGTGTTCGGAAAACAGCAAACAAGCACCAGTGAAAGTGAATCGGTCGACCAAGAAATATTACACATCAAATTTCGGATGCATGCATGCATGGAAGAAACAAGTGTGCACGAATTCTTGAAATCGCCTGCAGCAAAACGTTTGCAAGCATGCACTTGCCAACCACAACCTGATTGACGCAGACCAAGATGAATCACGTTGTGAACATGAAGCTGTGCACAAAAATGGAGAAAGATTTTGATTGAAATGAATCCCGTGACATGCACTGGCGTCGCAATATCAATATCACTGAGTGAATTGAAGGACTTTGGTGCCGAGAGTCTCTTGCGCGGGACGCGCGATAGATGAAGCGAAGCCGGGCGGTTCCCGAATCGATATGGTGTCCAGTCTAACCACCATGTTTGTTCAGAAAAGAAACCAATCATCTCTGATGCAGACAGATACCCATGCTGACTGCATGGAATATCAAATTGCAACTGCACGGAATGCAAAGCTCGTGACGATCCTCAACCCTCCACGACCCAAACACACAGAACGGAAGGAAAACTCATTTTGGTGTGAAACAGCTGGTCGAGGTACAGCCACGTGAAACCTAAGACGCTGATATTTGGGATAAACGAATCAGTGTCACTCATGATGAGCTTGGAACGCATCAGATTCTTCGGGAACGACGCACACACAGTGGAGTGTTGCAGGCATCCTGGACTCCTGCACCAAACATGCAGCAGACTGGAGTGACCTCGAGGCCCTGTACGACTTGCGCAAAAGAATGTTCCTCACAAGTTTTCAGCTTCAGGTTTTCCATGTCAAAAGGGAGGACAAATCCCCTCCACTTCGTTGATAACCTGAAGACAACCCAACCCAAAAGCAGCAATGAAACAAACGGGACCACAAGTGCAAGCATGGATTTGCCAGATCAGAAGCACTGGCCACATCTGCTGAGCAGGCTGTCCAGTCTGTCCATGTGGAGCACAAAAGAGACTTTTCTTGATACAGGAGTTCTCATGCCAAAGCCCGCACGTCTGTTCTGTTCGCATTGAGCCAAACATGCAATTTCATGGAGTGATAAAGTCAACTTTTCGTCTGCTGTTTTTCTTTGCAAACTTTACGCATTCTCCACGTTTATACTGCAGGGTACGAGATTTGTTCGCATGTTAAGTTGGATGTACGTAACAGACTGCCCTGCATGCACGTTTGCATGTCATAATAAACGTTCGATTGCCTTGAAAACCACCAAACGATTCCTTGGATCAAAGTGTGCACGAACGCTTGTGTCTGTGTCCTCCTTGGGGAATATCTATCTCAATTTTCGGCATGTTGCTCAACTTCAATTTCCATCTTCAATTTGTCTTATCAATTTGAATGTCTTGCACGCAGCAGCCTGACCCGGCGAGGATCCTGAGCCTGCATGGTGCACAGCCACGACGAAAGCAATTCTGACTGCGTGTTGTGGAGTTCGCAGAAAACGGCTGGGTTGACGTCCTTTTTTCTGTTTTTGCAGATTATTGGAGTCATGGGTGTGGTGGAGTGCGTTTTGCTCTGGATTGGGGTGAGCGTGGCCGAAAACGAAAACATATCTGATCCTTCAGCCACCAACTATGAGAATGACAGTAAGTCGTTTGCAATCCGATGGTGATTTTTTCCGGAGTCAGCCTTTCAGCTCCTGCAGCAAAGCAGAGGATGGTTGAAGACGCGTCCAGCTTTTCACTGTTGTGTCTTGAATGGCCAACACACACATAAAGAGGTCTGGAGGGTCCAGAATCGGGATCCGGGTGATCTGGGGTGGAACCCACGTCTAAACTTGGTCCAAACAACAGACCCTTTTGAACCACACAAAAGTCAATTCAAATCCCTGCCAAAAAGCCAAAACAGGGTAAAACATGCCAAGTTCTCCTGATGCTGTCTCCAGAATCTCAGTCTCTGCTTGGTGCATCTTGACGCCAGGTCTGATCCGCGAGGCAAACCCTTGACTCGAAAGATCATACCAAAAGTTTTCAGTATTGTGCTTGCACGTGGCGCAAAACGAGAGGAGCATGCAAATAGATTCTTCTGGTGCTTTTGGGTCCCCAGCACCCGTTGTGCCCTGGATCTGCTGGAAAGGGGTCTGGAGTTCAGCCTGTTGCACTGTGTGTACGTAGCAAGTTCCTGCTGACTTGCCTTGCAGTGGTCGCGATGTCGATCACGGTGTTGAAGATCGCCATCTACGTGGCCATGGGGATATACGCCGCCTGGGCGCTCTTCGCCATCCTCGCCATGACCGGCGTCAACTGCGTAAGTGTCGTGCACAGTTACAAGAATCCACAGTTGACACTCGCAAGGTGATTGCCCCTGCGTGACAATCTGCAGTTGGATTTTGTGTCGTCTGTAGGAAAGGCGCTGCCTCCTGCTGCCCTGGATGGTTTTCACAGGGATCGTCACCGGACTCTGCATCTGGGGAATAATTTCCAACGCCAAATCCTTCTGTGAGTAATTGAGTTGCGCGCGCGCGTGGCGTCAGTTTTTCTTGAGATTGTTCTGGTTGCTGTCCGCAGCACCCTGCTTGCGGTGCCGGTGCTGAGACAACTCACATGTAGTTGCAATGGGGACAATTCGCAACAAAACTGAGCAGGTAAAAACAGACTGTGGCACCCACAATGCACTGACACCGAATTTCATTGCTCGATTGCAGCGGAGAAGATTTTCCAGGACCCACATCAAGCTGCGGTGCATGGCATTCAGGTTGCCGTCGTGTTGATAAACGTACGTGGACACACACACAATCAGATTTTCTCAATGAATAAGTCTCAGTAACCAACGACTGACACCCTGCTACAATGGCAGATGTCGCCAGAACCAGTGCAGTTCACCGACTGTCAATTACTCAGAAATGACAGACACTGCATAGAACCACAAGGAAAGAAGATCGGCATGTCGTGTCTCCACCAGACAATTTTCCAGTCAGACTCTATCTCTCGATCCAACAAAACAAACCTTGCGACCTCTTTTTCAGATTTATTCGTTGTGCATCGTCAGTTCATTCTACAGAAACGACTTGCGAGAGTATGACGAGGAGTTTTCCAGCGTAAGTATTGAACCCGTAAGTAACTCTACTTCACATACAGTAGCTGTAGGCGTAACTCAGGCTGAGCGGATCTGTGCATGTGGCCGAGAGAATATGTACGTACATTTCTGACTCGTTTGTCTGTGGACGAAGTGTTAAATGTGAGGATTGTCTCAATTGTTGCACTGTCAAAGCCTGGCACAGAGTTGGTCCTCTCGACCAAGTCCGCTTTGGGCTCGTCGTACTGACTAACGCCCAAAGGCCAAAACCCCAAAACAAAGTAGATTGTGGGACGCGTCGTAGAGTCTAAATGGAAAGCGATGTCACAAAGAGCTCTTGACATTATCAAATTCGCGACACAGCTCTTGGTTACAGCCTTTCGGCCTCAGCCTTAGACAACAAACGCGTCCAGGTTTCACCAGACATTTCGCTGTGCGCCGTGTGCACAGGGGCTCAGCCCATGCAACAGAGAAGACGAACAACATCCGATCAGAAATCACCACGGACGATTTGATCCGGGCACTACGGGACCAAGTCCAACTCTGGCACTCCACCTGCATGCATGCACGCGCACAAAAAAACCAGCGAATTCCTCAACAATCAAAGGCAATACCGGTACATTTCAGATTCCAACTATGATTCCTGCCGGAGTGGACGAAGAGTACCCGTACAAAGAATAAAAACCAGACAATCTGACTTTCGTACAACCAATGAGACATTTGTACCCAATGAGAAACTCAATCAAGTTCCAACTCTGGAGGTGGCCATCTCTACTAGAAGCCAACGAGAGCAAATTCTCGTCCACGAATGGACTTTTCTGAGAAGAGTCAATGTGAATAGAACCGGACAATCACGAAAAACAAAGCACACATGCATGTAAATGAGAGTTTTCCCTGAGAATCTAAACGAAATCGCCAACAATGCAACTCGGGAGCCAATGAACTCTTCGGAGGTGGTCATCTGCAGAGGCAACTTCACGGCCTGATTTCATTGACGCCACCCACAGCGACGAGGCCGCTAATGAACAGACTTGCTGACGAGCGTTTCCTGTCAAGCTGTTCTCCAGCTGACGTCATCACTCAAGAAATTCACCTGGGTCCTCCAGAAACAAAAGCAACATTGTTGTCTTGCGCCCAACGCACCCACGCGAGACGCTTCATGAGGAAAAAGCTTCCAGAGCCATGGCATGCGCATTTTTGCTGAAGAACTCGGACCATGGAAGTGACGCAACTTCCCCTCAATATCCAAACTTTCTTTTTCGAGCTCACAGCTCCACATGCTTACCTTGGAAAAGTAAGCAAGCGTTTTGGAAGAACAAATGCCGTGGCTTTTGTCCTGCTCTCGTTGTAAAGATGTGTACAGTGTGATGTCACATGTCTGTCGATTTCATGTGTGAAATGTAGCCCAAAAGGAATCACTTTCCAAAGGACAGCACAGTCGCTGCAGTGAATGTCAGAGAACCTCTGTTGTCCCAACTTGAATATGTTGTGGCAAACACGATCCACTGCAATTGCTGCTTCGGTAAATGGAAAACAACCTTCAAAAAGCTGCATGTGTTGCGCATCTCGTGCACTGCACACACACAACACATGCATGCTGCAAGAAGTCTCAGCAAACTGCAGATCCATGCACGACACATGTTGAGCACAACAGCTGCATTGGTGGCATCAGAGCTCCAGCAGTTGAAGATTAAAGTTCGAGATTCTTTTGCCTCGTCAGGATTTCAGCTTGGGTAACAACAGAGCACTGTGCATTTCGTCCCATCTGTGACAGTGTGCTTCCCTCTGCGCCTCATGTGAAATTGACGCGCAAAGTCTGAAAAGGTGCGCATTCAAATCCTATTCTGCTGATATCTCGACCGACCATTTGTGTTCCATTTGAAGATAAAGACTACCGCCGTCAGCGGTTTGTACATATTTGTACAGCGTTTGTTTCCGTGAATTGTGCTATTGTAATAGATCAAATCAGGTTGTACAGAAACTTTGTCTGAACAAATAAAGACAGCTGCAGGTGGCTATCATTGTCCAGCTTTATGTTTCCCTTTCCCACAACAAACAGGTTTGCAACGAAAAGGCCAGAGCAGAAACAAGAAAACAACAACAATCAAACATCAATTTCAGTTCACCAGTCTGTTATTTGTCGTACATGTGCACTACAATACAGTTGGTTGTCAAACATGCAGTCTTCATCCTGGTTGCAACGTCTTGATTCTTACTTTGAGCCACGGTTGAAAAACGAATGATTTTCTCGGGTATCATGTAAATTCTCTCAACATGCTCCAACATTCCTTGCTTCACGAAAACAACACACCAAGGTTCCACACCAACAGGAATTTTGTTGTCGACCAGAGTCATGCAAAACAGTCAAGACAAGCAAGCTTCTCAGTGAAGACACGGGCTTTGGATACACTACAGGTTTGAGAGACACCCCCGACTCCAAGACAACAACTTCAAGCCAAACTTGCAACATTGCAAGTTCCCAATCAGGCCAAATCTCACTCACCCAATACTTGGCCTGAGGCCTGACAGAAACTTCTAGATCCTCACTTCTGTACGGTGGAGGGTGAGGGCATCAGTTTTCCCGAAGGCATCTGTTTCCAAGAGGCATTTCAGAAAATGTTCTGACACCAGGATTATTACAGGGTTGTTTTTGATGAAGGGTCTTGGACGTCCAGCAGACCATGTCCCCACAAGGAACAACAGGTTTGTCAAGACATGGACAGTCAGTTCACGCGCCGAAGAGAACTTCTTAGCGTGTTGCCTCACTCTCAGAGTTCGAGTGTGATCCAGAGCAAACTTTCTCAGGTGTTATGTAAACTCTCTCAACACGCTTCAACATTCCTTACTTCCGACGAAAACAACACACTGCTTGCTCATTTCGCAACAATGCATTTGATTCACAGGCGCCCGCCGAGACGAAAAATTAGCTCCGAGCGACGGTCGAATTTGCATAATTGATGAATGTTGGTGGAATGTAACTTGAAGCTGAGAAACAGTCCAAAGCTGAGCTAGTTTGCCCAATCTTCCAATCTTTTCACGCAAGCACACTGCCAAGTCATGTTGGCAGAACACCAACATTTGAGACCCCAATGAGAGCACTTGTCAGTGCACACAACCGGTATGTTTTACTGGGGGTGGTTTGTGTTGTCTTTTTGGTCAAAGCTGGAAACCCTCAAGGTCCAGCTGGCCTTCTTCGTTTTCACATGCAGGGGGGAGGTAATGTGGAAACCTGGGAGCCAACCTGCCAAAACTTGCATGCAAGGGGGTGTGATGCAGAAACCTGGAAGCCAGCCTTTCAAGTTTTGCACATGGGAGGGGGGTGCAGAAACCTGGAAAAGTGTTACCCGCAAGACCAGCCAGGCGCATACAGGGGCAAACCAATATCAGGCATCGTAACTGATAATCAAGATTCGTTCACATTTTTGAAGGTGGCTCCCTCATTTCTTCACAAACATTTTGCACGCGCCTTTTGCAAAATCTGTCTTTCACTGTGGAATGTAAGTTGAAACCTGAGGGATCTCGATTTCGACACACCAAGTTCTTGGCCACACCTTGTTTGACTGGCAAGTGGGCCGGAATGAATGAAACATCGCCTGCAATTTGACCCCACTTCCTTCAATGGGAAGCACATGATAAATGGCCTGATCCGACATTTCTGACACGCTCTGAAAAACAGCAACGTGAATATTGCAGGAAAATCGAAGCACTACGCGAAACGCGCGCATCTCAAATTCCCACATATTGATGACCGACAAGGCAGATTCACAGCCAGCTTCAGCATGAATCTCGCCAGCGTCGACACTTTGTGAAAGACACTGCAGCATTGGAAGTTCACCAACGATCAGGAACAGGCAGACTTCACGAGAACCGTTCTGTCCCGGATCGTGTGCACTACACTTCACAACATGCAATTCCAATGCCACACAACGATAATTATTTCTGAATGCTAACTAACTGTACGACCAACGTTGACTCGAAGATGAAACATGCTCACACGCAATCTAGTCGCTAGCTCTCTTCAGTCGATTGTTGACTCGATTTCTTCGTTCGCGTTGTTTTGTATACGTTGTAGTCTGTGTATGTTGTGTAGGCTTCCGAGAGGAATGGAAAGTAGAAAGCTCGAAACAGTGGATGAGATCTGAAAGTGCAAAAGCACCGTCCTTGGAAAATGTCGCATTTCAAGTCCACATAACATCAACATTTCGCAAAAGATTGGGGCACTGTGAGGGGCACGGACTGTCGGCGCAGAGAGACCCATCCTTCATATCTCGGGACAGTGACAGCCAAGCCTCACGAGTCAATGCTCAGACCAAAATTTCGGTGAATGCAGGAGTGGAAGAATTCGGGTGAACAGAGTCTCGACCAATGGCATGAAAAACCGTCACGAATCGCTGCTTGTATCCCGTTCTCATGGTGCATCAACGACCGCAAGTGTTTCAGGCAACAAATTCGCACTCGTCACTTGTTTTTCTGTGAAGCCATAACAAGTAAACGTTCACACGCACAACTTACCGCGATGCGTCCAAAAACTTGGCCGAGGCTATCACCGTCCAGTTGTGCGTCTGCTGCGAGTACCGCGGCTCAAATTTTGACTCTCTGTCCACGTCCAGGTCAACTAGGTAGTGACACAGGCCAATGTCAATCTGGAACATGGTGAAACGATTTCTATTGAAAGTTTCCGATCCATGAACACACAACACAACCAAATATCACGTTTTGTGACGATCAGGAGTCTTCACAAGAAAATGCCGGTACTCTCATTTCAATGCTGAAACTGATCATTTCCACAAGGTTTCACGAACACACATCAGTTCTCGTGTGGCCAACAAATACTGGCACTTGAGTGGAGGAACATCTGACACACTCACGTATCGGGTCGGCTCCTCCAAATTCAAGTCATTCATGTGGGACGGAATTTTTCTGGTGGCATCAGATCCTGACGCAAAAGGCTTTGGCAGCTGCCCTTTGAACTCGGATTTCACGAACTGCAGATTCCACCTGCAACAAACCCTCCACCACTGAAGAAACGTGGTTTGACACAAATCTTCAACCGTCAAAGGTTCGTGTTATGAATGTGATCTACCACACGATATATCGACGAAATGACGGGGATGATCTTACTTGTCTGACGGCATGAAGAAGTTGCTGGGGAATCTGTACCACTCCTTCCCGACACACACGTTCACTTGTTTGTCTGGAGAGAGGCGGTGCACAGCAGGATCTTCGGACATTTTGTACAGTTCTCCGTAAGCTTCCATGGGTGCGTGGTAACCTGCATTTAGCGACCAGAATCCTCTTTGTTGCGAACAGGACAACAAGGGGAATGTTTTCCAACAGCCGGGAATTCTTCTGACCGAACAGAAGAGTCACAAGTTGACTGCTGTTTTGACATTACAATTTAACAAGATACGCAGCGGAGCCAGAAAGAAGAGAACAAAGGAGTGGGCGTGAGGGAATTCTAAGTCAGTGACACGTGGCACCACGACACTTGGTGAACATGCACTCCTGACGCACCATAAAACAACGCCAAAGTCCTGGAGATGGAAAGCAAGATGAAGACGATGGAAACGAGACCAGCCAGCCAGTACGTGGGAGAGGAGTGCTGAACCATCGCCCGTTTCGTTACCAAGCGATTGATGATGTTCTGAAACACACATCTGCAACTCGTGATACTGCTGAGCACACACACAACTACAAGTGGAAATCACAAGACAGACAAATCGGTTGTGTTCACCTGAAAACAATCCAGACTCATCGCTGCTCCCAAGCAGAACAAAGGGTAGATTGGGAACAAAAATCTCTCTTCCTGCAAATCAAAAGACATTGAGAAATGTCATCAACTGCCCGGACACAGTTGATTTTTTCCCAGACTCTGTGTGACGTGTGGAGGCACGCACAGACTGGTTTACTTGGTACATTACCTTGTGAGGTCTGGTGAAGAAAATGAGAATCCATAGGTACATGGCTGATATGCACAACCCAGACGGAATGTCTGAAAAAAAAACCCCACACAATCACAACGGGCTTTTTATCGCAAAAAACACATTCCAGGAGAGAAAATCATGCTTCTCACCTCTGTATGAAACCTCACTCAGCTTGCCTGCCAGAAACTGCGTGAAGAACAAAACGCACACAACACTGTCACGTCTTTACATTTCACAGCACAATGCGAACACGATGTCTTCTACAGCGGATTCGAGGTGGGGAACGCGGTGCCCGGACCTCAAAAAAAGCAAATTTTCCAACTGCCCCTTCCCTAGTGTTCAGCCTTGAAGGGTTGGGCGCCAGCCGAGACCGCGTCGTGCTTTCTGACCCTGATTCTTGATGCCCCAGAGGTTTCACTCACAATGACAGGCAGCGCGGCCAAAGCCATCAGGAAGACGATGTTGAAGTTGAGAAATCCATTCATCAAGTAGAATGAGAGCGGCTCGACGCCTGAAACGACACGTCACATTCCAGGGTGTCTGTGATGATGATGTGTGTCGGTAGCTCTCCCGCCTCGGACGGGCTAACTGTGCACTCCACGCTCACTCATGGAACTACGGTGTTGCAGCCTGGGCTCCAGCATAAGCTGCACCAGAAAGTGAGTAACTTGTATGGCTAGTTTTTTACTTAAGTCCAGGCAAAGTACTAGATCTCCAGGGTGAATGTCGTGCTGCGGCTTTCATGAGTCAGCTTTGGGTGCTGGCCCTGGAGAGTAGCTTTGGCCTTGCATAGCTCTGCTGAAGCAGCTCTTTTGGGTACTCAGCACACCATCAATAGCTGGATAGCATGCGTGGGAAGATGCGATATCTTCCACATCACAATGACATCTCTGCACAATTGGGTGCGGACCAGGACCAGCACCAGGTGCGGAATTTGTGAGGACCCCTCTCTCTTCAAAGTTCTGTTCGTGGCAACTGTAAAGATGGGAAACACGACTGAGAATGGAGATGAACCAATTCACCGTAGATGTCGGGTCCGTGATCGCTGAACACGTTGTAAAGCACGATGTTCAAGGGAGCGATCACCACGCCTCCGTAGTAGTACGAGTCGATCTGCACCACGACAGCCTGGAAAACAAAACTTGTGCAGGAAATCAATGAGTCTCAGAAAGATGCAACACGAAGATCTCACTTCACGCAAACACCTATTTTCTCACCAAAAGAGCAACAGCAGACACAGCGGTCCATTTTGCAAATGTCCACAGCTGGTTCTTCCTCCAAACAATGTCATACGCGATTGGCACCCTGCAACAACAAGAACACTTGTCGGTGTTGGCAAGGGCTACGGCATGTCATTGGTCTTTTTTCGAGGAATCATGTAACGCCGACCGAAACTTTTGTCCACAAGGGAGGGAGGGGAGGGGAGGGAAGGGGGAAGGCCGAAGCGTCGTGTTTGTTGCTGTTATTTTCTTTTTTTTTTGCCAGGTTCTTTGTGAATATCTGATTTTGGTTTGTGTACCCGTCCCTGGGAGGGACAAGGTGTCAGTGTGTGGGTGGCACAGTCTGTTTGTTACAGCGTGTTTTGTCAGGTGTTGAGCTTGTGTCAAACTTGAACATTCTCAACAGCCCCCACGCGAAAAGCTTGGGCACACGATAAGTTACACAATGACTGACTTCCTCACCCCATTTGAAAGATATGGACAACAAAGAGTAACGGACACCAAGGGTGGATTCAGGGTTGAAGTGGGGCACTGCACGGGAGCCCCCGACAATACATCGTGGAAAAGACAAATCACCTCGTCAACCGGCACAATACGAGGATCTTTCAAGTCAAAGTGTCCCTGTGCATGTTCTTGTCCACTCGCAGACTACACTGCCAAGCAACTAGCTTATGCAATTCTTTTGTTGCAAACAAAGAATGTGCTCATCTGTGTCCAAATGGGTGCACATCGCTGAACATGCTGAGAGACACTTTGACTTGAAAGATCCTCGTATA